>ERZ1031467.279-NODE-279-length-15539-cov-5.344162_pt1 | contig 15539 bp, 15 predicted proteins | sample MGYA00517105_ERZ1031467 | MGnify/ENA primary metagenome ERZ1031467 (study PRJEB33719, sample SAMN04261155) | wastewater metagenome | biome: rural village; feature: human; material: feces | host: Homo sapiens | place: El Salvador | collected 2013-01-07 ...
TATGCATAAAAATTCAAGAGTAAAATCTGACAACGATTGAATCAGTGTTTCCTTAGCGGCTAATCCCCGGATATGCTCTTTAGGATCGGTGTTTCCTCCAAACGGATATATATCATTATTTTTTGACAGCAGCCATCCTCAATAAATGAAAGGAATTTATCAATGAATTGGGACAATAAATTTGCCAGCGATGTGAAAGCGGTACCATTTTCCGGTATCCGTAAATTTTTCGATCTGGCCAGCTCTATGAAAGATGTGATCTCTCTGGGTGTCGGTGAGCCGGATTATGCGGCTCCTGATAAGGTCATCCACGCCTGCATTGACAGCCTGAAGAGAAAAGAAACGTCTTATACCTCGAACTGGGGACTTCTTGAGCTCCGTGAAGAGATCGCCAAGCTTTTTGAAAAGCGCTATGGGCTGACCTATGATCCGAAGGATGAGATCATGGTGACCGTCGGTGTTTCAGAAGCCATCGGCCTTGTCATGACGACTTTCTTGAATCCGGGAGATGAAGTGCTGATCCCTGATCCTGCCTACCTGGCGTATCCGGCCTGCGTTTCTATTGCGCACGGCGTACCGGTCCTGGTACCGACCTATGCGAAGGATGAATTCCGCCTCACGGTAGAAGAACTCGAAAAGAAAGTCACGCCAAAGACGAAGGCCATCCTGATCGGATATCCGAATAATCCGACCGGAACGATCATGGACAGAGCGTCTCTGGAAAAGGTCGCTGCTTTTGCCAAAGCACATGACCTCATCGTCATCGCGGATGAAATCTACTGCGATCTGACGTATGAAGGGCAGCATACCTGCTTCGCTTCGCTGCCTGACATGCAGGAACGCACGATCGTCTTGAATGGTTTCTCCAAGTCTTATGCGATGACGGGCCTTCGTATCGGCTACGTTTGTGCTCCGCGGGAAGCACTCGAGGAGATCTACAAGGTACATCAGTATGAGATCCTCTGCGCTTCCACGACCAGCCAGTATGGTGCGATCGAAGCACTCAGAAACTGTGATGATGATGTAAAAGCTATGTTTGAGGAATATGCGGCCCGCCGTGAAATGATCTATCAGGGGCTGGTGGATATCGGCCTGACAGTCTTCAAACCGAAGGGTGCCTTCTATATTTTCCCGGATATCAGCTGTACAGGGATGGATGAGGAAGAATTCTGCGACAGGCTTCTTACGGAAGAAAAAGTCGGTGTCGTACCCGGCACCTGCTTTGGACCGCAGGGGAAGAATCACATTCGCATTTCCTACGCAGCCAGCCGTGAGAATATCGCCGAAGCGCTCAAACGCATGGCCCGCTTTGTGAAAAAATATAAAAAGGCGTAAGGAAAATTTGAAAAGAGAGCCTTCCACGTCGTGGAGGCTCTCTTTTGCTTGACAGATGAGAGGCGGGGCTAGCATAATATGATTGTTGGCAGTTTCAGCCATGAATGACCGGTCATGGATCATGGCTTTTCGATAAAAGGAGAAAATGATGAAGCTACGCATATATCTACTGACACTCCTGCTCGGTGTTCTCGGCTTTGCGGGATGCGAAGCAGCAGAGCAGAACATGCGTGAAACGGCTCTTCCTGCATCGGCCGAGGCTCCGGCGGAGAAGACCATAGCGGAGTCTCATGGGAAAGCAGCGAAGGAGGAGACAGCCGAGCCCCCGCTTCTTCCGATCGATGCCTCTCCGCTTGCCAGTGATGATTTTATACTGCGTGGTATGGCCCTGGGAGATCGCGTGGATTCTCTGATCCGGAATATGGGCGTGCCGGATGCCATCTCGCGTGGTAGTGTAAGTGATACCTATACATGGAAGGGCTTCACTGCGCGGGTGAACCATGCTGTTACCGAAGAGAGCGCCTGGAAGGTCATGGGGAAAAAGGCACCGCCCACAGGCCTTACCGAGTATCGAAGCGAGAGAAAGGATCTGGAAACGCTGCGCGGCATTCACGCGGGAAGCTCACGTGAAGCTGTCCTGCGTGCCTATGGTCGCCCTCTTCGCCTTCTTTGGGATGGGGAAAAGAGGGATTTCCTTCTGACTTATGAAGCCGGGGATCAAGAAATTTCTTTCACCATTCATAAGAACGTGGTAAAATCATTGCATGTGTCTTACTTGTCTGAAAAGAAAAAGACAGAAACGCAAGAAAGGCATGATTTTTTGCCGAAAGGGGACTTCTCTTTGGCGGGCCTTTCCTTGGGGCAGCGCTTCAAAGACTACTCTTTTATGGAGTGGGAACGGAAGATGATGAATCCCGGAGAGGAAATCTGGTACTACGAGGGCTATGGCGTCCGCATGACAAAGAAGGAACACTGGATCATGGCGTTCTTCCTGACAGATGATCGGATGCTGACTCCTCGAGGCCTTGCCATGGGCGATGATCAGTCGACCGCGGAAATGCTCTATGGCGCGCCACAAAAGCTGGAGATGGATACCTCTACAGGCAGCCCGCGCACAGCCTATGTGTACTTCTCCCAAGGGCAGAAGGAGGTACTCATCCTCTATTTCAAGAATAAAAAAGTGGATGGCATCGTGTGCGCCGGGAATCCACAGCGGAGAAAGTGACCTGTCCCCAGGCACTCATTTTTAGTAGTCAAGCAATCTGAGGTGTTATCGTGTACGATTATTTTTGCGCATTTATTGTCGGCGTAGTGGAAGGGCTGACAGAGTATATTCCAGTTTCATCGACAGGCCATATGATCATCGTCGGGCATATGCTGGGCTTCGAGGGGACGCTTGCCGATCTCTTCGATGTCTTCATCCAGCTCGGTGCGATCCTTTCCGTTCTCGTGGTGTACAGAGAAAAATTTACCTTTATCCTGAATACCCATCACTGGTTTCGGACGAAGGGGCCTTCTCTTCTGAATCTGGCCATCGCTATGTTTCCGGCCTGCCTTCTGGGACTTGTATTTCATGGATTTATCAAGAATACGCTCTTTGGCCCCATGACAGTCATCATCGGTCTGGTGCTGGGCGGTATCTTCATGATCGCGGCTGAAAAAATGCATAAGCATTTCTCTGTGACAGATGTAGATCACATCACATGGAAGCAGGCGCTGAAGATCGGACTCTTCCAGTGCCTCTCTCTTTGGCCGGGTTTTTCTCGAAGCGGCAGCACCATCGCCGGCAGCCTGCTCTTGGGGATCTCCAGAAAAGCGGCAGCAGACTTCACCTTCATCATGGCGGTTCCTCTGATGTTCCTGGCCTGCATCTATGATCTTTTGAAAACGATCAAGTACCTTGAAATGGGTGACTTTGGCATTCTGGCCGTCGGATTTGTGACCGCTTTCTTCGTGGCGTATGCATCCATTCTTTGGTTCCTGAAATTCCTGAATACTTCGACACTGACCGGCTTTGCCATCTATCGCTTCCTTGTCGCACTCGTTGCACTCATTTACTTCTGGTGAAAAAAGGCTCCCGCTTCGGCGGGGGCCTTTTTTAGCGGCGCGAAATCGTTTCTTGCCGTCAAAGAACCAAGTCCCATAAGACCTTTATACATCGTTTCATCATAACCATCCCTCATGCTGCCACTCCCCAAAGCCCTCCAACTGCAGGATCTCCGCAGAAGCCGCTTTCGGCGATGGCTCAGCCCGAAAGATTGGCCGATGGGGGATTGGCATGCAAATCATTGTTCCCTACTGGCAAAAAGAATACATTCATGGTATGATTGAATTTGTAGTAGTAGGAATAGTTTCTATTTCTGCCTGAAATGAGAGAGAAGGAGGGGAGTACATGAAGGCTTATATCCGTATCAGACATACTGGAGAATTATATGACCGCAGCTGCTATGCAGCCTATGTGGGAGCAAATGAACTGGATATCCCTGTGAAGCCCTATAAAGTGGTGTATTCTCTGACCGATAATGATCCGAAGGATCCTGTGGTGGGGACATTTTCTGATGTGAAGGTGGCACTCGAAAGATTCGGCGTGAAGCTGCTGCCACTGGATTATCCGGATGAGCTGATGCCCTTCGTCGGACGAAAGATCTGGAAATCGACACTCTTCACCATCACCAGCCATGCGGAAGACTGGCATGTCTTCGTCAAACCGGTGGAGGATGTGAAGCGATTCCATGGCACAGTGCTCGATAAGTCGGAAGACCTCATCAAGCTGGGCGGGGGACTCGAAGATATCGATGTCTGGTGCAGCAGCCGTGTGAATTTCATCTCCGAATGGCGTCTCTGGGTACTTCAGGGAGAGATCGTAGGTCTTTGTCCATATAAAGGACGCTGGGATATTTTCCCTGATCCCAGCGTCCTCAAAGCAGCCGTCGCTGCATATCATTCCGCCCCTGCCGGCTATGCGCTGGACTTTGGTATCACGGATGAAGGCAAGACGCTCCTGGTCGAGGTATCTGATGGCTATGCGCTCGCTTCCTTTGGCTTGAAATCAAGGCTCTATATGCAGATCCTTCTTGCACGCTGGCAGGAATTAACTAAAGATGTGAAAGTGTGAGCTGGCGTATCTGCTCATCATTTTGTCCCTATGGCACCGATGCTTGTAGTACCTTTGTGTTTTCTGCAGTAGTCGGTGCTTTTCTTACCTGCAAAGCGGATCCTCTGCTTTCTCGGTTGTCTTTGGCTGATAGGCGAGCCGCAGTGGTACGGCACAAAAAGAGGCGCCGCGGAGCTTATAAACAGATAAAACTTTCAGGCATTTTGCATACTGCCTGTGCGCTTCTTGCGAAACGGATAGAATACGCAATAACGATGAATGAATTTACAGAAAGGAGGAGTTGTGGTGAGGCTGAGCAATGATTTTCTGCAGCGGCTGAAGGACAGTGTCAATATCAATGACATCATCGGCTCGTATGTCGATCTGAAGAAAAAAGGAAGATACTATTTCGCCTCCTGTCCTTTTCATGGACCGGAGAAAACTCCTTCTTTTTCAGTGTCTCCGGAAAAAGGATTTTATTATTGCTTTGGCTGTCACGAGAGCGGGGACGTCTTCCATTTCCTGCAGAAGATGGAAGGGATCACTTTCATGGAGGCCGTGGAGAGAGTAGCTGACTATGCCCATATCGATATGCCGACGGAGGAGATCTCTCCGGAAGAACGGCAAAAGGCAGCCATGATGAAGAAAATGGTGGAGGTCACGGAGCTTGCAGGCTCTTATTTCCACAATTGCCTCACACGGACGCAGATGGGACAGGCGGGAATGGCGTACTTCGAGAAGCGCCACCTTTCGATGGAAACCATAGAAAGATTCAAGCTGGGCTTTGCACCGGCGGATTGGCATCGTCTATACCATGACTTCACGACGAAAAAGCAGATAGACCCGAAGATACTTACAGCCTGCGGCCTTTGCGGGTACAAGAATGGAAACTATTTTGATATGTTCCGCAATCGCTGCATGTTTCCCATTCTGGATCTGAAGGGGCGTGTGGTGGCATTCGGCGGTCGTGTCATGGATGACAGTAAGCCGAAGTATCTGAATTCGCCGGAAAGCCCCATTTTCAATAAGCGCCGTCTTCTTTTTGCGATCTATCAGGCACTGCCGGAAATCCGCAAAAAGCGGCAGGCGATCATGGTCGAGGGCTACATGGATGCGATTTCCCTGCATGCCCATGGTGTCACGAATGTAGTAGCTTCCCTCGGGACTGCCTTTACCGTAGAGCAGGCAAGGCTTCTCAAAAAATATGCCGACGAGATCGTTTTCTCTTATGATATGGATGCTGCCGGTCAGAATGCGACGCGGCGGGCATTGGAGATCGCCGGCGCTGTGGGACTGAAGCTGCGTGTGGCACTCGTGGGGGAGGGCAAGGATCCGGATGAATTTGTCAATCTTCATGGCGGGGAGGCTTATTTAGAAGCGGTAGCGCAAGCGCAGCCTGCATTGGACTATCTCTTTGGCGCGCTGCAGCGGCAGTATGATGCGTCGACACTTGACGGGCAGCATCACATTCTTGATGAGATGTTCGCCGTACTTCTCGCGCAGCAGGATACGTTTCAGTTCAATTCGTTCATCCGCAAGATGGCGATGACGCTCCACATGGATGAAGGAATGATCCGAAGTGAAGCACTCTCCTTTGCGAAAAAGAATCATTCGACTATATATATTTCCCAGAAAACACCGCTGGAAGCGCCGACGACAGACAATGGGCCGCAGGCAAAGAAGCAGAAGCTCCTGGAAGAAGGGCTTCTCAAGTACTGCCTCCGCTATCATATGCTTCCTGAGGGCTGGGAGTTACTCAAAAATTATCCTTTCACCTCGCCTTTCCGTCAGAGACTCTTTGATGCGATGAAATCGATGGAGGGAGAGATCACGGAACAGGCGGTGGAGGGGAAGCTCCTTCGCGAGGATATACCGCTCCTGGCAGAGCTTGCGATGGAGGGGGATCCGCCCGGCTCTGTCCCTCAGGAGGAATATATATGGCCTTTGATGAAGATGTATCTCCAGAAGGAGTATCGTCTTCATACAGAAAAAGTCCAGTCTCTCATGACTTCAGATCCGGAAGAGGCCAGAAAAGAGCAGATGATCTGTATCCGCCTCAGCAAAGAGATCATGGCACTGGGAAGGGCATGAGTGGTGACCGATTACTGCGGTCAGATATCAGACATCAGAAGTCGGACGGTAGAAGTCAGATACCTGAAATCTAATCCCTAATCCCTAATCCCTAGTCACCAGTCACTAGTCTTTACGCATATTGTTTGTTTTGCATATACCACATTTCCGAAGCAGAGATGGACATGATCGCCGGAATGGATTACCAGTATCGGGGGATATAAAAATGGCTGAACGAATGACTCAACTTGAAAAATGGATTCAGGAGCTGAAGAAAAAATCCCATGACGGGCTGGTGGCGAATAAGGACATCATGGAGCTCATTTCCACGCACAATCTGGGGGAGGAAGATCTGTCTGCCCTTTATGAAGCGCTTCACATCCACCAGCTGGAAGTCGACTTTAATGAAGAAGTGGATGATTCCTTCGACTTCATCGAGGAAGAGGAGTCGGCTGAGCTTGTCAAAGAAGAAGAGGCCGAGGCGGAAGCCGAAGAAGACACGCCGGTGCCTGATCTGGATAATGCCATCTCGATCGATGATCCCGTGAAAATGTATCTGAAGGAAATCGGTGCGCTGCCCCTTTTGACCAGTGAAGAAGAGATCATGCTTGCCAAGACGGTCGAGGCGGGTATGCGTGCGGATGCGCTTCCTGAAGAAAAGGAAGCGGCGCAGGAAGCGAAGAAAGAGCTGGCTGATCGGAACCTCCGCCTCGTGGTCTCCATCGCAAAGAAATATCTGGGCCGCGGGCTTCAGTTTCTGGATCTCATTCAGGAAGGAAATCTGGGACTCTTAAAGGCGGTCGATAAATTCGACTATACCAAGGGCTATAAATTCTCCACCTATGCTACATGGTGGATCCGGCAGGCTATCACACGCGCCATTGCGGACCAGGCACGCACCATTCGTGTGCCGGTACACATGGTAGAGACGATCAATAAGCTGAATCGCATTTCCCGCCAGCTGCTGCAGGAGAATGGGCGTGAGGCAACCAATGAAGAGCTTGCCAAAGCCATGGGCGTATCACTCGCCAAGATACGCGAGGTCAAAAAGATCGCACAAGACCCGATTTCTTTGGAAACGCCGATCGGTGAAAAGGAAGATTCCCATCTGGGAGATTTCATCGAAGACCATGAAGCCATCGCGCCGGATGATGCCGCCGGCAGCATTCTTCTCCGCGAGCAGATTGAGGAGCTCCTGACCGGCCTGACGGAAAGAGAACGACAGGTGCTCGAGCTGCGCTTCGGGCTGAAAGACGGCAAGACAAGGACACTCGAAGAAGTGGGAAAATACTTCGATGTGACCCGTGAACGCATCCGTCAGATCGAAGGGAAAGCGCTTTCGAAGCTGAAGAAGACAGCAAGAAATTTGATTAACCAGTGAAACAGAAGCAATCAAAAAGCAGCCCTTGACGGGCTGCTTTTTGATTGCGTTCATTGAGTATCATGAAAACGGTATACAAAATCCTTAGGGAAACGCTGATTAAATCACAGAATCAGATTTCATATGGATTTTTATACATAGCGTCGTCGACATCCTCCTTAAATAGCTCGCTATTCGCGCCCTCTGTCTCCTCGCTCTGTATAAAAATCCAAGAATGAAATCCGATAACGATTTAATCAGTGTTTCCCTTATGAGATCAGATGGTATGTGCGGAGCCGACGACAGCTTCGATCTTGTGCATGACCATCTGCTTCACAGCCTCTCTGGCCGGCTTCAGATAGCTTCTCGGGTCGAAATTCGACGGATCCTTGCAGAGCGCTTCACGGATGGCACTTGTCATAGCCAGACGGATATCGGTGTCGATATTGATCTTGCAGACAGCCATCGTGGCAGCCTTGCGGAGCATGTCTTCCGGGACGCCTTTCGCGCCGAGGACTTTGCCGCCATAGGCATTGCACTTTTCCACAAATTCCGGAATGACGGTAGAAGCGCCATGGAGGACGATCGGGTAGTCCGGCAGGAGCTTACCGACCTTTTCCAGACGTTCATAGTCAAGATAGGGGTCGCCTTTGAATTTGTAAGCTCCGTGGCTGGTGCCGATCGCAATAGCGAGAGAGTCGCAGCCGGTAAGCTCTACGAACTCAGCCGCTTCTTCCGGATCCGTAAAGATCGCATCCTTCGCATCGACGCTGACCAGATCTTCTACGCCGGCCAGACGTCCGAGCTCGGCTTCGACGACGACACCTTTGTCATGTGCATATTCGACGATCTGCTTTGTGACTTTGACATTTTCCTCGAAGGAGTGCTTCGAGCCATCATACATGACGGAAGTAAAGCCACCGTCAATGCAGGCCTTACAGATCTCATAAGAAGAGCCGTGGTCCAGATGGAGTGCGGTCGGGATTTCCGGATAATCCTGAAGGGCAGTCTTGACCAGGCCGACGATATATTCCTGACCGGCATAATTGCGGGCGCCTTCCGAAGCCTGAAGAATGACCGGAGACTCCTCTTCCTTGGCAGCTTCCATGATCCCTTGGATGATTTCCATGTTATTCACATTGAATGCACCAATGGCATAATGCCCCTGATATGCCTTTTTAAACATTTCAGTAGTTCCTACGAGCGGCATAATGATACCTTCCTTTCAATGCAACATTGATATAGTGTATACAATATATAAGCTGATCGGTGAATAAAAGCTATATGATTGCCTTCCTTTATTATACTGAATGGTACTTTATATTTCCACTGTATTTTAAGAATTATTTTCAAAAAAAGAAATGGTCGCTATTTCTTACAGGCAGAGAGACTGGTTTCATGGTACAATAAAAGAAAACAAGGGAATCACTGATTCAATCGTTGTCCGACTTGACGCTTGTATTTTCATGCAAAGCGAGGAACAAGCCGCCGCGAATAGCGAGCTATGTAAGGCGGCTTATGACGAAGCATGGCATGAAAATACATGCCAAATCGGACTCTGCGATTGAATCAGCGTTTTCCAGGGAAGGAGAACATAGAATGGATCAGAAAGAAGTCGATCTGAATGAAGAACAGGAGCTTTCCCCTGAAGAGCTGGCGGAATTCATGGCATCCTACAAGAAAGAGCTTGCCCGCATTTATAAAATGTCCAGCGCGAAGAAGTCTTTCTTGGTGAGACAGAAGCTTCCAAATCTGAAAATGGCACTGGAAGAATGTGACCGTGACATGCGGAAGGACATTGATGAGCTGAAGCATAAGTATGGGATCCACTACTGAAAGGCAACTGCCTTTTTTCAAAAAAACTTTGTTTTACCTCTTGCAAAAAATGAAGTTACATGATATACTCTTAACATCGCTTGAGACAAGACCTCTTGAAACCAAGTTAAATGAAAAGATTTGAAAAAAGAGCTTGACAAAAGCAAGAAAAACGAGTATAATAAATCTCGTTGAAACGGATCATTAGCTCAGCTGGCAGAGCACCTGACTCTTAATCAGGGTGTCCGGGGTTCGAACCCCTGATGATCCACCAGACATTCAGCCCGAAGTCATGGATGACTTTGGGCTTTTCTTTTTTCTACCTAACTCGCATAAAATTCATCACTTCTACCAATACTTTTACCAAATCAAGAAAATGCCATTCCGCAGCGCATAACGGGATGGCATTTTTTGATGCAGTGTGACTGGCTTCATCATCTTCTTCGTTAGAAAAAGTATTTGCCTGTCATCAAGGTTTGACGGTATAGCCAAAGCACGCTCGCCGTCTTCTGCCTGCTCTGTCTAAAGGGCATCAAGGAAACGCGTTCAAACACGCCCTGCGCGATGCGCAAAGGAACATAGATAAATTACCACGCAGGGACTCAAGGCGGCCTACAATGGCATAATCGGCGCTATTTCAAAGGGCAATAAAGAGATGATAGATACAGCCATTGACGTGGCCGCCCAAGAGAAAGCCCGATACTTTGTGGAACGAATCGCCCGCACTGAGAAGGCGAGAGCCTACATGGATGGGGTCATGGACTATTATGCCCGTGATCCTGACTGCGTGGCTTTCAAGTGGAAACTTTTCGAGCCGCCATCCATGCGATGACATTTGCGACCTGTACCCATACAGATTTGTGGGGGATGGACGAAGGCATTTTTCAAAATGACTGTTGGCATCATGCAGGGAAAGCTCCCATTGCTTTTAAAGAGAAGGGGGAACAGTGATTTTTCTGGTATTCCAAAGCATATGGGGGAGCGATGAAGCGGAAAATCATGATCCGCTCGCAGGATCAGATTCGGCGAGTATTTTTATATTTTTCCATCCGAAAGCCCAGCATATCTGTTATAATAATAGCAATATAGTAAAATTTTAGGGGGAAGCCCTGGCAGAAGAAGCACTTTGATTTCATGGAGGAACGAGAATGGACTTTACATTAGATGCAAAGCAGCAGGAGCTGGTAAATCTGGCGAAGGAGATCGCACAGAAGGAGATCGCGCCGCGCGCTCTGGACATCGATAAGAGCGGTGTCATGGATCCGGAACTGTTGAAGATTTTGAAACAGTCCGGAATGACTCAGCTGGCTGTTCCGAAGGAATATGGCGGAGCAGGACTCGATCTGTTGACAGGTGCGATGATCAGTGAAGAGCTCGCAAAGGGCTGTGCAGGTACTGCGACTGTTTGCGCAGCCAATTCACTTGCTTCCTTCCCGATCCTTTTCGCCGGCAGCGATGAACAGAAAAAGGAATACTTCGACTGCCTGAACAACGGTGGGATCGCCTGCTTTGCACTGACGGAACCAGGAGCAGGCTCTGATGCAGGTGCGGTATCCTGTAAGGCAAAAAAGGTCGATGGCGGCTATGTTCTGAATGGTACGAAGTGCTTCATCACCAATGCGCCGATCTGTGACAAAATCACACTCTTTGCCAATACCCGTGAATCAGGCGGCATTCGGGGCCTGACTGTTTTCACTGTCGATAGAAATACGCCGGGCGTCTCCATCGGCAAGGAAGAGGATAAGATGGGGATCCGTGCTTCGGCTACTTCGGAAATCATTTTTGATGATTGCTTCGTTCCGACAAGCGCCCGCATCGGTCGTGAAGGCATGGGCTTCCGTATCGCGATGCAGACGCTTGAGACATCCCGTCCGGTCGTTGGTGCGATTTCTGTCGGTATCGCACAGGCTGCGCTGGAAAATGCCATCCACTATGCACACCAGAGAAAGCAGTTCGGCCAGAAGATCGCTTCTTTTGAAATGGTACAGGAAATGATCGCCAATATGGTTACTAAGACAGAGGCAGCACGCGCGCTTGTCTATAAGGCTTGCTGGCTGAAGATGCAGGGAGATAAGAGGGCGTCCATGTTCTCCGCTATGTCGAAGTGCTTCGCTTCGGATACAGCGATGGAAGTCACCACGACGGCCGTGCAGGTCATGGGCGGCAACGGCTACTCCCGCGAGAATCCGAATGAAAAATATATGCGTGATGCCAAGATCATGCAGATCTATGAAGGGACGAATCAGGTGCAGCGCCTCGTCATCGCCAATGAAGCATTGTACTAATTGGTGACTGGTTTAACGGGTTCGACAGGTTCCAGGGGTTCAGAAGGTTCAACGGGGAAAGAGCGTCGCTCTACTATTTTATGCGCCGCACCACACCTGTTGAACCCTCAGAACCTATTGAACTCGTTGAACCTGTTTCTCTGAACCCTAAACCTTCTATTTCATGAAAAAACGGCATAGTCGTGATTGCGGCTATGCTGTTTTTTATGTCTGATAGCCAATCATTTTGGACAATGATAAGTGGCCTTTACAAAATGCGCATAATGCGTATAATAGAGAAAGGAGGGCGGAACAATGAAATTCAGAGAAGTCATCAAAATACTGGAAGACAACGGGTGGGTCCAAAAGGCTGTCAGAGGCTCTCACTATCAATACACGCATCCTGGGAGACCGGGAAAGATTACCGTTCCCTGTCACAGAGGCGATTTAGATAAAAGAACAGTGAAATCGATTTTTACTGCTGCGGGACTTGATACGTCCCGATTGATTTGATAAGGGGGCGATTCCTATGAAAAAATTACTTTATCCTGCTTGCTTCTATCCGTGTGAAGATAAGCCGGGCGCTTATACGGTAGTTGTTCCTGACCTTCCCGGATGCATCAGCGAAGGAGATTCTTTGGAGGATGCAATCGCCATGGCAACCGATGCCGCTTCCGGCTGGGTATTGGATGAAATGGAAGAAGGTCGTCCGGTTCCGGTAGCGAGTGATCGGAGCACCATTCATCCAGATAGCCCGGATGGATTTGTCAATATATTGGTTCTGGACATGAACGCCTATGAAGAGCGCTATGGAAATAAAGCAGTTCGAAAAAATCTGACGATTCCTGCCTGGCTGAATACATTCGCAGAAACCAATCATGTAAACTTTTCTCAGGTTCTGCAGGATGCACTGACCTCTATGTATCAGAGACAGATGGCAAAGCGGTGAGCGTAAGGTAAGTAAATTTAAAAAGAGAGAGTCCCTGTTTTTCAGGGGCTCTTTTTCGTGTTCTTGTGTGCTCTATGCTATAATATTTGTCAAAGATCATTATAGTGAGTGCTGAGGATTATTTAAACTTTTTACAGAATGGGGTGCGATAATGGCTCGATACGATGTCAATAATTTCGCTGTGGATACGATATTGTCAGATATAAAGGCTGGAGAAATTGCTATTCCGGAGATGCAGCGCCCATTTGTCTGGGACGCCTCCAAAGTTCGTGATTTGTTAGACTCCTTATATAAAGGATTTCCCGTTGGCTACATTATTGTATGGCAAAATCCGAAAGTTAAACTGAAAGATGGGACAACTTCTTCTGGGAAAAAAGTACTAATTGACGGGCAGCAGCGTATTACAGCACTGTCAGCGGCTATTGCAGGGAATGAAGTTCTTGATTCTCACTATAAATGGAAACGGATTGTCATCGCATTTAATCCTCTGGAAGAAACATTTGAAGTATCCAACTCCGCAAATCAAAAGAGTAGTAAGTGGATTCCGGATATCTCGAAAATGTTTGAGTCGAATTTTAATTTTTTCTCCCAGGTCATGGATTATTGCCAAAAGAATGGGCTAAATGACAATAATCAAATGTCTCGAATCAGTGACATTTTTACTAAACTTCGTGGAATTCAGGATAATAGATTAGGCGTTATCAGCTTGAATGCAGACTTGGATATTGATAGCGTCACAGATATTTTTATTCGAATCAATTCCAAAGGGGTCGTATTGTCACAAGCCGATTTTGCCATGTCCAAGATTTCCTCTAATGAAGCATACGGAGGAAATCTGACCAGGAAGACCATCGATTATTTCTGTCACTTGCTGGAATCCCCAGAAGATTTGAAAGATATCAAAGCAAATGACACGGATTTTGCGTCTAAGCCAGAATTCGATGCCATCAAATGGGCTGCCGGAAAAGTGAATCCTATATATAAAACATCCTATGCTGATGTTTTGCGCGTGGCATTCACCTACAAATTCAAAAGAGGCAGATTAGCAGATCTGGTTAGTTTGCTGTCTGGCCGTGATTTTGAAACACGAGAATTTAAAATTGAAATCGAAGAGGACTCTTTCGCCAAATTGCATGATGCGGTATTGCATACCATCAATCAGACCAATTACGAACGATTCCTTATGATCATAAATTCGGCGGGTATTGTGAAGCCTTCCTTGATACGCTCGCAGAATGTGTTGAACTTTGGTTATGCACTTTACTTGGCACTGCGGGAGCGCAAGGTGGCCGATGGTATCATCGAAAAAATCGTGCGGCACTGGGTGGTGCTCTCGATTTTGACAGGACGGTATTCCAGCTCCCCTGAATCCATGTTTGATTATGATATCAAGCGTTTCTTCTCTTATGATGACCCGGTAGAATATTTGAATGTGACTGAAGCAGGGGAACTTTCTGCTGCTTTCTGGAATGTTACGCTCTTACAGAAATTGGATACTTCCGTAGCAAGCAGCCCCTATTTCAATATTTTCTTAGCAGCACAAGCAAAATCGCATGACAAAGGCTTCTTGTCAGAACACATCGAAGTGGAGAGCATGTTGGAAAATCGCGGCGATATTCATCATCTGTTTCCTAAAAAGTATTTGACGGATCATGGTCTGCTTAAATCGATGTACAACCAGATCGCGAATTACGTATTCCTTCAGCAGGAAATCAATATCCGAATCAGTGATGATGCCCCGTGTATCTATATGAAAAACATATTGAGTCAGTGCGAGTCCAAAATTCCTCAATATGGAAGTATTGTCGATAAGGAGGTACTGAAAGATAATTTGCGCCAAAACTGCGTTCCAGATGGATTTGAAAATATGGATATCACTGATTACTCCGATTTCCTGGTTAAGCGAAGAAAATTGATGGCAAACAAGATTCGTGAGTATTACGAATCGTTGTAAAAAAGACACAGCCCCTGTATCTGCAGGGGCTATTTTGCGTATGTCATAGATAAGAAGAAAATAAAGTGAGATTTTTGAAACACTCGATAAAATCGAACTGTTTTGCATGTGCACACGGGTATACATGTAAAAATACTAAGGCGCTATTGTATCGAAGCTTGTCCTCCGACCGAAAGAAAGATATTTGGTTATAATTTTGGCTTCATAGATAATGAAGACGAGAAGCATTATTTTAGACCTGGTGAATATTATGATGAAGAGGATCTTTATAACGATGTCATATATAAAATATACGATTATTTTCACTTGATGAATGACATAAAAATAATAGAGACAGATGATGATGGAAATGAATACTATGTTAATAAATATGTGAGCAAGGGAAAACTAGTTTACTATCCTTGCTATCGTCCACCGGTAAAGGGGTTCTCACGCATGCTTGGGTTTAGCTCCTTCAAATTCAAATATGAAAATGAAGAAGATGCTATAGATCATATAGAAAAACATATTGAAGGGAAAAGAAGAAAGAAGGAATATGATAAACAATTTAAAGAATTGGTCCGAAAACTAGATGAAGCTTATATTTAAGCGACATCTCTAATATTAGATGATTCATAGAAAGTAGTTAAAATAGAAGGGGATGAAATAACTGTATTCGTATATTAAGCCCCCATCTGAGATGGGGGACCCGGTGGAGC
>ERZ1031467.280-NODE-280-length-15533-cov-5.794353_pt1 | contig 15533 bp, 10 predicted proteins | sample MGYA00517105_ERZ1031467 | MGnify/ENA primary metagenome ERZ1031467 (study PRJEB33719, sample SAMN04261155) | wastewater metagenome | biome: rural village; feature: human; material: feces | host: Homo sapiens | place: El Salvador | collected 2013-01-07 ...
CAATTGGCTGACCTTGAAGAAAGCAAAGCTAACGGCTTGATTGAAGTTATCGGTGAAAACGTCGACGCTGAATACTTGAAAGAAGTTAAAGGCGTTAACATCAACCAAGACTTAATCAATGAATACGGTCGTGACATGAAGATTGTCTACACTCCACTTCATGGTACTGGTGAAATGTTGGCACGTCGTGCTCTTGCGCAAGCTGGATTTGAAGCTGTACAAGTTGTTGAAGCGCAAGCTGTACCAGACCCTGACTTCTCAACCGTTAAATCTCCAAACCCTGAAAACCAAGAAGCATTTGCTCTTGCTGAAGAACTTGGTCGCAAAGTAGACGCTGATGTATTGGTTGCAACTGATCCCGATGCTGACCGTCTTGGTGTTGAAATTCGTCAACCAGATGGTTCTTACCTCAACCTTTCTGGTAACCAAATCGGAGCTATCATTGCTAAATACATTCTTGAAGCTCACAAAACAGCTGGTACACTTCCTGCCAATGCTGCCCTCTGTAAATCAATCGTATCAACTGAGTTGGTTACTAAGATTGCAGAAAGCTACGGCGCAACGATGTTTAACGTCTTGACTGGTTTCAAATTTATTGGTGAAAAAATTCATGAATTTGAAACACAACACAACCACACTTACATGCTTGGTTTCGAAGAAAGCTTCGGTTACCTCATCAAACCATTCGTACGTGACAAAGATGCTATCCAAGCTGTTCTTATCGTTGCTGAAATCGCAGCTTACTACCGCTCACGTGGCATGACTTTGGCAGATGGTATCGAAGAAATCTACAAACAATACGGCTACTTCGCAGAAAAAACCATCTCTGTTACCCTTTCAGGTGTTGACGGAGCTGCTGAAATCAAGAAAATCATGGATAAATTCCGTGGCAATGCTCCTAAACAATTCAACAACACAGACATTGCTAAGACAGAAGACTTCTTGGAACAAACAGCTACTACTGCTGACGGCGTTGAAAAATTGACAACTCCTCCAAGTAACGTACTTAAATACATTTTGGCTGATGATTCATGGTTTGCCGTTCGTCCTTCAGGTACAGAACCAAAAATCAAATTCTACATCGCTACAGTTGGTGAATCTGAAGCAGATGCTAAAGAAAAAATTGCGAATATCGAAGCAGAGATCAATGCTTTCGTAGGCGAATAATATTTAAGACTTAGAGCTAAGCTCTAAGTCTTTTTTATACATTACACTACTAGAATTAAGGAAGTTACTTTTTGCATACTATAAACACGAAACCACCTATAGATTAAACTATAGGTGGTAGTTTTATGATTCAATTATAGAGCGCTAACTTGTGAATGATGCTTAAACAAAGAATGAGTCGCTTCGTGAATATGACGAGCAGTTTCTGCATTATTCATGGTGTAGAGGTGAACGCCTGCAACATCTTGAGTAACAAGGTCGACAATCTGGTCAATAGCATAGGCAAGACCTGCCGCTCTAAGTGACTCAGGATCATGCTCATACTTATCCAAAATGGCACGGAACTTACGTGGTAAATGGATATTCTCACAAGTCTTAAGCAAACGTAGGGCTTGGTTACGATTCAAAATAGGCATAATACCCGCATGAATTGGTACATCAATTCCAGCCAAGGTACATTTATCTTGAAAATCATAGAAACGTTCATTGTCAAAGAAGAGTTGAGTTACAAGGCTAGAACAACCTGCATCAACCTTTTTCTTAAGGTTTTGGATATCAGAGATTTGATTTGGCGAATCTGGATGCCCTTCAGGATAGCAGGCACCAATGATGTCAAATTGAGGAGCTTCTTCCTTAATAAACTCAATCAAATCAGTGGCATATCTAAAGTCTTTAAGAGGTTCCACACCAGGAATGATATCACCACGTAGGGCTAAGATACGGTGTACACCAACAGCATCCAAGTCACGTAAGGTATCAGCAACCTTTTCTTTACTCAAATAGATAGCCGGAAGGTGGGCAATCGTTGGGATGGCTAGGTCATTTTGAATATGATCTGCCAAAGGAACCGTCGTCTCTTTGATATTATATTTGTTATTACTAGCTGTCACACTGATAAAGTGTGGAGCCAATCCTTGCATATCCTCAAGGGCACGTAGAATTTTTTCGTTACCTACTGCAGGGTTAGGTGGAAAGACTTCAAAAGAGAGTGATGGTGTTTGGCTTGTCATATTTTATACCTTCTTCTTTTTAGATTTTTGTTAAGACGAAAGCTGTTTTAAGTGCCTACTGACTTCATGAGTTCAGTTAAACACTTGTTAATCATAGCCTGCTTGCAAAAATCTTTAGAAAATTATTCGCTATTGAAAACCTTCTACACTTAAGGAAGAAGGTCTTCAACATATGATAACTTCCGCTTACAAGTTTTCGCGAGCTGCTTTTGCAGCTTCTACAAGCTTAATCAAGCTTTCTTTAGTTTCTTTGATTCCGCGAGTCTTCAAACCACAGTCAGGGTTGATCCATACTTTACCGCTTGGTACTTTTGCCAAGATTGCTTCGATAGTGTGGTCAATTTCACCGTCTTGTGGGACACGTGGTGAGTGGATATCGTAAACCCCAGGTCCAACTTCTGTTTGGAAGTTTTGAGCTTTAAGTTCATCCAAGATTTCAAGATTTGAACGGCTAGCTTCAAATGAGATAACGTCAGCATCTAAGTTATCGATAGCTGGGATGATATCTGTAAATTCTGAGTAACACATGTGAGTGTGGATTTGTGTGTCTGGTGCTACAGTTGAGTGTACCAAACGGAAGGCTGGAATTGCCCAGTCGAGGTAGTCTTCATACCAGTCACTACGACGGAGCGGCAATTTTTCGCGAAGAGCAGCTTCGTCAATTTGGATAATTTTCACGCCTGCAGCTTCAAGGTCAAGTACTTCATCTTTGATTGCAAGAGCAATTTGAAGAGTTGAATCCTTGATAGAGATGTCCTCACGTGGGAATGACCAGTTAAGGATAGTAACAGGTCCAGTCAACATACCTTTAACAGGTTTGTCAGTACGGCTTTGTGCGTAGCTAGACCATTTCACAGTGATTGGGTTAAGACGAGTCACATCACCCCAGATGATTGGTGGTTTAACCCCACGCATACCGTATGATTGTACCCAACCGTTTTTAGAGAAGAGGTAACCAGACAAGTTTTGACCGAAGTATTCAACCATGTCGTTACGTTCGAATTCACCGTGTACAAGTACGTCAAATCCAACTTCTTCTTGCCATTTAATCCATTCATCAGTGATTTCAGCAAGGAAAGCATCGTATTCTTCTTGTGACAATTCATTCTTACGGAAAGCCAAACGTTTCGCACGAACTTCCTTAGTTTGAGGGAATGAACCGATAGTTGTTGTTGGAAGCAATGGAAGTTTGAAAGCATCTTTTTGAATCGCTTCACGTTCTGCAAATGCTGGCAAACGAGTGTAATCAGCTTCAGTCAAGCCTGCAATACGGGCACGAAGTTCAGCATTTTCACCAACACGCTCAGTCGCAAAGAGTTCTTTGTTGGCAGCAAGGGCTTCTGCACCTTGACCATTGCGGATAGCATCCAAATCACGCAATTCGTCCAATTTTTCAACCGCAAAAGCAAAGTGGTTCAAGATAGCTGGTTCAAATTCTTCATTAGCAGTTGTAAATGGCACATGAAGAAGTGAGCAAGATGTTGTCAAAACAACATTTTCAGCTGGCACTTGTTCAAGAATTGCAAGACTCTTCTCGTAGTTGTTACGCCAGATGTTTTTACCATTGACGATACCGGCATAGAGAGTCTTATCAGCTGGGAAACCACCTTTAACTAATTCAAGTGTTTTCTTACCTTCAACAAAGTCAAGACCAATACCATCAACTGGCAAGTTCACAAGATCGTTGTAGACATCACGAACATCACCAAAGTAAGTTTGAATCAAGACTTCAAGACCTTTTTTATCAGCCAAGAGTTTGTTGTAGAGATTCAAGAAGAGAGCTTTTTCTTCAGCTGTCAAATCTTTAACAAGGGCTGGCTCATCGAGTTGAATACGTGTAGCACCAAGCTCTGCCAATTTTGCAAAGACTTCTTGGTAAGCTGCCACAAAGCTGTCTACAAAGTCTTCTGCTTTCACACCATCTTCAAAGTCAGATAATTGAAGGAAAGTGAATGGTCCAACGACAACTGGACGTGTGTTAAGTCCCAATTCTTTAGCTTCTTGGTACTCATCAAAAATCTTGTGACCAGCAAGTTTAACTTCTGTTGTTTTTTCAAATTTAGGAACGATGTAATGGTAGTTAGTGTTAAACCATTTTTTCATAGGAAGGGCACGTACATCCCCTTTTTCACCTTGGTAACCACGCGCCAAAGCAAAGTAACGTTCAAGATCTGTCAAATCCAAGTTTTGAACAGATTCAGGTACGACGTTGAAAAGGAAAGCTGCATCAAGGAAGTTATCGTAATGTGAAAAATCATTTGAAGGAATTTCACTGATACCCTTCTCTTTAACAATATTCCAGTGTTTTGCACGCAAGTCTTTGGCTGCTGTTAAAAGTTCATCTGCAGTAATTTCATTTCTAAAGTATTTTTCTGTTGTAAATTTTAATTCGCGGAATTCACCCAATCGTGGGAAACCAATGATAGTAGTTGACATCTTGTGTCCTCCTCTTTGTTGTTGAACTTATCTTACCAAAGAAATGGGTGGCTGTATAATTGCTATTAGTTTTCTCTATATATAGTTTTTGACTATAACCTATAAAATAAAGGGTTTCTAGCTACCGTTATCTCCTTTTGTTTAGATATTGTTATAGCTAATAACTATATATCAACCAGATAAATCCTTTTTTATAACAAAAAAAGCCCTAGACTTTTGTCTAGAGACTCTATTATTTACTAGGATTAGGACACTAAGCTCTATAAGTGCTCAGTACTTTCTCTTGAAGCCAAGATGATGTATAAGACATATTCTCACTATTGTAACTATTCCAGATAAAATAACCAAAAACTACCAATACTAATAAGAAACAAATTCCTAATACGGCTAACCAAATGATTTGTTTCTTTAAGCTATCATACTCACTCATATAGCCATTATGAATTTTAATTAGTTCATTTCTTTTTTTGTTACTTGACTCTTTAGCAATGGCAATTTCTAGCTCATACATTTGATGCTTCCATGAATTCTTAGAAGTGCCTTTTTTCTTATGGTTTGAAAGACTGCTGTTGCCCTTCTTTAAATTGTTTTTTTTTGTCATACTTCCCTCTGAAATCTTCTTTTAGTCACCACTATTATAACATATGTAAAACTGTCAAAAAAGTTCATTTTTGGTTAGAATTTTGAGAAAGAGAATTAAAACATGAAAAAGAACCAGAGGGAAACTTCTTATGTTATACTCTAAGTATGCATAAGAAAACTGTTATTGATTTTAAGGAACTTGGCGCCAGACAAATCTTTACTGATGCCATTAAAGAACTAAAAACAAAGAACATTAAGGAAGTTAAGCACCTTTTAGCTGAAGTCGAAGCCTATCAAAATGAAGGCTATTATGCAGTAGGTTATGTTTCCTATGAAGCAGCCCCTGCCTTCGAGACAAAATTTCAGGTTATTGCTGGTCCATTAATGTCAGAGTATCTCCTCTACTTCACTATTCATGAAACTGTTCAAACAGAGCCTATTCCACTTGCTTATGAGCCAATTACCTTACCAAAATCTTGGCTAGAGCTAACTTCTGCAGAGGAATACAAGGCTGCTATTGAGCAAATACACCACCATATTCGACAAGGTGATACTTATCAGGTCAATTATACTGTTCAACTTCAACAGAACCTGACAGCTGATCCCTTTGCCATCTATAACCGATTGGTTGTTGAGCAAAATGCACATTACAATGCCTTTATTCAGCACGATGATGTTTCTATCATTTCCATAAGCCCAGAACTCTTCTTTAAAAAAGATGGTGATAGACTGACCACTCGTCCAATGAAAGGTACCACCAATCGTGGTTTGACAACTGAAACTGACCTCAAACAAGCCCAATGGCTAGCTCAGGATCAGAAAAATCGCTCTGAAAATATGATGATTGTCGATCTTCTTAGAAATGACATGAATCGTATTTCAAAAATAGGAAGTGAGGATGTCAAGAGCCTTTGCCAAGTTGAACAATACTCTACGGTTTGGCAAATGACTTCGACTATTGAGACGCAACTCCTACCAAATAGTAGTTTAAGCGATGTCTTCCAAGCCCTTTTTCCATGCGGCTCGATTACAGGTGCCCCAAAAATAGCAACCATGGAGATTATTAAGAAGGTTGAAAAACAGCCTCGAGGTGTCTATTGTGGAGCTATTGGTATCTTGATGCCACAGGGACCTAGTATTTTCAACGTGGCCATTCGAACACTACAAATGGAAGGAACCAAAGCTATCTATGGTGTCGGAGGAGGTATTACCTGGGATAGCAACTGGGAAGCTGAATATGAAGAAACCAAGCAAAAAGCTGCTGTTCTATACCGTCAGAACCCCAAATTCAATCTCATTTCAACTGGTCGTGTCCATCAAGGAAAACTGCTATTTCTTGAGGAGCATATGAAACGCTTGCAAGAGAGCAGTCGCTACTTTGACTATCCTTTCAATGCAGAAAAAGCACACTATCAAGTCGAAGCTCTGTGCCAATCACTAAACCTTGACAAAGACTACCGTCTTAAAATGTCACTTGCAAAAGATGGTGAACTGAAGTTTGAACATACCCAATTAACAAACTTATCCAATGACTTCTGCCAAGCAAGGTTAGTTGAGCAAAGGCATCCGTTGGATAGCCCCTATACCTTCTTCAAAACAAGTTACCGTCCTCACCTTAGTATCGAACCTCACGAACAAATTTATTATAATCATGAGGGGCAACTCCTAGAAACCTCTATCGGTAACATCGTTCTTAAAATCAAAGACCAACTCTACACACCACCCGTTCACCTCGGCCTCTTAAATGGCATCTACAGACAAAGACTTATTGCTGATAATAAGCTTAAAGAAAAAGTCTTGACCTTAAAAGATATGGAACAGGCTCAGGCCATCTATGGATGCAATGCGGTGAGAGGGTTGTATGAATTGAAGGTGAAAAAACAGAATTATCTCTAAATAAAAAATGCGGGTTCTTTGTACACTCCTACACTTACTAAAGACAAAAGAAATTTCAATATTCTATTGGTAAAAAAATCAACATTTAATAGTAAAATAAAGTATAATACTTACTGATGGTTATTCAGTTATCGTGACAGTAATGATAAACTTTTTGGCTTATAATTTACTAGCCTTAAAACTCAGTAATAATTTAGAAAGGATACAAAACCTTAAATGAAAAAATTTAAAGGCTTGACTTCTGCTGAAGTTCAAGCAAGTAAAAACGCCCATGGCGATAATAGGCTCTCTAGTAAAGAGGCTAACTCGCTCCTCTCAATCTTTATCGAAGCCTTCCAAGATCAATGGATTCTTATCCTCTTAGCTGCCTTAGGATTAAAAATCATCTTCAACTTTGTTGGAATGATTTTCCCTGCTATTGGTGAAGCCAATTGGTATGAGGCTATCTCACTAATTTTCGCCATTTTGATGTCTACAGGATTTTCAGCAGTCTCACAATACCGAAATGAGCAAAAATTCAACACTCTTCAGGAAGAGGCTTCAAAAACTAATGCTAAGGTTTATCGTGATGGTAAACTTAAAGAGGTTCTCGTTGATGATATTGTAAAAGGTGATCAGATTCTCCTTCAATCAGGGGACAAGATCCCAGTTGATGGTATCATCTTGGAAGGTGAATTAAAAGTAAACCAAGCTGTCCTTAATGGTGAAAGTGAAGATGCTAAAAAACTTCCACTTGGTGATCAAGCAGAGCCAGACTCTTCCGACCTCTTTACAGAGCTCAAAGTCTTCCGTGGTACAGTTGTTACTTCGGGTGAAGCCGTTATGGAAGCTACACAAATTGGTGATAACACCGTTCTTGGAAGTATCAATACTTCACTTCAAGAAGATAGTAAAGATTCACCATCTAAAGAGAAACTTAACAAGCTTGCTGGTAATATCGGTGTCCTCGGTTATAGTGCAGGTGCTGCATATTCAGTAATCAACCTTGTCTTAGGCTTTATTGCCCTCAATAAGGCTAATAACCTCAATGGTGGTTCAATCTTCCTTCTTATCATTGAAACCATTCTCTTTGCGGTTACAATCATCATCATGGCCGTTCCAGAAGGTCTCCCAATGATGTTGGCACTCGTTTCTTCAATGAACTCAGGTCGACTTTTAGCACAAAATATCTTGGTTCGCCATCCTGATACCATTGAAACAGCCGGATACATGAATATCCTCTTCAGTGATAAGACTGGTACTATCACTGAAGGTAAACTATCTGTAGTTGACTTCTTCCTTGCTGATGGAACACTTTATGCAGCTACTGGTGAAACTGACGCTCCTGATTTTGACACAATGTCAGATAGCCTTAAAGCTGAAATGATTAATGGTATCGGTCTTAATAACGACGCCATGGTAGCTGATGGCAGTGCTGTTGGTAGTAACGCCACTGACCGTGCACTTCTTGATTTCCTTATCGGACGTTCTCAACTTGATTTTGATACAAATACTATTACTGAGAAGCAACAATTCAACTCAGCAACAAAATTCGCAAGTGTAACGACTAAGGACGGAAAAACTTACATCAAAGGTGCTCCAGAATTCATCCTAGATGACTGCTACTACTATCTTGATAGAGATGGTAATAAACAAAACTTTACAGATGATATTAAAGCTCGTTTCCAAGAATTATCATTGGAACAAGCTAACCGTTCAATGCGTTTGCTTGCTATCCTAAATACAGATGGTAATGATAAAGTTTTAATTGGTATCGTATGTATCCGTGATAACGTTCGCTCATCAATTAAACAAACTGTTGAAACAATGAACCGTGCGGGTGTTCAAGTAGTTATGGTAACTGGTGATCGTAAAGAAACCGCTGTTGCTATCGCTAAAGAAGCCGGTATCGTCACTGGAGAAAATGACCTTGTCCTTACTCACGATGAACTCTCTGCCCTCTCAGATCAAGAACTTAAACAACAATTGCCTCACTTAAAAGTGGTCAGTCGTGCCCTTCCAATGGATAAAAAACGTCTTATTGAGGCAGCTCAAGACCTCGATATGGTTGCTGGTATGACAGGTGATGGAGTCAATGACTCACCTGCCCTTAAATCGGCTGATGTCGGATTCTCAATGGGTGATGGTACTGAAGTCGCACGTGAAGCCTCAGATATCGTTATCTTGAATAACTCATTGACTTCGATTGAAAAAGCCGTCCTCTATGGACGTACTATGAGTAAGTCAGTAAGTAAATTCATTATCTTCCAATTAACCGTTAACGTGACTACAATTGCTATGTCACTTCTCTCACCACTTTTGGGCCTCAAAGAACCATTTACAATTATCCAAATTCTCTGGATTAACCTTATCATGGACACACTTGCTGCCCTTGCCTTTGGTGAAGAACCTACGCTAGATCGTTACATGAATGAAAAACCAGTTGCTAAGAAGGCAAATATTCTTACTGGCTATATGAAATCTGCTATCGGTGTAGCCAGCGTCTTCATTACTCTTGTATGTTTAGCTATTCTTAAAAATGTTGGTGGTATCCAAGACTTTATCACAAATGGAACTGGCAACTTTGAAATGGTAACAACATTCACCTTTACAGTATTTATCTATGCTGTCATCTTCAACTCACTTAATACACGTAGTAATGGATTCAATGTTTTTGAACATATCGGTGAAAACAAGAAATTCTCAATTGTAATGATTTCTATTGCTGTCGTTCAAACCTTGATTATTCAATTCGGTGGTAAAGTATTTAGTACCGTTCCAATGGACGTTCAACACTATATCGTTGCACTTCTTATCGCGGTTTTGATTATCCCTGCAGATTTAATTCGAAAAGCTCTAACTAAAAACAAATAACGATCTGTTTAACGTATTATAAAACTTGAAAGGATAAAAAGGATTGGCGTAATTCCCAATCCTTTTTATAATTTCCGAAGGTAATACCGTGGAAAGATCATAACATAAAAAGGCTTTAACAAGCCTTTTTGATTTATTAAGTAATGCTACTTAAACTGACTAGGAGCCCCTGTATAACCTGCCCAATCCTTACTATAAAAGCGGTCGTTCAAGTTATAGCTAGGTGCGGGTGTTGGATTACTTACAAATGGATCAACAGCCTTGTCAAAGGCCACCCAACCTTTCCATCCCATATGAATGGTATCTTGCATGAAGTAAGGTTGATCTCCATCTTTTGAGAAGTCAGCAATATTGGTAAAGCCTTGACTTTCTAATTGATAACAGATTTTAGAAACCGTAGCATCATACATTTCTTGACTTAGTCCCGTATAAGCCATCCACTTGCTATTAACAGGTGGGATGACAAAGATGACGTTAGTATTTGACTTAGCAAATTGATTTAACACCAACTGTAGGTCACCGTATTCTTGTGAAACTTCATACGAAAGATTCTTTTGGAAACCTTTAAGTTTACCAATCTTTTTAGCCAAACGTTTCTTATAGAAACGGTCATCGATACCAAAGTCGTTTGACTTGGTATGAGCTTCTGCATCTCTTACGGCAACCTGGTCAAGTGCCTCGTAAGAGAACTTGTCTGGCAACTCTTTAAGATAAGGAAGAACCTTCTTGTCGTAATTTGCATTATTTGATGCTGCAAAAGGACTGAACAAGGCATCTTCTCGCTTATTAAGCTCTGCCATAATTTGAATATAAGTCTTATCAAGAGAATTTAAATCTTGCCCATTAGCCACTTTAGAAAGTTGAGATTTCATAGTAATCTCAGGTTTCATCTCTAAGATACGCTGAGCAGCATATTGAGAATTTGCATCCGTCTGATTTTGACTTAAGAAACTACTAAGTTGGTCGTTATTATAGAACTGCTGGAAAGCCGCAGAATTGTAACCTTTTTTAGTAAACCACTGTGGTGACAAGACATAGACTGCTGTCCCATTTTTCAATTCGGGAAGCATTTGTTGCATTCCCAAATATTGGTTTAGAGAGGCAGCCCCACGTTGTCCAATAAAATATGGGCGATAGTTACGGTCGTATTTTTCAGCTAAAACAGCTGGATGAAGGGCATCAAAACGCAACCACTCACTAGACCCAAAGAAAGGGACAAATCGATGATTCTTATCAGAAAGAGCTGTCGTCTTATTAATACGGCTCTTAAAGTTCTCAGTTGTCAAGGTTACTGCGTTACGTTTTTCAACCTCATAATTATGTTTTCTGCCTTGAGGGTAGGAAAAAATAACTACTACTACCAAGACTAAGGCACAGATTATAGGGCCAAAAATTTGCCATAAACGCTTAAGCATTGCGAAGCTCCGTTACCCCTTCAACAATCTTATTAGCTGTGTTCCAGTCATCACGACCAAATTCTGAAACTGGCACACGAATATCGAAACGTGATTCCAATTCAACGATAAGCTCAACTGTTCCCATTGAATCGAGAACACCAGCATCGAAAAGGTCTTCATCCATCATGTCTGAAACATCTTCCATGAAGAGTTCATCAATAATTTCAATAACTTCTGATTTTACATCCATTTTTATAATTCCTTTACTTATTTTTTAGTGAACCAGAGGTCATTCAAGAATCCAGAGAAAATCAAGAATGACAACATAACAGTGTTAAATGTAATAAAGATTCCCAAAGCCTTCGTCCATTTATTTTCAGGAAGTGGCTCAAGACCAGCTTTCTTACGCTCTTTATTAATGGTCTTTTTCTTACGTAACCAGGCATCATTGATTCCTAGACCAATACCATGGAAAATACCATAAGCAATGTAGTACCAAGTAACTCCATGCCAGAATCCCATAACCATCATATTAATGACATAGGCCACATTTGATGTCGTGTTACGGTTTTTGAAAACCTTGTTTCGCATCAAAACCATAACCAAACGCATAAAAACAAAGTCACGGAACCAGAAAGACAAGCTCATATGCCAACGATTCCAAAATTCTTTCAAGTCTCGTGAGATGAAAGGTTTGTCAAAGTTGATTGGGCTCTTAATCCCCATAAGGTTTGATGCTGCCAAGGCAAACATCGAGTAACCTGCAAAATCAAAGAAGAGATCAAAACCGAAAACATACATGACACCAAGTGTTGCTAAATTAAAGATACCACCCTGAGCCAAAGCTTGTGCTTTCAGTGAAGGCAAGAGCATACTTCCGAAAATCTGAGCTAAAACAAACTTATAGAGGAAACCAAGCATGATATATTTTACAGCTTGCTCCAACATATTCATCAGCTCGTCTCGCTCAGGAATCGCTTGGTAATCTTCGTTAAAACGTCTGAAGCGATCAATAGGACCACTCGTAAAGGTTGGCATAAAGAGCATGAATCGGAGGAATTCTCCAAGTGTAAACTCTTTTAAGACACCATCCCGCATCTCGATAATCATACCAACTGATCGGAAGGTCAAGTAAGAAATGCCAAGAAAGTTTAAGAGTGACTGAGTACCATTTATCGCAGGCTCTACCTTAACAAAAATCAAAGGAAGAACTACAAGAAATGAGTGTAAATAGAAAACCCATTTATTGTCCTTTTGACTGCGGTAATGTTTGTAGGAATAAACCCAGATGATTTGCCAAACAATATAGAAGAGTAAGGCTAGTAATTGGCTAGCATGTGTTCCTGTCAGAGCAAGAACAATAAAGGCTAGACTGACCAAACACTCATAAATTGCAAAACGCTTTTTAAAGAAGAGACCCACAAAGATTGGCAATAGAGCTAATCCAAGATAGATAAAATAGAAGGGATTACCGTAGGCTTCTAAATGGGGGAGCTGTTTCAAGAAGTCAATCATCGGTTGTTAACCTCACTGATAAGACCCTTGATATCGATTTTCCCATTTGGTGTTAAAGGCAAGCTCTCACGATAGAGGAACTTAGTAGGCATCATGTAAGACATCATGATATCTTCTAAGTCAGCCTTAATCGCCTTGGTAATATCAATTTCGCGTTCAAATTGCTCACGAACACCATCCTTAAGAATCACATAAGCCAAGAGGTTCTGAACCTTATGGTCTTTATTGTAACGTGGCACAGCTACTGCTGAATCAATATACTTAGACTTATTAAGGTTTTGTGAAACATCCTCTAACTCAATACGGAAACCATTAAATTTAATCTGGAAGTCCATGCGTCCACCGTAAAGAAGGAGACCTTCATCAGTCATCGTTCCTACGTCACCAGTATGGTAAGCAGGAAGGCCATTAAACTCGAAGAAGGCTTCAGCAGTCTTTTCAGGATTGTTCATATAGCCTTTTGAAACTGCTGGTCCTGATACGATGATTTCACCTTGTTGACCATTTGGAAGGATATTGCCATCCTCATCGATAATATAAGTCGGTGAATCTTCTTTGGTATAACCAATCGGCAAACGCTTAAGGTTAGCCAGCATCTCATCGGTTACTGCTACTGCTGATAAGGCTACAGTTGCTTCAGTTGGTCCGTAAGCATTGATAATACGTGCTTCTGGGAAACGTTGGCGAAGCTTTTGAGCAGTCTTGACAGTCAACTCTTCTCCATCAAAATAGAAATGCGTAATTTCTGGCATCTTCTCTGCATTGAAGTCTTCAGACAACATTGCCATATCTGCAAAAGATGGTGTTGATGTCCAAATAGCAATTGGAAGTGAGAAGATCGTTTCAAAGAGCTTCTTGAAGTCCTGTGTAATGGCTGAAGGAAGCGCATAAAGTGTTCCTCCAAGTGCCAATGTTGGTGCCCAGTACATTACCGATAGGTCAAATGAATAAGGTGGTTGAGCCAGCATTTGAGGACGTTTTGGAGTTGCAAATTCCTTGTCCGTAATCATCCAGTTAGTGAAACTGAGGAGATTATTGTGTGAAATTTGTACCCCTTTAGGCTTACCTGTAGTTCCTGATGTAAAGATGATGTAATAAGTATCATCCCCCTTAACAGGATGAGTCACTTCGTAGCTAGTCTTGCTTTTAAAAGCTGTTGTCACTTGATCCAATGTTAGGATTGGAGCTTGGATATCCTCAAGTGGGAAGTCATTGATAGCAATAATCAGACTAGGCTCTGCTACTTCAACAATTGCCGTCACGCGCTCAAGAGCTGAGTGACTATCAATTGGAATATAAGCGTGACCAGATTTAGTCAAAGCGACAAAAGTTGCCAACATTTCATACTCTTGACCGCCATAAACCACAACAGGTGATTTTTCTGGAATATCAAGACTATCAATCTTGGCAGCTAGGCTATCCGAGTCAGCTTTTAAGTCAGCGTAAGTGTGAACTTCCCCTAAAATATTGTAAACAGGAAAGTCAGGTTGTGATTGGGCAAACTGCTCAATCGTTTCGATCATATCTTTAATTTTTGTATTCGTCATTATTCTTCCTAAAATTCGTTATAGATAAAATTACCTTGACCTTGTCCTAGGTAATTGTAGAGATAAATTAGGGCCATAAAAATGGCGAAATAAAGCAAGGTTTGTCCTAAAAATACCAGGACGTTTTTATGTTTTAACATTCTAATTTTCGATACCTTTTTTTTATATAATATCCTCTCTAGTTTACCATCTTATCGCCATTTTTTCCAATAAAAAAGAAAAAATAACTAAATTTCATTTCTTTTCCATTAATAGATTTCCGTGATAAATGATTGGCTACAATCATAAAAAAACAGAGCTTAAAAGCTCTGTCGGATTTAACTATTTTGTGTCTTTTGGGCCGTCTGCATACGATAGTACATTCCCTTAGCTTGCATCAGTTGTTCATGGGTTCCGTGTTCAACGATATCCCCATTATTCATGACCAAAATTATGTCCGCATTTTCTATGGTAGACAATCGATGGGCAATGATGAAACTTGTTCGACCTTTCATTAATTTAGCGAAGGCCTCTTGAATGAGGAGCTCTGTACGGGTATCTATACTAGAAGTGGCTTCATCCAAGATTAAGATTTTAGGCACATTGACAAATATGCGAGCAATGGTCAAAAGCTGACGTTGCCCCTGAGAAAGGGATTTCCCCGCATCATTCAAGTAGGTGTCATAGCCTTGAGGCAACTGCTGAATAAAGAAATCAGCATTGGCAGCCTTGGCCGCTGCTATGACTTCTTCACGACTGGCTTCTGGATTTCCATAGGCAATATTATCGTGAATAGTGCCAACCTCAAGCCAAGTTTCCTGCAAGACCATCCCAATCTGTTTCCGAAGACTCTCACGGGTATAATCTGTAATAGGTCTACCGTCCAGTAGAATATTTCCCTTGTCCAAATCATAGAAACGCATGAGTAGGTTAATCAAGGTAGATTTCCCCGCTCCTGTTGGACCAACAATGGCAACAGTACTTGCGGCAGGGATCTCAATGCACAAATCCTTGATAAGAGGTTTATTAGGCAAATAGCCAAATTGGACATGATCAAATTGAAAACGTCCCTGCACATCTGCTTCTTCCAAGACCGCCTTACCTGTTTCTGTTATTTCCTCTTCATCCAATATCATATAAAGGCGATCAGC
>ERZ1031467.281-NODE-281-length-15459-cov-12.133861_pt1 | contig 15459 bp, 10 predicted proteins | sample MGYA00517105_ERZ1031467 | MGnify/ENA primary metagenome ERZ1031467 (study PRJEB33719, sample SAMN04261155) | wastewater metagenome | biome: rural village; feature: human; material: feces | host: Homo sapiens | place: El Salvador | collected 2013-01-07 ...
ACTCAAAACAAAAGCTCAAATCTGCTATTTTTTGCTTTTTTTATCAGTCTTTTTTGTACAAAAGTTTCATTTTTTTTGTTTTTTGATTGGGTGTAAATTTAGAAGAGGTGGTCTTTAAGGTGTAGCTACTCAAGTAAGAATAATAACTAAAAAATAAATCTATGAATTTTAAAAGAATTTCAGCTTCATGCTTTTGTTTGTTGCTGGCTGGAAACATAGCGGTTTCAGCTCAAACAGTGACGCTTGGCTCTAATAAGGTCTCTCTGAAGGCTGCGTTTGAGAAAATCGAGAAGGCATCTAAGTACAAGATAGCTTACAACTCCTCGACTATTAACGCTAACCGTATGGTCACCATCAGCAAGACTAAAGGTGACGTGTTGGAGATATTAAACCTGCTGTTGAAGGAATGTGGTTGCACTTATGAGGAAAAGGGCAATTATATTATTGTGAAGCCTCAGTCGAAGAAACAATCCAACGGGCAGAATGTGAAGCGTGTGACGGGTCAGCTTATTGACGAGTTGGGCGAACCGATGATAGGTGTTACTGTCATGATTAAGGGCACCACAACTGGTGTCGTGACCGATTTGGATGGAAAGTTTTCCATAGACGATGTGCCGGCAGGCGCTTCCGAGCTACATATTTCATATATAGGCTATGAGGCCAAAGATGTGCAGATTTCGTCTTCTGCCATGCAGATAAAGATGAATCCCGACAATGAGTTGCTTGACGAGGTTGTTGTGGTTGGTTATGGAACTGTAAAAAAGGACGACCTCACTGGCTCGGTTTCAGCCATAAAGCCAGACGAGTTCAATCGTGGAGCCAAGTCGACTGCCCAAGATGCCTTGGTCGGCAAGGTGGCTGGCGTCAATGTGGTGTCAAGTTCGGGCGCTCCTGGTTCGGGTTCCACTATCCGTATTCGTAGTGGTGCCTCGCTTTCAGCGTCCAACGATCCGCTGATTGTGATAGACGGTGTTCCGGTAGACAACTCTTCCATAGAGGGAGGAACCAATCTTATCGGTGGTATCAATCCGAATGACATTGAGACCTTCACGGTTTTGAAGGACGCTTCGGCTACTGCCATTTACGGTTCGCGTGCATCCAATGGCGTCATCGTGATTACAACAAAGAAAGGTACGAAGGGCAAGCCTAAGTTCAACTATTCTTCCAACTATGCCGTAAGCACTACAGCAAAGCGTTTGGAAGTGTTGACAGCAGACGAGTTCAGAGCTTTCGCACCTACCGTGACGGGTGTTCCCGAGAATGTGGAAATGGGCAAGAGCAACACCAACTGGCAGGATGAGATCTACCGCACGGCTTTTGGTATGGACCATAACATCTCAATGTCGGGAAGTATCAAGAACAAGACACCCTTTCGTGTGTCTGCAGGCTACACAAACCAGAATGGTGTGATTCGCACCAACAACTATCAGCGTTACACTTTTGACGGAGGCATTTCGCCTAAGTTTTTCAAGGACCATTTAAGTCTGAACCTCAATGTCAAGGCTTCCTACGAGGACAATAGACGAGTGGACGAAGGAGTGGTAGGTAGTGCTTTGTCTTACGATCCGACACGTCCGGTGAAAACGGGCAGTGCCACTTCTGCTACAGATCCTGGTCTTGGCTATTTCATTTGGATGAACGGCAATGCGCCAATGGCTATCCAGGGCGATAACCCTATGGCTCAGCTTGATTTGCAGGACATGCGCAATAGAATCTATCGTTCTATCGGCAATGCTTCGGTTAATTACAAGGTGCATGGCTTTGAGGATTTGCAGCTCAATATGAATTTGGGCTATGATATCTTGGAAAGCAAGTATGCCAAGGATGTTCCTGATCTTGCCGGTATGATGTATACAGCCAACAAGAAGGATGGAACGGGCTTGGATTATGATTCGAAACAGCAGAAGCGCAACACCCTGCTCGACCTTTATGCCAACTATCAGCATACATTTGCCGGAAAGCATGATGTGAGCGCGATGGCCGGTTATGGATGGCAGCATTTCTGGAAGAAGTATAACGACACCACTCTTTCTCCGAAAGGCGAAGAATTGTTCTCGCCGAAGCACTACGAGTCTGAGTATTATCTTCTGTCTATGTATGGACGCTTGAATTATGGCTATGCCAGCAAGTATATGGTCACAGCCACTTTGCGTGCCGATGCCTCTTCTCGTTTTGCGAAGGGCAACAGATGGGGCTACTTTCCTTCTGTGGCTTTGGGCTGGAAACTGTCGGAAGAGAAGTTCCTTAAGAACAGTAAGGTGCTTACCAACTTGAAGCTGCGTCTGAGCTACGGTCTTACCGGTCAGCAAGATATCATCAACGACTATCCTTACATGACCACTTTCTCCGTGTCTTACCCGGAGTCAAGCTATCTCTTTGGTGACAAATGGCATAACACTTATCGTCCAAACGGATATGACAGAGACATAAAATGGGAGACTACCGAGACCTGGAATGCCGGTTTGGATTATGGATTTCTCAACAACCGCATTTATGGTTCGATTGATGTCTACAAACGCCATACCAAAGATTTGCTGAACACGATACCGGTGATTTCGGGTGTGAACTATTCTGCTGTCCTGACTACCAACATTGGCGAGATGGATAATAAAGGTGTGGAATTCTCAATTAATGCTGTACCAATCAACACAAAGAATTTTACATGGTCGGTAGGAATGAACTACACCTGGAATGATTCGGAGATTACAAAGTTGAACGTGTCGGATAGCGAGGGCTCTTATGTGGAGACGGGTGCTATTTCGGGTACCGGTAAATTTGTTGAATGTTTCATGGTGGGCAAACGCCCTTACACATTCTATCTGGCAAAGCAGGCTTACGACGAGAAAGGCAAGCCAATCGAGGGACAGTATGTTCAGCCTGATGGCTCAATATCTTCTACAGAGACACGTTATGCCGATAAGTGTGCTTTGCCGAAGTCGTACCTTGGCTTGAACACTCAAATCTCTTACAAGCAGTGGGAGTTGGGCATTACCGGTCATGGCTCTTTCGGCAACTACATCTACAATTACATCGAGGCCGACCAGTATCAGCAGCAGGTGTATAGCGACCAGGGCAGTTTCTCGAATATCCTGAAGGTGACAGCAAACAAGGGATTCCAGCAGCAGCAACTCTACACCGACTATTTCCTGCAGCGTGGCAACTTCTTCCGCATAGACAATATCACGTTGGGTTACACGTTCAGAAAACTGTGGAACAGCACTTCGTCTCTGCGTGTGTCTGCAGCTGTCCAGAATGTTTGCACATTCACCAGCTATTCGGGCATCGACCCTGAGATCTACTCAGGCATCGACAGAAATGTCTATCCACGTCCCCGTACCTACTCTTTGTCATTCAATCTGAATTTCTAAACAATCATAATAACGACAGGAATATGAAAAAGAATATATTTAAAATATTGATGTTTGTATTTATGGGTTGCTTGACAACTTCATGTTTCGGCGACCTTGACACAATGCCTCTTGACGAAACACAACTGGTCGGCGAGAAGGTTTATAACACGGCTGATGGCTATACGGGTGTGCTGGCAAAATGCTACGGCTCTCTCATCTTGACCGGACAGAAAGGTGGAGATGGCGGCGATGGCGACATTGAAGGAGCCAACGAGGGCTATTCCAGCTATATGCGTCTGATGTTCTACCTGCAGGAATTGAGCACCGACAACTTCCTTATGCCGTCTTCGTCCAATGGCTTGCGCAAGTGTCTTAACCTTCAATGGGATGCCTCGAACGCATCGGTCATCCGTTGGACCTATCAGCGTCTGTACATGTCTATAGCTTATTGTAACGAGTTGTTAAGAGAGTGTACCGAGGAAAAGTTGAAGTCGCGCGGTCTTTGGGACCAGTTGGGTGGCGAGTGTGCCTCCTATCGTGCAGAGGCACGTTTCATCCGTGCTTATTGCTATGCAACCCTGTGCGATATGTTTGGAGCCGTACCTTATATAGATGAAAATACGGGTGTGAAGGATATTCCGGCGCAATGGTCGCGTAAGCAGATCTTTGAGTTCGCCGAAAATGAGTTGAAGGATATACAGAAAGACCTGAAGGCTCCTGGAGAAAATGTTTATGCGCGTGTAGACTGCGTGGCAGACTGGTTCTTGCTCTCTCGCATGTATCTGAATGCCAAGACATGGATTGGAGAAGACCGCTATGACGATGCTTTGACTTATGCCAAGAAGGTGATTGAGGACGGTCACTATCCTTTGGCTTCTGACTATCGCCATATCTTCCTTGCCGATAACGACCAGTGTAAGGAAATCATCTGGCCTTTGGTGCAGGATGGATTGAAGGCGCAGAGCTCAGGTGGCACCAACTTCTATGTGAAGGCTTTTGTCAATGGTCCGATGGACGAACTGTATAACACCGGCGTCGGTTCGCGTGGTTGGGGTAATGTCAGATCCAAGACAACTCTCGTTGACGCCTTTGATCCAGCCGACGTGATGTTTGACGTGAATGATCCTTGGGGCAATAATAAAAACGACAAGCGTGCGCAGTTTATGACGGCTTTGCCTAATCAGGTGAAGGAAACATGGGACTCTAAAGATGCCATGACAAGCACCTACACATGTGGATATGGATACATTAAATGGCGTAATGTCACCAAAAACGACCAGATTCCGGCAAGTGGCGACGCTTATACTTCTATTGATTTCCCACTCTTCCGTACGGGTGAGGCTTACCTGACTGCGGCTGAGGCTATTCTGCGTGGAGCCAAGGGCAGCAAGGCTGAGGCTCTGAAATATGTTAATGAAATTCGTGAGCGTGCTTACATGAGTGGCAAGTATGCACAGGCTGGTGTGCGTTCTGATGTCTCTGGCGATATTGAGGAGAGCGAGCTGACTCTCGATTTCATCATGGCTGAGCGCCAGCGTGAGTTGGCGTCGGAGCTTGTGCGCCGTACCGACCTTATTCGTTTCGGCAAGTACACAAAGGGACATAACTGGGACTGGAAGAACGGCGAGCGTTTGGGTACTGATGTGGACGACCATTTCCAGCTGTTCCCGATTCCTCAAACAGAATTTTCTAACAATCCGCAATTGAAGCAAAATGCTGGTTATGCAAACTAAGAAACATATATGATGAATCTAAGAATTAAGATATTAGCCTTTATATTGGCTACCGTGGGTTTGGGCGTGAATGCCCAAACCACATTTGAGGAAATCAGTGCGGACCTGAACAAGGCGGGTGGCGTTTATCTGGCATATCCGAAGGTGGAAGCCAAGCAGACCCCAGCCCCCAAAGGGTATAAGCCTTTCTATGTGAGCCACTATGGCAGACACGGCTCTCGCTATTTGTTAGGCGACAGAGATTATCTATGGATTATACAGCTGATGCAAAAGGCCGATTCCATAAATGGTCTTACTCCTCTGGGCAAGGATGTGTTGAAGAGATTGTCGTTGGTGTGGCAGGAAGTTCAAGGACGTGCAGGCGACCTGACTCCATTGGGCGTTCGCCAGCATCGAGGTATTGCGGAGCGAATGTATAAGAATTTCCCTGAGGTGTTCAGCGGCAAGCGTTCTGTCTCTGCCCGTTCTACAGTGGTTTATCGTTGCGCGATGAGTATGGTTGCTTTTGGCGACCGTCTTAAGGGATTGAACCCTAAGCTCGACATCAGTTATGAGATGAGCGAGAAATACATGTCGTATCTCAATTACCATACCGACCGCTCCAATGCCTTCACTAATGGCGAGAAAGGACCTTGGGTGGAAGAGTACCGCAAGTTTGAGAAGGCACAGGTTAAGCCCGATCGTCTTGTGAACTCTTTGTTTTCCAATGCCGATTTCATCAGATGCGAGGTGAATCCTGATAATTTGATGTGGGGATTGTATTGGATTGCTGTCGACATGCAGGACATAGAGACTCCGTTGTCTTTCTACGATATCTTCACAGCCCGCGAGATGTTCGACTTGTGGCAATGCGTAAACTATCGCTTCTATATCGGCAATGCCAATCCGTTGGCAAGCAAAGGCATCGTGATGGCTAACGCCAAGTCGTTGGTCGAGAACATCATCGAGTCTGCCGACGCAGCCATCAAAGACCGCTCTATAGCTGCCACGTTGCGTTTCGGACATGACGGCAATGTGATTCCTTTGCTGGCTTTGCTCCAGATAGAGAACTTCGATGTTGCTGTTGCCGGACCTTCTGAGGTTTATAAGCATTGGTGCGATTTCAAGGCGACGCCTATGGCTTCAAACATTCAGATTGTGTTTTTCGAGAACAAGAAAGGCGATGTCCTGGTGAAGTTCCTGCACAACGAGAAAGAGGTTCATATTCCGGTTGAAACAGATATCTGGCCTTATTATCATTGGAATGAAGTAAGAGATTATTACCAGAAACGTTTGGCTGGCATGTAGTCTCGCCGCCAATTCGACAAGTTGGCGAAGAAGATGTACAAATACATTTGAAAAGATTTAACCTGCTTTTGTTACAGCAGCATGGTAACGCGATGCCCGATATGCGGTAACGATATGCCCAATATGCTGTAATGTTGTTTTTGCTGCGCGGTAATTGTATTGCCGCGCAGTTTTTTGTTTATTATTTCTGAAGGTTGATAATAATAAGTTTGAGAGTTAGTGGAAAAGAGTGTAATGTTATATGGTTTTGACGTTATAAAAAACCAACCACTTAAGCACGATTTTCAACCGCTTGTGCCGTCACCCAATCCGTTTGAACACAATCGTCCAAAAGTCGTATTGCGTAACTGGAAATATAGTAATACCTTTGCGTCAGAATCATTTAAATTAATTAGTTATGAAAAAGGTATTTTTAGCTTTCGGTGCAGCACTTCTTCTTGCATCTTGTACTACAGTGACCAAGACAGCCACAACAATGGATGTCAACAATCACCTTACATCAGAGTCTGACGTCGATCTCGTAGTTTCAAATTCGAAGATCACTTACACACACAAGACAACAGCCAAGGAGAGAAGAGGCGGCCGCAAGAACATCACAAATACAGCCGTTAGAGAAGCGCTCGAAGCAAACGGAAATGCAGAGGTGCTCGTAGCTCCGCAGTACACCTTCATTAGAAAGAGCGGTCTGTTCGGCTCTAAGATTAAGACCGTTATCGTAAGCGGCTATCCTGCAAAGTACAACAACTTCAAGTCAAAGTAATTCACCCTTAACGCCAACTTTATGAAAAAGATATTTCTTTTACCCGCTATCTGTTCAGCGCTCCTGCTCTCTTCGTGCACCACGGTGTACAAGACGGCGGATACAGCAGATGTAAAGAACCATGTGAACACATATCCTGAAGTGGCTGACCTTGATGTTCAGGCGAAGGTAGAAAAGACCATGACTTGGAACTTCCGTCCGTTCTACTTGGGCGAGCCGAAGAAGTCGACTGCGAAGGGCAACCTCATCTCTGACGTGCTGAAGGAGAATAACGCAGACGTGCTTCTTGAGCCTCAGTTCCACTTCGAGAAGACCCAGTACGGACAGCGTTCTCTTACCGTTTCGGGCTATCCCGCAACCTACAAGAACTTCCGCAAGGCTACAGATGCCGACCTGAATGCTATCAAGGTATGCACAGATTCGAACGAGAAGAAGCAGTATAACCACGAGAAGAGCGGTTTTCTGTTCAAGATATTCAAGTAAAAAAAAGATAAACTAGACTGATACTGTTAAATTAAAAGAGCACACCGACTTACGCATAAGTATGGTCGGATGGTTAAAAAGGCTGGCAGATTCGGCGTATGAGCCGATCTGCCAGCCTTATTTGTTTTGCAAGTTTTATCCCACCGCCAGCGAATAGAGGAAGTACATCCAGTGGGCGGTGATGGCAGCGACGAGTCCGCCGCAGAAGTGGGCGAGGATAGCCTTCGGCGTGAGGTCGCGGTAGCCGAGTGAGTCGAGCATGGCGGTGTGGGTGCTGAGGAAGCCGCTCCAGCACATGCCGATGGCGGTGAACACGGCGATAGCGTTGCCGTCAATCCAGCCGTGCGCTATGAAGTTGGGTATCAGGCTGAGCGCAGCGCCCACTGCGCCGAGCGCCGTGATGGGGAACGCCACGAGGTGCGGGTCGTGGAAGCCGAAGAGCCACTCGAACACGAAGTCGATCTTGTTGGCAAGCCACGGCAGCAGCTCCACGCCCTGGTAGGCGGCGCCCGTATACGAGCCGTCGGCAGCCGCACCGAACGTGAATATCATCACGAACGTAGAGATGATGAGCACGCCGGGGATGATGGCTATGCCCACTTCAACGCCGCTGCGTCCGCCGTCGAGCATGGCGTTGAGCAGGCGTATGAACACGGTCTTCTCTTCTTGCGCACCTTCCTCCTTCTCTTCTTCCTCGATGTCCTCCTTCGACACGGCGTCCTCCGTGGCATACTGCGGATAAGCCTTCAGCACGAAGCGCTGCATGAGTCGCGTAGAGCAGACGCAGCCGAAGCAGGCGCCGAGCAGACCGATGAGCGGCGCGGCGTAGTAGCCCTGACTCGCCATGAACACAATGACGAGCAGACCCATGCCGAACGCCGTACCGAAGTTGGTGAGCGAGATGAACTGGTATTTCTTGAAGTAGCTTGCGAAGCGCTTGTCGTGCGCAAGCGAGATGATGGCGGGGTTGTCGGAGAGGAACGTCATCACGGCGCCTAAGGATGTCACGCCTGGCAGGTTGAAGATAGGTCGCATCAGCGGTCGCAGCGTTCGTTCGAGCAGCGTAACCACGCCGAACTCCACGAACACCCTGCCTATGGCGCCGGTTATCACGCAGATGCTCATCAGATAGAATACGGTGTTGAGCAGCAGGTCGTGCGCCGTGCGCATGATAGTGTTGAGCATGTTGGGCACACCCATCACCATGCCCAGATAGCCGAAGAGCACTACTACGCTGGTGATGCACCAGATGCCACTCGGGATGAGCGCTTTGCGTTTAGAATTGTTCTGTTTCATAAGGGTTCGTTTAATAGTTAGTAGATAGAATGGCTGAGGCTTTTCCGCCCGTCGCCGTAACCATTCGCAAAGATATGAATAATTAATGAAGTGACGAAAGGAACTGCATCCTTTCGTCACCGTTTTTTTTAATTTGTAATTTTTAATTATTAATTGGCATGTGTTAATTATTGATTTTTAATTATTAATTTTTAATTGGTTGATTGATTATCAAGTATGCTTTATATTCTTATGAAGGCATAATTAACGGTTTCAACCAACCAATTAATAATTAAAAATTAATAATTACTAATTGTTAGAAGTGAAACTTCGTACCGATGCTGAACTTCAGCTCGCCGTTAGCCGGCTCCTGGTCCTTCACCTGGTCGATCGACTTGGCGTGTACCACCGCTGCCGGCTCTGCGTATATCTCGAAGTGGCGGCTCAAGCGGAAACCAGCCTGGATGGCTGCGTGTACGCCCGGCACAACCTTCGTCTTGTGCATGTCGCACGAGTTTACGCTGAGCTGCGCGCCAAGCATACCCGTCACCTGGAACAAGCGGTCGTCGCTCTGTTCGCCCGTGATGGCGTTGCGCATGTTCATCATATAGTCGGCTGTAACGGCTGTGATGTGGTCGGTATAGCTGAGTCCGTTCGCATCGCGCTTGGCGAATGTCTCGCTCACGCTGCCGTGCACACCATGCACGCCATTGAACCAGTGGCCGTAGCCAGCCTGCACGTTATATGTGAGCTTGTGCTGAGCGTGCAACTCGCTGAAGCTGCCCGAGAAGAGTCCGGCGCCACCGCCGATAGTGATGAAGTTCTTCTCTTCGGGTGCCTCCTTAAGGTCGCTTGAGCCCTTGTCGCGGTTCATCGTGTAGTCGAGACCGACGAGAGCGCGCGGCGTCACACGACCCCAGTTGCGGTGCATGAAGCGGTCTGACAGCTCGTAAGCCATCTGCGGCTCGATGAACAGACCCGTAGTGCTTGAAAGACGGATGCGACCCTGCGCACCGGCGTGAACGTCGGCAGAGAAGTACGACTTGTGGCCGCCGTAGTCGGCGCCGACAGCGAAACCGATGACAGAACGTATTGAGAGCCACTTGGTGTTCTCCGTGCCATAGTTCATGGCGGTGAGGTCGGCAAGCCAGTCGAACGCGCCTACAGCCTTAGAGTAGCGCTTGTCCTCGATGCGGCGCTGCATCGTTCCGTCGAGACTGAAACGCACGCCGTGCGAAGCTGCCGACCACTTGGTGTAGCTGATGCGTGCAACCGGCATCCAGTAGTCGGTCTGCTTCATCTTTGTAGACGTAGAAGCCAGACCTCCGGCGATGCTTATAGACGCCTTGGGTATGCCGTGGATGCCTGCTTCGCGGCGCTCGATGGCGTATCTGTCATGATAGGTGTACATGAAGCCGGCGAGAAGCGACGGCATCACGCTCCACTTCTTGAAGACGCGGTCCTGCTGCATGAAGTTCTTGGTGTAAGAGTCGACACGCGGTTCGATAACGAACGCGAGTCCGCGCGAAAGGCGTATGTTGCCCTGCAGACCTCCGCTGAAGCCCCAGCTGCTCTTGATACCGTCGATGCGGTCGGAAGAACGGTTGAAGCTGAAACCTGCCAGCGCATTGATCCATACGTAACGCTCTGGATCGACACCGCCGATGAGGTTGTTAAGGTTGAGGAGGTACTCGAATTGTGAGCTGAGTGCCTTTGTGCGCCACTGGTTGTCGGGGCGGATAGTTGTAGAACTGAGCGTGAAGCGCGCTCCGTGATACGGTCCGAACCATTTGCCGGCACTTGCTGCCTGACGCACGCCGAGGAAGTCGCCCCAAGTGGCTTTGTGAGCGTTGGAAAGCGTTGCCGGACCAACCATTCCGCCTACGAAGATACCGTCCCAGATACTGTGTTTGCCACGTTCAGGGTCTTCATAATTCTTGCGAACAAACGGCAGACGATAGCCCAAGCCCATAGTGAGCGTAGTGAACGGGCGGTAGCCGTGCCATGTCTCTTGCTGCGAAATCTGGTCCTCCATCAAGCCGTAGCGCGACTCGAGGTAGGTATAGAAGTTGTCGCTCAGAGCATACTGTCCGCGCAAGCCGACATGTATGCCCATACCGTATTTAGTAACGTTCTTGCAGTGCGATGTGGCGAGGTCGAAACCTGCGATGCCGTACACCTCGAAGCGCTTTGTCTCGTAGTAGGTGCCGGGCTGAGCGATGGCTGTGATGTTGAGCAGGTAGTCGAGGCTGAGGTCAAGATACTTCGCCTTCAGTCCGCGTGTGCTCCACTTGCCTCCGTTGATGTTGATGCGTGCGCCGTGCTCGGGAGTAAACCAGTCGCCGATGTTGAAGTCGGCGGTAAGTCCGAACTCAGGGTGGCGTGTTCCCATGATGTTGGTGCCCAGACCTGCGTCTACGAAAAGATGGTCGAAGTAAGTCTTCTGCTTCCACTTCTTTGCAACGCGTGGGCGCTGCAGCATATAGTTGAGAGCACTGCCTTCAATCTGTGCGTTTGCTGTTGCGACGTAGGCGCAAGCCATGAAGGCAGCCACAATCGCTTTTCTTATATTGTTCATAACTCTTTTCCCTCCTTATTTCTTCTGCTCTAACAACAAATCGTTAACATCTCCATCCGTGTGCGCAATCTTCTCGAGCGACGGGTCCATCTCGAACGAGCGCTTCAGCTCCTCGTATGCTCCCACGGCGTCGTCGGTGCGGTTGAGGCAGACAGCGCGCAGGTAGTGGGTGAGCGCCTCGTCGTCGGGCAACTCGCGGCTCAGCTTGAGAGCCTCCTTGTTGCGCTTCATGGCGAGCATCATGAGCAGCTCGTTGCGCTTGCCCGTGGCAGCCACCGTCTTGTAGTTCTCGTCGTAGCGTCCGTTGAGAACGCCGCTGATGGCGTGCAGCAGTTCTGACTCCTCGGTCTTGGGTACGTACGAAAGACACTCGTCGGCGGCAGCGAACTGGCGGTTCTGAAGCAATGCGATGGCGTGGTTGATGTTAACCGTAGCCGGTGCCTTCTCGCCTGCGAACGGCTCGAGCAGTTGCGGGTCAGACTCGCCGCGGTTGATAAGATCGGCTGCGAGGTCGTTGGCTGCAATCATGAACGAAGGATACATCTCCAGAGCCTGGCGTATGATAGTGTCGCGCTTTACGGCGTCGCTCTCGCTGCGGTAGAGTGTGAAGAACTCGTAGCGAGTGAGCTTCTTGTAGTCGGCAGCGTAGAGATTGCGAATCTCGTCGAGCGTGAGCTGGCGGAAGATTGTGTAGCTCATCACGTAGTTCACCTGGCGGAGCTTCGGCAGATAGCGTGCCTCAAGCACACTTCTGAAGAACGGCAGACGGCGTATTCTTGCGCTCTGCACGTCGATGTTGCTGCTGCGGTTGATGATGCTCTGCACCTGGTCGGCTTCGCTGAAGAGCGAGTCGCGGCGCAGCAGAGCAACCACCTCGCTCCAGGGAGCTACCGACGACTTGCTGCTGAACTCGATGCCGCTGCGCAGATTCTCGGGCAGCTTTTCGCGTATATATCCCAGCGCGAAGTCCATACGCTGGCGTGCAAGATTCTGGTTGAAGTTGTAGCGACCGTCAGGCGAAGCGATACCTTCGAGCGAGAGCGACTGGATTGTAGCGTCCTTGTCGGCGCGTATGGCGTCTATCTGCTGGCGCAGTTTCTCGATCTCTATATCGTTGTGTGGGTCGTTGGTGTTGAGCGTTGCTTTGCCGATGAGGAACTTCAGGTTGATGTTACCCTTGCTGTCGCGCATCTGCTTCTCGGGAGTGGGGTAGTAGGATGCGTCGGTGAGCGGCTTGCCCAGCAGCGAGCAGTCGAGCCAGCGCAGCGGATTGACCGTTCCGCGTGCGATGATGGTAGTGTCGCGGTAGATGATGTGCGTGTAGTCCTCGATAGCCATGTACACATCGCAAGAGTATTCTGCCTTGAGGTTCTTCACGAAGATAGAGTCGCTGTAGCCGATGATGTCGTTAGCCTGACCCTTCTCGCGTGTGGCGCTGCTCTTCACGGTGACGTGCTTTGCAAGCGGGTCGCCGGCTGTCTCGCTGTTCATGTTGAAGTTGTAGAGGCGGTCCTGCGTTCTGTGATACTCCTTGGCGTCGTACACCATCGGGCGCATCAGCGTGAGCTTGTTCTCCGTCACATTATTCAATATAGGCTGCACCACGAGTCGGCGGTCGTGCTGGAACATCTGCTTCGGCACACGCACACGCGTACGTACATAGAGCCAGTTGCCCTTCACCTCGATATCCGTAGGCTCTGGCATGATGCGGTCGGTGATGCGCTTTGTCTTCACCTCAACCTCCTTGAGCTGCACGTCGTCCTCGTCGAGCTTCACTGTGAGGAACTTGTCGTTCTTCACCTTCACCATTTCCTGCTTGGCGCCAATCATGGAGAAGCGCAGCTGAGTGCCTACGTGCGTGTTCATTGAGAAGCGTCCGTCCTCGTCGGTTACGGCGAGCGCGCGGCGTAATCTGGTGTCGGTGATATTCACGCCGATGAGCGGTTCGCCGGTCTGCTTAGACACTACGCGACCCGTAAGGCGCACCACTTCCTGAGCCTGCGCACCGAGTGCGAGGCATAGCAGGGCTGCGAGTGTGAGTGCCACCCGCTTAAAGTGTGTTGCTATGTTTTCTGAATTCATAACTCTTTGCTTTCAAACTTTAAAATGAAGTTGCTTATAAAACCCTCTAATCTAAACTTATTCGTATATAAACCAATTTCTGCAGCGTCTCTTGTCCGTCTGCGGACATATCGCGAAACGCCGTTTTTAGTAGTTAGCTTTAACTTTCAGTTGAGTTTGTTTTGTACTATTTAATAATGTAGACGAAGTTGACGCCTGCCTTTATCGGAGCGAAGTTGACGGTTTCGACGTTCGGCTTGTCGAGTGTTGCACGCTGAGCGTCGCTTCTCGAGAACTTCTCCTGGCGGTATACCAGACCCACGCCGAGTGTTGTCTCTATACTCCAGTGGCGACTGAGCACGAAGCTGTAGCCGTAGGTGACGCCACCGCCGAAAACATCGCCGTCGTGTCGCTTCTGCTTGAACTTCAGGTCGTAGTTTGCTGCTACTGCGGCTATGCCCACGAAGTGAGCAGCCTGAGGACGTGCGCTGAACCAGTAGCGTACTTCGGGTTCTACTCCGAATCCCTTGAAGTCGTATTTGCCGTTGTTAAACTTGGTGCGGGTGACAACGCCTTCGAGGTTGAACGTCACATGACGATTAATCCTGAATTCAAGCCCGAGGTTGGGTGCCGCCACAGCCCAATATAAGGCGTTCGTTTTTACATTTACGCGCTGCGCATTAGATGGCGTGGTTGTCACAAGCACCGCCACAATGGCTACCAATCGCGCGAACCATTTGTTTGACATGTGTGTTTGATTTTATACTGAAAAAAACAATTTGCAGCAAAAGTACTAATAATATTTAATAAGTCGACGCTCGAAAACTTGTTCAAGCGCCGACTTAATATATTATTAACATCTTTTATGTTAACGCGCACCGTTTGTGTACGCAGATGTCTCAGAAAGAAAGTGCGGGTTTAGTAATGTGTTGAGCGCTACTATGTTATGCTAAGTAGCCGACGTGTTGCATTCGTCGAAGTGGTCTGCCACCTCGCAGAGCGCGGCGTACCACTCCTTGCCGAAGCGTCTTGTGAGCGGACCTTCGAGGAACTTGTATACGGGCAATCCGAGTTCGCGACCCTTCTTCACGGCGTCCTTGCATACGTCCCAGCGGTTGTAGTTGAGCGCCACGGTGCCGTTGGCGAAGCGCTTCTCGCGGATAGGGTAGAGTGCGCACGAGATGGGCTTGATGAAGTTGGTCTTGTCGGCACGGTATGCACGCTCTAAGGCGCAGAGGCAGCAGTCGCCTTCGTAGCAGGTGAAGACGCAGTCCTTGCCGCCCACGATGCTTGTCACGAGGTCGCCGTCGCGGTCGGTGTACGCCACGCCCTGCTTGTCGACCACGGCTTGCGCTTGTGCCGACATGTCGCCCCACACGGTGTCGAGCGCGTCTTCTATGCCGCCGATCTCTTCGAGTGTGACGGGTGCGCCGGCGTCGCCTTCTACGCAGCAGATGCCCTTGCAGGCGTCGAGGTCGCAGCAGAACTGCTCGGTGATGATGTCGGATGAAACGAGTATGTTGTCAATGTCAAGTATCATATTTCTATCTTGTTTCTTAATGATTATTTCTTCTTGCTGTGAAATGCCTCCCACGGATTGCACTCTTCTTGCAGTATATTCTCCCACGGAATTCGCGGAATACACAGAACCTTTTTGTTGTATATTCTCCCACAGATTGCACAGATTTTCACAGATGCTGCCTTCTAGGGGGTGCACTTGTCTCAAGTGCACCAACCCGTTCTGTTGTTACACTTCTTGCTCTGTTGGTGCACTTGAGACAAGTGCACCCCCTGAAAGAACCTATCTTGCTCTGTAGGCGCATCAATCTGCTTTGTTGTTGCACTTCTTGCTTTGTTGGTGCACTTCTTGCTCTGGCAAGCGGCAAAGCCGAGCGGAGACAAGTGCACCCCCTGAAAGAACCCATCTGTGTT
>ERZ1031467.286-NODE-286-length-15318-cov-6.340759_pt1 | contig 15318 bp, 9 predicted proteins | sample MGYA00517105_ERZ1031467 | MGnify/ENA primary metagenome ERZ1031467 (study PRJEB33719, sample SAMN04261155) | wastewater metagenome | biome: rural village; feature: human; material: feces | host: Homo sapiens | place: El Salvador | collected 2013-01-07 ...
GGATAGAAGCCATGGTGCAGGTAGTCCTGGAAATATTTCATCGGACTTACCTTTGGCAGAATCTGCTTGATGATGTGCTCGTGGTTGCGCAGGATGTCGTCAAGTTCGTATGCCTTGAAGTTGTTTCCCGTTTGCAGGTTGATGAACTCACGGAACGAGAATCCGCGCAAGTTATAGCTTTTCACGATGCCATTCAACTCAGGGTTCTCTTCCTTCAGTCGCATCACGCTGGAACCGGTGAATACGATCTTCAGTTCCGGATACAGGTCGTAGCACTTGCGGAGCTCCTTGCTCCAGTCCTGCTGCTTGAACACCTGGTCGATGAGCAGTGTTCTGCCACCTTGTTTCACGAAGTCGCCGGCAAAGTCGGCGATTCCTCTACTCTGGAAATAGAAGTTGTTCATATTCACAAACAGGCACTTTCGATCGTGAGGTCCAAAGTGCTCCTTGGCATACTGCAATAGGAATGTCGACTTGCCGACACCTCGTGTGCCCTTGATGCCAATCAATCGGTCGTTCCAATCGATTTCATCCATCAAGGTGCGTCTCACGGGGGCATCTGTATGCTCTACGAGATATGTATGTGTTCTGAAGAATGCTTCTTCCATGCGTTTAATATTGATTCAATTTTGTTTTTACGATGCAAAGGTAATAATATATTTTAAATTTGCAAACTCTAGATAGCAAAAACTAACTTTTTTTTCATTATTTAGCACTTTTCTACGTAAAAACGCCCCTCTTTTGCCTTTTTTCCCTCTTTATTTTGTAACTTTGCAGCATGAAACTACATATCTTCAATCCAGAACACGATTTGGCTTTGGCCGCAAATTTGCAGCAGTTCACCGCGCCTCATGCAGGAAGACAGTTGCGAAGCGACCTGGCGTTTATTCCTGCCTTGTGGGCAGATCAGGGTGACTGGGTGCTTGTTGATGACATCGACAATGCACTCGACAAGGTGCGCCATTTGGGAGAGCATCTTGCAGAAAAAGTTGAGTTTATAACCAAGGCTCAGTTGGAACATGCGCTTAAGACGGAGTTTCTTGATAGCATTCATCCCTGGGGATGGAACTTGAGTCTGAAACATGAGCTGGAGCGAATGGGCGTGCCCGACATCATGTTGCCTACCGACGATACATTAAATAAGGTACGCATGATAAGCAGCAGGCAGTGGGCTGCCCAGCATCTGCAGCAGGGCGTAGTATATGCTGATTCCTATGAGAAGGTGAAGGCGTTGGTGCTGCAGCAGGGCAAGGCTGTGGTCAAGGCTCCCTGGAGCAGCAGCGGCAGGGGCGTGAAGTATGTGGCTGCCGATGAATTCAGAACAGCTGGCGAATATCCTGCCTTTGAACGCTGGACCCGCAACATCATTGCGCACCAGGGTGGCGTTACCGTGGAGCCTTATTATAATAAGGTGAAAGACTTCGGCATGGAGTTCGAAATGCGTGACGGCAAGGTGAACTATCTGGGACTCTCGTTGTTTGATACCATCAAGAATGCTTATTCCGGCAATCTGCTCTGCTCGGAAGAGGAAAAACTGAATATCTTGAAGCAATACGTGAGTGAAGAGACTCTTTCTTCTGCACGTCAGCGAATTATAGATATTATGGAACCTGCGTTGAAGGATATCTATAGCGGTCCTTTTGGTGTGGATATGATGATAGCTTCAAAGGATGGACAGCTGGAACTGGTTTCGTGCATTGAACTGAATCTTCGCAGAACGATGGGGCATGTAGCTCTTGAGTTGGCCAAGATAGCCAATCCGCAGAGTCTGATGCGCGTGGAGTTTGACGGCAACAGATACCATCTGCGTGTGATGCCAGGCAAGCAGGCAGTTGATGGGGCTTTAGGCAAGCAGGCTGTTAATGAGTCTTAAATTAAAACTATCTGATGCAAGGAATCGTCGAAACTTGCATTTCATAGACAGATTATCAACAAATATGAATGATTATGAAGAAGAGTAATTTTAGCAAAATGGCTTCTGCTGCCCTCATGATGACGGCAGCTATGGCAATGACTTCCTGCGCCAGCAGCAAGAAGATAAATGGCGATTCTAATGCAAGTAAGAGTAACGATATGGGCAAGAATGAAGAGGACTTGGACAACAGTTATCTGGTTCTTTCTGATTCCCAGCGAGAGATTATCCATAAGAATAATGTTTTCGCCCTTCGTCTTTTCGACAAGCTCTCAGGTCAATCTTCACAGGTGGTTTCTCCTATGAGTGTGGCTTATCTGATGGGTATGTTGGCTAACGGTGCTGATGGAACTACTCAGCAGGAGATATTGAAAGCCATTGGCTGCGAAGGTGTTAACGTGGATGAGTTAAATGAAACCTACAAGGCTATTATCCAAACTGCAGGTAGACTTGACAAGCAGACTAAAGTGGAGATAGCTAATTTCATCGCTGTCAACAAGAGCTTCTCTGTGAACAATGCATTCAGCAAGAAGGTAGGCGACAATTATCAGGCTGCCATCGAGAGTCTTGACTTTACATCCGGTAAAACCACCGACCGCATCAATGGCTGGTGCAAGGAGAAGACCCATGGCATGATTCCGCAGATTATCAGTCAGGTGGATCCTCAGGCTGTTTCCTATCTGATGAATGCCATCTTCTTCAATGGTACATGGCAGTCGAAGTTTGATGCACGTAATACGAAGGAAGCCAACTTCCGCGGTTACACCCGTGATATCCAGAAAGTGCAGATGATGCATCAGGTTAAGAAGTTCTTCTATTCGGAGAATGATACCTTCAAGGCTATCGACCTTCCTTACGGCAACGGTACCTATCGCATGATGGTGCTTCTTCCTAACGAGGGCAAGAGCATCCAGGACATGATGAAGGGATTGGATGCCGAGAAGATAACGAATCTGGGAAACAGTATGGAGGAATGCATGGTGAACCTGAAACTGCCTAAGTTTACCATCGAGCAGGAGTTGCCGCTCAATGATATCATCAGCGGCTTGGGTGCGCCATCCATGTTCAATCCTAATGAGGCAAACTTCACTCATTTTGCCAATGGCCCTTTCTTTGTAAGCAAGATGCTGCAGAAGGCTAAGATTGAAGTAAGCGAGCGTGGAACCAAGGCGGCTGCCGTAACTGCTGCCGTTATGCTCACATCGATGGCTCCTATGGAGATACGCAATGTAGAGTTTAATGCCGACCATCCGTTCGTCTATATGATTCAGGACACACAGAGTGGTGGTATCCTCTTTATGGGTCAATATTGCGGAACACACTAATTTCCTGGATTAACTATACAAAAAGAAATCCCTTAGACTTGATTGAAGCCTAAGGGATTTCTTGTTTTTATCCGAATCTCTCGATTTTTTATCCGAATCTCTCGATTATTTTATCCGAATTTCTCGACGAACTCATCTTCTGTAATGATAGGGATGTTGAGCTCATGCGCTTTCTTATTCTTGGAACTTTGAGAGGCTGCATCGTTGTTGATCAGGAAGTTGGTGCTCTTGCTCACGCTTCCCGTCACCTTGCCGCCTTGGCTCTCTATGTAAGCCTTCAGTTCGTTGCGGTTCTTATAATGATGTACATCGCCGGTTACTACGAAGGTCAAGCCGTCGCAGGCGCTTCCTTTCTCTACCGGTTCCTGTTCTACGATTTCCAGCTCCTTCATCAGGTTCTGTACATGGGCGAAGTTGGTGTCGTCCTTGAACCAGCCAATGAACTTGGCGCTCTTTTCCGGTCCGATGCCGTCGATGCTGGCAAACTCATCGTCAAACATACAGAGGCGGGCAGTCTCTATCAGTTCTTTTACCGGATAACGCTCGATGAGTTTCTTTGCCACATCGCCTCCGCAGAGAGGAATGTTGAGGGCATAGAGCAGATGGCGACCATCTGTTTGGCGACTCTTTCTTACGCTTTCCAGCATGTTGGTAACGCTCTTCTTACCAAAACCATCCCAGGTTGCTATCTCGTAGGCATGGTCATTGAGGTGATAGAAGTCAGCGTATTCACTGATCAGTCCTTCGTTTACCAGCTTCCAGATGGTCTGTTCTGAGATTCCTTCTATATTGAGACCTTCCTTGCTCACGAATCTGGCAAACTTCTTAATCTGCTTGGCTGCACAGTGGGGATTGCTGCAATGCAGGGTCTTCGTTCCGCTCTCGCTTTCCTTGACGGTAGCCTCAGCGTGGCAGACCGGGCATTCGGTTGGAATCTCGAAGATGCCCATCGGTTCCGTTACATTGATTACCTTCGGGATAATCTTGTTTGCCTTGATTACCTGCAGTTTGCTTCCCTTGCCGCCGATGCCCAACCGTTCGCATTCGCTTACGTTGCAGAGTGAGGCACGCTGAACGGTGGTTCCTTCCAGCTCTACCGGTTTGAATACTGCCACCGGAGTGATGGTGTTGGCTGCGCACGACCATTCGATGTGGTCCAGTTCTGTGTCTGCATGTTCATCCTGCCATTTGAAGGCGTAACCGGCTCTTGTGGCATGGTGCCCGGTTACGGAACCGGTAGCTGCGTAAGCTGTATCATCGTAGCAGATAACGAGTCCATCTACAGGATAAGGGTTTGTCTTGTCGGTCACCTTTTGGGTAAAGCGATTGATTTCAGCCTGGATGCTTTCTTCGTCAGGATGTTCGATTCGGGTTCTTTCCACCGGTTTGAAGCCTAAATTCTGTAGCATCTGCATGCGTTCGCCCCATGAGTTGATTTCCTGTTCGGTGTAAACCAGGGTGAAGGGAATCCATTGGATATGTCGCTGCTTTACTTCCTCGGCGTCTTTCAGCGACAGGGAACCGGAAGCAAGGTTTCTCGGATTGGCATAATCGCCTTCGCTCTCGATGATAAACTGCTCGAAGTCGGCATACGAGATGACGGCTTCGCCACGAATCACGAGATGGCCTTTCTCCTTGATGGTTTTAGGAATGCCACTGATGGCAGAAGCCAGATGGGTGATGTTGGTTCCGATATGTCCGTTGCCACGGGTTACTATCTTCGAGAGCTTTCCGTTGTCGTAGGTTACCACAAGGGTAAGACCATCCAGTTTCCAGGAAATCCAGATAGGGCGGTCTTCTGCCCATTTCACCAGGTCGCTCACCAGTTTGGTCTTGGCAAGTGATAGGGCGGCAAATTCGTGTTCTTCCTTCTTGCCCACGATGGTGTCTTCTGAAACCTTGTTGGTAGGAGAGTCGGGCAGCACTTCGCCGGTTTCCTCCTCCAGTTTCTTGAGTTGGTCGAACTTGGCGTCCCACTCATAGTCGGTCATCAGTTCCCCTTTGCCGTTATAATAAACGTCAGAAGCCTGGTTGAGTTGTTCAACCAAGCTTCTCATCAATATCATTTTATCTTCCATAGAATCTTAATAAATTTGCGGTTGTATGGTAAGCTTCTCGAAAGCGAATCGCATGCCGCGGTTGCCATAGTTGATTCTGCCGCAGATGCTGAATCCCATGCTCGAAAGCAGGCCAATCATCGGCAGGTTGTCGAAATTGGTATCCACCTTGATGCTTGGCACCTTTTCTACTTCGCAGAGACTGTTCACCTTATTAATAAATATACGTGCGAATCCTTCTCGTTGGTATTTAGGGAGAGTGGCGAAGCGATGAATTACATAGTAGTCGCCAGTGGTAAGCCATTTGCCGTCGATGAAATCGTACTGAGGTTCTCCATTGAGAATGACTGCTCCATAGACAGCTATTTCGCCATCTACAGTGAGTACGTAGGCATTGCCATTGTTGATATCTTCTTTTATGTCGTGTTCGGCAGGATAGTCGCTGGTCCATTGGTGGCGGCCAGAGGCAATCATGGAGCGACGAGCTTGGTCGATGATATTCCAGCAAGCCTCAAAGTCCTTTATATATGCAGGTCGAAAATCGGTCTTCATTTCTTTATTCATTCGCTAATTATTATTAATCGGGTGCAAATTTAACAAAAAAAAACGAATTAAAAGTATAAACGGAGAAAAAACTGCAAAAATTCTGCAATTTTCCCTCCGTTTTCTATCTTAAGTCAAGAAATAGCCTCTTTTTATAGGCTTTTTTCTGCATTTTCATTCATCTTCCTTCAAGGACTTATCTTCCTTTGAGGACATTAGTCTTCCTTCAAGTACATTAGAGTGCCAGGCATTTGTCGAGTTCTGCGATGATGGCATCCTTCTGTTCCTTGATGTGCTGACCGATGAAGACGAGCTTGATCATGCGGTCGCCATATTCTTCATCCCATTCCTTTTCGAGCTGAGGATTGTTCTTGCGGAGTTCTGCGAGCTGGTCGGCTGGCATGGTGGCGAGCCACTGTCCTGCCTGCTTCACGGTCTTCTGCTGTCCTGCCTGCTCAAATACGTAGCACATGTCGCGCTCGTCTGCGAAATAGCAGATACCCTTGGCGCGAACCACGTCGCGAGGCCACTTTCTTGCTACGAACTCATCGAAGAGTGACAGGTCGAATGGCTTACGGCGATAATATACGAATGTTCCGATGCCGTATTCCTCCACCTCGCCGCCTTCGTGATCGTGGTCGTGATGGTGGTGGTGGTGATGTCCATGCTCATCATGATGGTCATGGTCATGATGATGCTCGTGATCCTCATGCTCATGGTCGTGATGATGCTCGTGCTCGTCTTCATCGTGATGATGGTGCTCGTGCTCATCCTCTTCTTCTTCGTTTTCACCGTTTCTTTCGGACTCAATCTCCTGAATCCAGCCTGCAGAGGTAGCTACGGTCTGCCAATCAAACTTATGAGTATTGACGATGAGGTCGAGGTCTACATCTCCGTAGTTGCACTCAAAGATTTCTGCCTTAGGCTGGATGGCGCGGATAATCTGCTTCAGATGCTCCAACTCCTTAGGCTCTACTTCTGCCGCCTTGTTCAGCAGGATGATGTTGCAGAACTCCATCTGCTGGATAACGAGTGAAGCCAAATCTTCCTCGTCGATATCCTGCTTCATCAGGTCGGAACCGTTGGCAAATTCGTCCTTCATGCGGAGGGCATCTACCACGGTAACGATGCTGTCGAGGCGCAGGATGCCGTTCTTGATGTATTGAGGACCGAGAGATGGGATGGAGCAGATGGTCTGGGCGATAGGAGCTGGCTCGCAGATACCGCTTGCCTCAATTACGATATAGTCGAAGCGCTTCATGTCTACGATTTCCTTCAACTGCTCCACGAGGTCCATCTTCAAAGTGCAGCAGATGCAACCGTTCTGCAGGGAAACGAGCGAATCGTCTTTCTGACCTACCACGCCACCTTTCTCTATCAGTGCCGCATCAATGTTCACCTCGCCGATATCATTTACGATGACAGCGAACTTGATACCTTTCTTATTTGCCAAAATCTTGTTGAGCAGGGTTGTCTTGCCGCTGCCCAGATAGCCTGTCAAAAGCAGGACTGGAACTTCTTTTGTGTTCATACTTATATTATTTGTTGATATTTTCAATGCAGTTCATTTACTCCATGCATGTCATTGTCTCCATGCATGTCATTTTCTGATTAAAATGACGAAAGCGAGGTAGCAAATAATATGCCATCCTCGCTTCCGATATGTTTGTTTTAATATTATTTACGATACTGATCCAAACCCTTGTTCAGAAAATCGAGGTAAGCACTTACGTCTTCCTTGAAGCCGAACGAACCGGTAAGAGGGTTTCCCTCGTTGTCTATAGCTACGTAGAAAGGCTGGGCATTGGCGCCAAACTTGCTTGCCTGCAAGTAGCTCCACTTGTCACCGATGGTGCGAAGGGTGCGCTTCTCGCCGTTGAACTCAACTTCCATTGGCTGTGGCAATGGGGTCTTGTCGTCTACATAGAGTGAGATGAGCACGTAGTCCTTTGTCAGTTTGTCAGCCACTGATGGGTCTGTCCATACGGAAGCCTCCATCTTGCGGCAGTTCACGCAACCGAAACCGGTGAAGTCGATGAGCACAGGCTTGCCTGCTGCCTTGGCTGCGGCCATACCCGTCTCGTAGTCCTTGTACTCAGATTCCACGGTCTTGTTGTTGAGGTTGAAATCCTGGGTGTTGATTGGTGGAGCGAAAGCGCTGACTGCCTTGCATGGTGCACCCCAGAGACCTGGAATCATATATACTGAGAATGCCAGAGAGCAGAGACCCAGCATGATGCAAGCCACTGGCATTGGCTTGTTGATGTCACCACCGATGGCGTCTACCTGGAACTTGAGCTTACCGATGAGATAGAGACCCAAGAGACCGAAGATGACAATCCAGAGTGAGAGGAACACCTCGCGGTCCATAATGTGCCAGCCGTAAGCCAGGTCGGCAACGCTCAGGAACTTCAAAGAGAAGGCGAGCTCAACGAAACCAAGCACAATCTTGATGGTCTCCATCCATGAACCTGACTTTGGAGCCGATTTCAACCAGGATGGGAAGAGGGCGAAGAGGGTAAATGGAAGGGCGAGAGCCAGGGCGAAACCAAACATACCCACGGTAGGAGCGAGCCAGTCGCCGGATGTTACCGTCTGAACCAGCAGCAATCCGATGATAGGAGCGGTGCAGGAGAAGCTGACCAGTACGAGGGTGAATGCCATCAGGAAGATGGAAATCAGACCTGTGGTGCTGGAAGCCTTGCTGTCTACGGCATTTCCCCAACTGTCTGGCAACTTGATTTCGAACCATCCGAAGAAGGAGAATGCAAATATAGCCAGGAGCAGGAAGAGAATGATGTTGAATACAGCACTTGTACTCAAGGCATTCAGGGTGCTTGGACCGGCAATGGCTGTAACGGCCAAACCGAGGACCAGATAAATAATCACGATGCTCAATCCGTAGGTGATGGCATCACGGATACCCTTCTTCTTGTCGTTCTTGGCACGCTTCAGGAAGAAGCTCACGGTCATCGGGATGATAGGCCAGATGCAAGGCATCACGAGTGCGAGCAAACCGCCCACGAATCCGATGATGAAGATATATAGGATGCCATGGCTTGCGATGTCGTTGTTGCCGCCGAATGCCTGCAACTCCTTCACCACAGGTTTCCACCATGCCTTTGCATCATCGCTATCTACGGCTACAGAAAAGGCAGGATCGATAGTGGCTGTGCTGTCCACTTTCTCTGCATTGGCAAGATTTGCCAGGGAGTCGGCCTGTGCCTTAGCCAGTGCTGCTGCGTCAACCTTGTTGGCGTCTGCAGCATTGTCCTTTGCAGCCTCCTTGCCATCTACGGCTGGAGAAGTGCCGCTCTTCTTGATGCTAGCCTCGCTTGGTGGCAGACAGTTCTGCTCGCTGCAGGCACCATATTCCAAGTAAGCATCAATGACATACGTTGGCTTGGTGAATTTAATCTTCTGCACGAAGGTAGCGCTGCCTTCAAAATAGCGCAACTTCATCTCGAAGAGCGGGTCGAAGGTGGAAATCTCCTTTCCCCTTGCCTTTAACTTGCCAACCAGTTCGGCACCCTCCATCTTGTTGACGTTGAAACTGGCGGAGATAGGGCCATCTGCGCCTAGGCCAGTAGAATAGACATGCCATCCTGGATGAATCTTACAACTAAATACGATTTCTGCCTCCGCTGACCCGTTGGTCTTCAAAGTGCTGGTCACCTTCACGGGGTTCAGCATCTGAGCGTTGGCCAAGACTACTGTTAGTAGTAGTTGGAAAATTAATAATACTTTTTTCATGTTATCATTATCTATTTTTGATGCAAAGTTACGAAAATTTAAAGTAATTACGTCCGTCTTGGTGCATTTGGGTACTACCTTTTATCTTTTTTAAGAATTTATATCGCGTTTTATGATGATTTCTTTGGATTTTTGCCGTAAAACTCGTAACTTTGCAGCAAGAATGAGCAAGAGAACCCTATACATATTCAGTCTTTGGATAGCCACCATTACGGTGCTTCTATCCACGGTGGTGAGTCATCATCACCACATGGACCGTATCTGTATGGTTCAGGAACAGTGCCAGGAAGATGGTAACATCAATGATGAGCATACCGATCATCATGACCAGGAGTCGAATACCGACCGTGGAAACTGCCGTGTGCATCAGATGCACCATTTTGTCACCAATGCCAAGGTGGTGAAGGGTATCCGCAAGTTGTTGGCAGATGAGAGCCATCAGTTTGTAGTCATGTCTTGTACTTCTCTTTTAATCCTCCCTCGTCTCTCACTCATTTCAGTGAGATGGCAGCATGTGGCTGCTTCTCCTCTTGCTGAGGAACTGTCGGCTGGCTATAGCAGGCGGGGACCTCCTTCTATTTTATGATTTTATTCAAGTTTGCCACTTGGTTGCAAAAATCGGTTTGAAGATTCGAATGCAACTGAGTTGCAAGGATTTTTGCGTACTTTTGCCAGCGGATTTTTGATAAGATCCGTTGTGTGAAATTGTAGTGTAGAATTATAAAATTGAAGAAAAAAACAAACATGAAAAGAATTATTTTAATAGTCGCCGTTACGGCGATTGCCTGGGCTGGCTTCGCTTTCTTTGCGAAACAGACCGGTTCTGAGGCTCATGCGCATGAGGAACATGAGCATGAAGAAGTAGATTTTGATCATATTCCGTTGACAGCCAAGCAGGTCAGCACCGTGGATTTGAAGATGGGCGAGGCTGTGGAGCGTGAGATGGATGCCACCATTGATGCGAAGGGTTCGCTCGTACTGCGTGCACAGGCAATGGGCGATGTGGCTTCGCTCATGGGAGGTATCGTGAAAAGCATTTCCGTAAAGGAAGGACAGTATGTTCACAGGGGACAGGTGGTTGCCACTGTTGAGAATACCGATGTGGTGAGTCTGCAGCGTGAGTATTATTCTGCAGCCAAGGAGTGTGAACTTGCCCGAATTGATATGGAGCGCCAGAAACTGCTTGCTCATAATGGCGCCGGCATCAAGCGTACCCTGCAGCAGGCTCAGAAAGATTACCATGTGGCTCATGCCAACATGTTGGGCATCGGTAGCCAGTTGGCACAGATGGGCATTTCTACTGCCGCTGTAGCCAAAGGCAAGTTTACCACAGCATTCCCTTTGCGTGCGCCTATCTCTGGCGTCGTGAGCGAGATGACTGCCAGTTTGGGTAGCTTTGCAGATATGCAGACTCCTCTGATGAAAATCAGAAATACCCAGGCGGTGGAATGCGACCTCAATGTCTTCGAGAAGGATTTGGCAAAGATCAAGGTGGGTAATCGCGTGACCCTGAACCTGACCAATCAGCCTGACGTAAAACTTTCAGGAACCGTTTATGGCATGAACCAATACTTTAACGATAACACGAAAGCCGTTGCTGTTCACGTAAAATTGGATGCTGCAAGCGTGAAGAGTTATCTGCATTCTTCATCTGGCAACACCCATGGCGGAAAGCTTTTCGCAGGTATGTATGTAAGCGGAAAGATAGCCACTGGCAGCCAGCAGTGTCTCGCTCTGCCATCCCAGGCTATCGTGAGCAGCGATGGAAAGCAGTATGTCTTCGCTCTCAATGGAGCTCCCAGCAAGGGTAACTACAGCTTCTCCCGCCATGAGGTAACCACAGGTGCTTCGGATGGTAAATATACTGAGGTGAAGCTATGCGACCATCTACTCAAAGGCAAGGATGGGGCTGCCGGCAAGAAAATAGTAACCGAGAACGCTTATTATCTGGCTTCGCTTACAGGCGAACATGGTGAACATGCGCATTAAGAAAGGGTAGCTTATGTTTCAGAAACTTATTACTTATTCCATTCGCCATAAACTGGTGATTGGAGTACTTTCTATAGCCCTGGCGATATGGGGTGTATGGTCGCTGGTGCATCTTCCATTCGATTCCACTCCAGATATTACCGATAATCAGGTGCAGGTCATCACGCAGGCTCCTTCGCTGGGAGCCCAGGAGGTGGAGCAATACGTAACCACTCCTGTAGAGATGGCACTTGCCAATATCCCCCGCATCCAGGAACGCCGAAGCATTTCAAGAAGCGGACTCTCGGTCATCACGCTTGTCTTCGACGATGCCGCCGATATCTATTGGGCACGTTCGCAGGTGAGTCAGGTGGTGGAACAGTTGGAGAAAGAACTGCCTAAGAATACCGAAACCGAGATGGGACCTATCGCCACTGGATTGGGCGAAATCTACCACTATACCATTCGTGCCAAGGAGGGATACGAGCATAAATACTCGCTCACCCAGCTCAGAACCATGCAGGACTGGATTGTGCGCAAACAGCTTTCCGGAACCCCGGGCGTTGCTGAGGTAAGCGGTTGGGGCGGCTATGTCAAGCAGTATGAGGTGGCTATCAATACCGACCAGCTCAACGCCAGCGGCGTTTCCGTAAGCGAGGTATTTGATGCCTTGCAGCGCAACAATGCCAATACGGGCGGCAGCTACATTGAGCAGAATTCCAATCAGTATTACATCCGTGGCATCGGTGTAGTGAAGAATCTGGAGGATGTTGCCAACATCACGGTGAAGACGGTGGATGGAACGCCAGTCAAGGTGGGCGATGTGGCAAAGGTTCAGTTGGGCCATGCCACCCGTTTCGGTGCCGTTACCCGCAATGGTGAAGGCGAGGTGGTGGCAGGTATCGCCATCATGCTCAAGGGCGAGAACTTCCAGGAGGTAATCAAAAACGTGAAGGAGCGAATCTGCCAGATTCAGAAATCACTGCCCGAAGGCGTGGTCATCGAACCGTTTATCGACCGTACCAACCTGGTGGATAGAGTAGAGGGTACCATCGCCCGCAACCTCATCGAAGGTGGACTCATCGTTATCTTCGTGCTTGTCATCTTTCTGGGCAACTGGCGTGCAGGACTGGTGGTGGCGAGTGTCATCCCGCTCAGTATGCTCTTTGCCTTCGGCATGATGAAGACCTTCGGCATCGACGGCAACCTGATGTCATTGGGTGCCATCGACTTCGGTATGATTGTCGATTCCGCCGTCATCATTGTCGAGGCGGTGGTTACACATATTAATACAGGTCATTTCTCGCAGCCCGAGGTGCGTGCGGCCTATCTTGCCCAATGCCAGAAGGAAGGAAATGCGGTTCCTTTCGCCCTGACCCAGAAGCAGATGGACGAGGAGGTTCACTTCTCGGCTTCCCGCATCCGCCAGAGTGCAGCCTTCGGCGAAATCATCATCATGATTGTATACATTCCGCTGATGACCCTGGTGGGCATCGAGGGAAAGATGTTCCGTCCGATGGCGCTCACCGTGTTCTTCGCCATCCTCGGTGCCTTCATCCTGTCGCTCACCTATGTGCCGATGGCAAGTTCGCTCCTGTTGAGCCGCAAGGTGCACAACAGAAAGACTTTCTCTGATAAGATGATAGAGAAGTTGCAGGGCTGGTATCGACCTATTCTCGATTGGGTGCTTGCCCGCAACAGGGATGTCATCACGGGAGCCGTGGCTCTGTTCTGCGTCAGCGTGGTGGGCTTCAAGTATCTGGGAGGCGAGTTTATCCCGAGTCTGGAAGAAGGCGATTTCGCTGTGGAAATGAGTATGTCGCAGGGAACGTCGCTCTCGCAGATGGTGGAGAGCTGCAGCAAGGCTGAAAAACTGCTCAAGAAGGAATATCCTGAAATCAAGCAGGTGGTGAGCCGCATCGGAAGCGCTGAGATTCCTACCGACCCGATGCCTGTGGAACGTGCCGACATCATGATAGCCCTGAAACCGAAGGCAGAATGGACCTCTGCCAAGACGACTCCCGAACTGATGGAGAAGATGGAGGAAACCCTCAGCGCCATTCCAGGTCTCGAGGCCGAGATTTCCCAGCCTATCCAGATGCGCAACAACGAGTTGCTTACGGGTATCAAGCAGGATGTGGCTATCAAGATTTTCGGTGACGACCTCGATGTGCTTACCCAGCAGGCAGGAAAGGTGAAGAAGATGATAGAAGGTGTGCCGGGCGTGAGTGGCATCTTTGTAGAAGAAGTTGCCGGCTTGCCTCAAATCCAGGTAAGATACAACCACGAGAAGATGGCGGCTTACGGCATCAGCGTGGATGATATCAGCAGTGTTCTGGAGACTACCTTTGCCGGTGCCGTGGCTGGTTCCGTCTACGAGGGCGACAAGAAGTTTGACATCGTGCTCCGCATGGATCCATCGCAGCGCAATGTAGAGCAGCTTGAACTGTTGAGTATTCCGCTGAAGGATGGCACGAATATTCCGCTTTCGCAAGTAGCGGATATCGATTATTCGCCTGCTCCGGCACAGGTGTCGCATGAGAATGGTGCCCGACGCATCTACGTGGGCTTCAATGTGAAGGGGCGCGATGTGCAAAGCACGGTGGAGGATATTCAGGAGATTCTCGACGAAAAGCTGAAACTCCCTGAAGGCTACTATTATAATTATGGTGGTGAGTTTGAGAATCTGCAGAGTGCCAGCCGCCGACTGATGGTGGTGATTCCGATAGCGCTGGTCATCATCCTGCTGCTGCTCTATGCCACGGTGAAGAATGTACGTGAGTCGCTCTTCGTGTTCTCGGCTATTCCTCTGGCTGCGATAGGTGGTGTCTGGGCTTTGTGGCTCCGCGGTATGCCTTTCAGTATTTCGGCAGGTGTGGGCTTCATCGCCCTCTTCGGTGTGGCGGTGCTCAACGGTATCGTGCTCATCGGTCAGATGAACCAGATGCAGAAGGAACAGCTCCAGTTGCCACCGACCGCGGGAACCAGTGCGGGTGAGATGATTCATCGTCGCATCATCGATAGCTGCATGCTCCGTCTGCGTCCTGTCCTGATGACGGCTTTGGTGGCTTCCATGGGATTCCTCCCGATGGCGCTCTCGCAGGGCGATGGTGCCGAGGTGCAGCGACCTCTTGCCACGGTGGTGATTGGCGGACTCATCACGAGTACCCTGCTCACTCTGCTGGTGCTCCCTGCCATCTACAAGACATTTACCAAGCGTTAGAATTTTCAGATACTGAACTTGTTTGAATATCAAGCATTAGAATTGAATAATATGAAGAAGTTTTTTAAGAAGAATCATATATGGCTTGCATCCTGGATGCTGCTGATGCCTTTGGCGGCGGATGCACATCTTTCTGTTAAGATGGAAGAAGCACATCTTTCTGCCTCGGATGCATCACGCTTTGATGCAAGCATCCCCGGCGAGAAGATGACCTTGCAGCAGTGTTTCCAACTGGCTGATAGGCAGAACCTCGCCTTGCAATCCGGCAGAAAAGCCGTAGAAAAGGCTCAGGTAATGCAGGGAACAGCATGGAATCTGGACAAGACGGAAATCGCCTTCTCGCAGAACCCGGCTTCCAGCGGTGATACCGATAATGGACTCACCTTCTCGCAGAGCATAGAGTTTCCTACGGTCTATACAGCTCGTCGCAATCAGTTGAAGGCAGAGACCCAGGCAGAAAAAAGCCGGTTGAACGTCACATCCCAGCAGCTCAGACTCGAAATAGCCAATGTCTATTATGCGATGCTTTACCAGACC
>ERZ1031467.293-NODE-293-length-15171-cov-12.770442_pt1 | contig 15171 bp, 10 predicted proteins | sample MGYA00517105_ERZ1031467 | MGnify/ENA primary metagenome ERZ1031467 (study PRJEB33719, sample SAMN04261155) | wastewater metagenome | biome: rural village; feature: human; material: feces | host: Homo sapiens | place: El Salvador | collected 2013-01-07 ...
TCATCGAACTTTTCGAGAAAGCCCATCAGCGTGGCATCAATACCTGTCTTGATACCTCGGCTCAACCCTTTCATAGAGAAGGGAAAAACTTCGAGAAATTTGAGCGTCTGATGGCCGTCACTGATACTGTTCTTCTTGATATCAAGCATATCAATGAAGAAGAGCATCGTAAACTCACGCTTCATTCCAATAAGAATATACTGGATTGTGCCCGCTATCTGAGCGAGATCCACAAGCCGGTATGGATTCGTCACGTCCTCATTCCAGGTATCACCGACAAGGATGAATACCTGGAAGAATTGCGAGATTTCCTCTCAACGCTCTCTAATATAGAGCGCATTGATGTATTGCCTTATCATACGATGGGCATCTACAAGTATGAAAAATTGGGTATACCTTACCCATTGTCAGGGATAGAACCTCCTACAAGTGACCGTGTGGCTCATGCCAACGACATCTTGCAGAAGGCTATATCTTAATTTCTGCTGAGATTCCTGAGATGAGATTCTATTGAACTGGTGAGTCGGGCTTTGATCACCGGTTTGGTGATATAGTCGTTGACTCCCAGTTCATAGCATTCATCGATGTTGTCCTTGTTGTTTAACAGGGAGACAACGATGATGACCATCTCGTTCTTACTATATTTTTTTCTGACGTAATCTATCACGTCCCATCCATTCACATGAGGCATCATCAAGTCGAGCAAGATGATGTCTGGTGTGTATGAATCAATGATGTCGATGGCATCCTGACCACCTTCTGCTATTTTCACATCCAGGTCAAAATCCTTGATCATTTCTCCGAGAGTCTGGATATTCTCAGGGATATCGTCAACGATCAGCACTTTATATTTGTTCATAATCATTTACTTTTACTTTGGCTTTTCTTTTATTGTACAGTTAGGTCTTGGACGTCGCTGCTCTAAGCTTTTCTTGCCTTGTGTACTCCGTATATGTCGCACATGAAGCCTTTGGCTGAGAGCAACTTGTTCATATTGATGTTATCGAATATCTTGTGATGTGTACCTATCACCACGATATCGTAGACCTTATCCAGTACTTTAGCGTCATCCTCTACATGGATGCCGTATTCATTCTTCACTTCCTCCTTGTCTACCAGCGGGTCGTAGAGGGTAGTCTTGTATCCTGTTCCCACCAGGTTGATGTAGAGGTCAGCCACCTTGGTGTTTCTGATGTCATCGCTGTCAGGCTTGAACGAGAAGCCCAGGATGAGCACCTTGGTCTCGGGAGCCTTGAACTTTCTGAAGTCGCATGCACTCTTGATCTTGCCTGCCATCCAGACCGCCATCTGCTCGTTCACCTCGCGTGCCGTAGAGAGGAGCGAAGGAACCACGTCTACCTCCTGAGCCTTGTTGATGAGATAGTATGGATCTACAGCGATACAGTGACCGCCAACAAGTCCTGGGGTAGCAGGAACGAAGTTCCATTTTGTGCTGGCTGCTTCCGTCACATCCTCGATGCTGATGTTCATCTTGTCGAAGATTTTTTCCATCTCGTTGAAGAATGCTATCTGAACATCTCGCTGGCAGTTTTCCATCAGCTTGCAGGCTTCGGCTATTTTGATGCTCTTCGCCTTGTGAGTGCCATGGGTGAGAACCGAGCTGTAGAGGTTGTCGATGATTTCTGCCGCTTCGGGTGTAGAACCACTGGTCACCTTTACGATGTTCTCTATGGTGTGGACGGTATCTCCCGGGTTGATTCTCTCAGGTGAGAAACCTACGAAGAAGTTATCGTTCAGCTTGAGTCCCGATGTTGATGCCAGCAACGGAGCGCATACTTCTTCTGTCAGTCCGGGATAGACTGTAGATTCATATACCACGATGTCTCCCGGTTTCAGGATTTTGCCTACTGCTGTAGTAGCATTTCTGACGCAGCTGATATCAGGTTTGTTCGACTTGTTTACCGGTGTCGGTACAGCTATGATGTATACATTGCAGCCTTTCAAGTCGCTGATGTCGCAGGTCAGCTTTAGTCCCCTTTCGAGAGCTTTAGACAGCATTCTGTCTTCCGCTCCCTGTTTCCTGGCTAATTTAGCTACCTTGGCAGCATTGATGTCGTAACCCCAAGTATCGTATTTCTTTGAGAATAAGCATGCAAGCGGTGTACCTACATAGCCTAGTCCAATCACGCCTATCTTAAACTCAAAAGATTTGTTATTCATATACTATATATATTAAGTTTGTATTATTGTTTATTCATACTTTACATTCCCTCCAGCTGAGCGTATCGGGAAGTTTTCTCCGGATTCCATGCATCGGCATACGAGCGGTGGAAGAAGAGCTCCTGCAGATGGGCTGAAAGTCGGGCGATACGCAGGAAGTAACCTGTATACGGCGACATCAGCGGCAAGAATCGGTAGAGGAACATTTCCTCTTTTCTTCTCTCTGTCACCATCATCACCAGTAGGAAGGCGAATTGGGAGAAGCATACTCGGATGAAGTAGCCCAGCGCCAATATCTCTACGATGTGGCTATTGAAGGTGATGGCGAGTTTCACGATATACCACAACCACAGGAAGTTGAGGAAGCAGTCGTACGTTACGTTCTCCATGTTGGAGATCCAGTTCAATATAGACCAGTTCTTGGTTGGCAGCAGGATGTCGCGGTGTTTGCGCAAGCGGAATCTTACGAGCGAACGCGACCATCTGATACGCTGGTGATACAGTTTATACCATTTTGTCGGCACATTGGTCATGCAGATGGCATCTTCTGCGAATTTCACCTTGTATCCTGCCTTTCTTATCTTTTGTGTGAGGTCACCATCCAGTCCTGGTCCGATGTCCCAGAATCCTACCTCTTTCAGTGTTGCTCTGTCAAAGGCGCCGAAGGCACCCGATATGATGTGGTAGATGCCCAGCTCGCTCGTCACGATACGTCCCACCTGTATGCGTTTCAGGTATTCGAACGCCTGCAGCGATGAGCAGATGGTCTCCTTGTTGTTGCGTACCTTCACGCATCCGCCCACACCCTTTACCATACCGTCGATGTAGAAGGGGAGGAGAATCTTCTCCAGCGCATCACGGTCCAGTGATGAGTCGGCATCCAGGCAGACGATGTATTTTCCTTTAGCCATCTGTGCACCATAGTTGCTTGCCGCAGCCTTGCCTCCTCGGTCTTCCAGTCTCAGATAATGGGTGATGTAACCAGCCCGATAGAGGTCGGTGCATATCAGTTTGGTGTAGTCATCGCTGCCGTCGTCTACCACTATGATTTCATAGTTTCTGTAGGTCTGTTCGGCGAGCGATTTCACCATCTTGTATATATGTCTTCCCTCATTCTTTCCCGGTACGAGTATTGAAACGAGGGGATTCTCTCTGTAGAGATAGAATCTTGCCACTTCCTTTTCCTTTTCTATCTTGTTCTTATTGGTCAGTCGGTTGAATATTACCAGATATTCCAGCAGGTAATATCTCGGCATCTCAATGAAGAACAGAAACCAGTAGGTACTCAGGATGCTGCTCAGTGAGAGTGTACCCAACCAGTCCATGAAGTGGTTCAGAGTTTCTACGATTTCAAACATACCTACTCATCTCCTTTCTTTACTAGTTGTTTCTTATCTCAATATCGTGAGCGCCAGTATGGCTAGCAGTATCAGTATACCGGCAATGGTAATCAGCACGGCTACCAGCTGCTTGTACAGTTTGACGCGCTTCATGATCTTGTCGTTCTCATCTTCCTTCGGCTTTATTTCCAGTGGGGTCTCTGCGGTTTTGTTTTCTTCTTCTTCGGTCATTTTTTCCTCCGAATAACCGCAGTAGTCGTCTGGAGTCAGCTCTACGTAGTTCATCTTGTCGAAGAATTCCTCGTAGTTGCCGGTCACCTCCTTGGTCTTGGTATTGAGAACGCAGCATATCAGCTCGTCCGGTTCTATCTTGTCGGCCACCTTTCTGATAGCCTTTGACATCTGCTTGCTCAGTTCATGCTGTGCATCCTCTACGGTGATGTCGCTGAATACGGAATACGTGATGTAGAAGATGTTGTTGTTGTACGACACCTTGTGGTTGGAGAAGAGGCGGCAGAAGCTGGCTTGCAGACTGTCCTTGATCTTCACCGTGTCCTGTTCGGCATTCAGTATCCATATCTTTCCTACCAGTACGGAAACCTGTTCCTTGCGGTAGGTCTCCAGCAGTAGTCGGCGCAGGCGGTTTACCAGCAGCGGATATTCCATGAAGTTATCATAGAGGTTGGTCATATTGTTGAATATGAGGCTGTCCTGAGTCAGGGCACGCACACCTTCCTCCGTTATCTCATAGTCTACTACGTCTCGTGGCACCAGTGCATTCACCGGGAAGGTACTCTCGCAGTAGCAGCAGGTAGCCTTGGTCAGTGGCGTTGTAAACGAGTTTTCACAGTCGTTACAGGTATATACCACAGCAGGTCTGTCATAGTCTACACCGATGTGGCGCAGTTTCTTGTGACATTTCGGACAAACCAGCATACCACCGATGTTGTATGAACTCTCCGGCGAAACGTTGGCGCAGCTGAAGTGGTGGATGATGTTCTGAATCTTCAGGTTGGAACTACCACACTTCGGGCAGCACTCCGTATAGAGCAGGTGCGAGTGGTTGCACTTCGGGCAGAGGTGCTCCTTGATAAGGAAGCGGTGAACCTTGAGTGCACCATATTCCACCATGGTGTCCTTGAACATGAACATCTCGTTGAGATGGAACAGACCCATACTGTGATAGTGCTCAAAGATAGGGTTGATATATCCCAGAGATGATTTCTCCAGGAGTCGGTGTCCCATGATTCTCTGGTCGCGCGAGAGGAGATATCTCAGAATGTTGGCAAAGAGCTGGTTCGGCTGTGTAGGTCTTGTAGTTTCCTGCTTGATGCCGTACTTCTGTCTTGCCATCTTGATTCGGTCGATAATCTCGTAAACTTTCTCATTGCTCATATCGCTGACGTATGCGTCTACGACATAGTCAGTGATCTGTTCCTTTCCCGATACCGCCGTATTGACGAACAGCGGCTTATAGCTACATTTATACGATAGGATAGGGCTGGCTCCAAACAGGATTGCATGGAACGCACGTTCACTCGTCGTATTGATGTATATGCAGTCGAAGTAGTCAGACTGGATATCTGGTGTTGAATCGATATCGATGTAGGTATCGATGGTCAGCACCATGTCTCCTCTTTTGTTTCTTCTTAGTCCAATCATTTCTTCACGTTGTCTTTGTTTTGGTCAGGTGTGACGAGCTTTGAACTTCTCATCACATTTTGATTCTTGTCCACTGGGATGGTATACATCGGCAGTGGCTTAGGGTCCAACATCGCACTGATCTTGTTCACCCTGATTCTCACCGGCAGTTTGTTGCTCATCACCCAAGCCGGCACTCGCTGGTTGGGTTTGAAGGTGAATACTGCCACTACGGCATTTGCATCGTGCGAGAAGTTGCTCTGCAGGTGCTTTGGAATTTCCTCCACTCTCAGACCCACCATCTGCAGCTTAGCCTTCAGTACCAGGTCCTTGTTCACGATGACGTCTGCATCGTCAGGACTTTCCATATACTTGATTTTCTCACTAGGCACGTATGTGATGATGCCCAGGTGGCATGATGCATAGTCGGTATGTTGGATAGTGAGCACTTCATCGCTCTTGAACACCAGTGTCTTGTCGCTCACGTTCACCTTTGTGACGTAGGCATCGGCAGGCGCACAGCAGTAGTGTATCAGACCGTGGTTGTAGATGCTGGAATTGCTGGAGTATGGCATGTCAGCACCCGCCATGCCTGCACCTCTTCTGCTCATGAAGTTATAGGTGGTGTTCTTGGCTTGTGAGTAGATGGTCACCTTGTTCATCTGCTTTCTTATTTCTTCCTCCACCTCGGCAATCTCAGCATCCAGCTGGTTGCGCTTGGTGTTGTTGGTCAGTCCGTAGTAGATGTCCGAGCTTTCCGAAGCTTTCTGTTTCTTCAGTTCAGCCAGTCGGGTACGCAGTACCGGAATCTCTTCTCTAGCCAGTTTTGCCTGTACCTCCATATCGTGGGTTTCCTTTACCGCCGACGGAATGATGTTGGGGTCGTATTGGTTAACGATATTACCCAGCAGTACGTAGGAGTAGAGCGTATCACCTTTGTGTACTATTTCTCCAACCTCCTTGTTTACCTTCAGAATGTAGATGTCGTCAACCGCACAGATATGGTTTTCATCGAGTGTTACATATCCGTCATAGATGGCCCAGATCATTCGGGTAACGATATAGTATGCTGCCAGTACGATGATGAGGAGGAAGATCAGCGCGAATATAATCTGCTGTCTAGCCAAGCGGTGGCTTTGCGATTTCAGCAAGTCGGCCATCGCCTGTTCCTGTGGCGTGCTGTCGTATTGAAACTCATTCATAGTTCGATCTCGTTGAATATATTGTTGTTGTTATAGATGCTTACTGCCTTCTCGATATTGATGATGGCGAGTCCGCGGTTCAACATCAGCTTGTACATTCTTTCCATGCTTTCTAGCAGTCCGGTATATTCTTCCATTCTCATCAGGTAGTTGTACCCGTTTTTCTGGTTTTTATACGCGAACCGTCGCATGTCGATGTACTTTCCTGTCTGCTGTATGTGGTAAGCCTCAGTGGCTATAGCCTGGTTGAGGTTTTCTATCTTTTTCAGCAGGATTTTTACCGACTGTCTGATTTCCTTCACGTCGGTGCTTCTGCTGTTCATGATAATCTCTTTCTGTGTCTCCAGTGCCTTCCTCTTTCTTGGATTTTCGTTGTAGATTGGCACGGTGAATCTGATTCCTACATCACCATTGTGCGAGAACTTGTCGTTGCTCTGCCAGTAGGTTGACCATCTGGCGAATGGGGTGAGTCGGGTAGTGCTGAGATAGTTGTTCAGCTTGCTTTCGTTGTTGGCTATCTCCAGCTTTGTCATTACGATTCTTGCATCCAGGCTTTCCTCGTCTACGTGTTCCCAGAGGGCTGTGGTGTCTACCACCACGCGGGTAGGCTTGATGCGGTAAATCGGTTTGTTGGTGATGTCTCTGTCTGAGCAGAGGATGGAGATGTCGTATTCCGCCTCCAGCTTGTCGTTCATCACCTTGAGCATCTTGTCGTTGCTTATTCGGTCTTTCTCCAGCATATACTGGTAAGCCTCGTTCATGATGTCGAGGTTGTCTAGCTTGTGTGCTATGACGGTACCGATATAGAAGTTATATTGTTCGGTCAGCTCATCTGCTGCCTTTTCATAGATGTCTGCAGTCTGTCTCTTTTTGTCTTGAAGACGTGAGAGTTCGTTAGCTAGGGCCACTTTGTTTCTCTTTTCCTTTCCCTGGTAGAACTTGCTGTTGATGATGTTCCATCCCAGTTCGGCCTGTACTTTAGCCTTGTACTTGGAGACCTGTTCTGCATCGTCGTTGTCGGCATCGAAGTAGGCGTCTGGTCTGGCGTATATCTGACCGGTTACTTCCAGTCCGTTATGTCTGTTGATAGCCAACTGTTCGTATGCAGTTTTAGCCCAGTATAATGAGTCAGTGGTTTTAATGTCAGCAGTATGTTGTTTGTTGAGTCCCAGTTCGATGACTGGTGATTTCACCCAGATTGGGTTATTGATGAGTGTGTCGAGTTGTGCGAAGCGTTGGTTGAAGTGTCTCAATACGTTTTCGTTCTTGAGATTTTCGTAGACGAGCATCTTAGGGCTGAAACTCTTCTGCTGTCTTTTGCCTTGAGTTTGTGCCCCAGTCTGCTGTGCTCCGATGAGAGTCAGGAGAGCGGTAGTTGTGTATAGTATTAATTTACGCTTCATAGCTTTACTTATTTAAACACGATGAATGCAGCTGCAAGCTGTTGCAGCTGCATTCACTATGTTCTTAGTTTATTTAAATATCTATATTGCTTTTTGGACAATACTATTTATCAATCAGTTTAAAGACCTGCAAACGGCTTTTGCCATATGCAACATAGATTAAGCCATTATCTACTGTTACATAGTTGGCAGAATTAGTTGTTGCACATCTTTTCTTTGCTACAATAACAGGTTTGCCATCTTCAGTCTTGTTCTTGTCTAATACCACGAGACCGTAAGAACCACATGCTAAATAGATGTAGTTTGAATCAAACGTAACTCCGTTAGCATATCCTTGTGGCACCTTGGTGTTTGCGGTAAGAGGAGCACTCCAATTCCAAACTTCATTACCAGAATTTATGTCATAACAAGAAAGACCTTTTCCGCTTCGACAAACATAGACATTGTTTCCATCAATGGCAATAGTATTCTTACCATCATTTGGAGCAATACTCTCTACGTTAATTTTCTGGCTCGGATTTCCGCTTAAAATATCAGCTCCTGTATTGTAAATTTCTACTGTTCCAGAAACTGCAGTTTCATCACTGCTTGGGCGCTCATTATAGTAGAGTGTAGCAATCTTGTTTCCTGATTTAGCTATATGTTTAGCCTTTCCATCTGTAGCTTTATTACCTAAGCTCTTCAATGTTTCAGGATCATATACCTCATATCCTCTAGTACTCATAATGAGAAGTTTGTTACCGTCTCGAACAATACAGTTCTCATCATTTTTTCCTTGTGGATCACCTTTCTTAAGATTTCTAATCAGTGGCACAACTGTTAATGGATAAATAGCCGTTGTTTCATCGATGTCTTTAACATCTGTGTTTAAGTAGCCATTTCCATCAAGATCTATTCTTGCAAACATACCGCCTACCTTACTTGAATTTCCAACAACATAGACTTGTTTTGTTGCATCTTCAGAATCAATCATCAAATGATTGAAATCTATCGCTTTTTCCTTGTCTTGTAGGAATTGTAATAGGGTAGTCTGATCATTCTGGGTTTGGAAAACCTCAATACATCCACCATGGGTGTTTGTCTTATCCTCTTGGTTTTCTACATTGGTATGATATGACATGTAAAGTTTGCCATTGTATGGCTGTATACATGTTGCCGAGATGTCATGATCATGATCATATATGATATCACTTATAGGCGTCAATTTTTTACCACCAGGCTCTGTTGGCTTGCTTGGCTTAGTTGGCTCTGATGGATTATTATCTTCGCCTTTTGGAACTACGCTGTAGCCACATTTGGTAGCTGTAACATTGTAATCCTGTGATACATCTTCCCAATTCGCATTTCTTCCTCCTCGAGGAACTTTGCTAAAATCGGTTAGGGTTATACCATTGTTCTCGAACTCTTTAACCGCAAGGTATATGGTACTACCTTCTGATTCTGCATTGAATAATCGGCAAATGGAGAATCTTTGGTTGTTTCCCAAATCGTAATCGTTGCTGCCATTATATTTGACCTTGTTTGCCTTAAACAAGCCACTGGCATTTGTGCCAACTAAGTCTATTGAACCCACTCCATTGTTCTGATTTTCATAAGTTCCAGTACAATTGATATAGCCATGATCTGCTAGTAAAATGTGGCTATCAGCGCATTGGTAAATGTTTGGAGCCTCGATATAATTGACATGTGCTTTAGCAGAATTGCTGTCAATTTTGAACAAACCTTTGGTTACAATTCCACATGCATAGAAATCTGTGGTGCCTGCTAGTGTTAATGTGTTTGCTTTGAATGCACCAGCAAAATTAACTGTACCATTTATTGTAATGTCTTTTTTGCTTAAGTCGAGTCCATTCTCTCCTTGCACATTTGTAGTACTTCCTTGATTGTTATAGAAGTCCCCACATTTTAAATCTCCACCGATGTAAACATTGGCGTTAGATGTGGTAGTTTTATATACATTGTTTGAAATGTCAACATTTCCTCCGATATAAACTTCTGAACCAAATTCCAAGTTTTGTGCCTTAAGATTTTTTCCTATATAGACAGAACCAGCAGTTTGGAACTCGTTTTTCAAAGTCAAGCTCCCCTTAAATGTAGAATTGCTTCCCCATCCAGGAGCAAATTTTGATCCATTATAATTTCCGCCGATGTAGAAATTACCTCTATTGTCTATATCTGTGCTCGTTGTCCAATCACCTTCGATGTATAATCCTTTGTTTGCTTGTATATAAATGCTGGCTTTATTTGAATCGAATGTAGCATCACCGTAAACATAGATGTTGTAGTCAAGATTGCCTGACTGATAGTGCAATTTGCCACCATTAAGAACATAAATATTCACATTCTCGCCAATACGCCAATGATTAGTTATAGTAAGCTCACCTTCGTTTGTAACGTAAATATTTGTGTTGCTGATGTTTCCAAGTGTTATTGATACGTTGCTTTTAACAATATAGTCACCTGGCTTGTCTATGTTTCCATTTACTGTAGTACCATTAGCCGTTGGAGCAGCAGGCATTGTTAATTGGGTAACCTGAGGCTCACTAATATTTGCTCTTGTTCTGGCTCTTGTTGAAAAATTGGTGTTATAATTAATAACTCTTGCCGCCAACTCTTCTGCATTAGTAATAGAAACGACCTCTTTACCAACAATGCTTTTTTCTCCATTGTTGTTATTTGGGGCGTCGCTATTGCTATCACTACAAGATGCGAGGAGCAATGCTGCAAAGCTGAATGTTGCAAGTTTTATATTTAATGCTTTCATTTTAGCTTTCTGTTTTGATGTTATTTCTTGATTGATATTTTGTGTTTTTCCTTAATAAAGGCTTAGCCGTTTGCTTTTGATGAGCTGGTTAAGTTTTTAATAAGGTTTGCTCTCCCATCCATCGATAGGATGGGAGGGCAGAGAGTATTGTTATGATTCTGTATTATTGAGCAGCTCCACTAGTGAGCTTGAATACCTGGATACGTCCCTTACCGTATGCAACATAGATAAGACCATTCTTAACTGCTACATAGTTGGCAGAGTTGCCAGATGTTCCGATTCTCTTGTGAGTAACTTCCTTACCATCCTTGGTGAGGACTACGAGACCATAAGCACCAGCTGCTACGTATACGTAGTTGTCGTCTACTGCTACACCATTGATGTAACCCTGACGCTTGTCAACGCTAACGTTTTTATCACTCTTAGAAGTTGGTGTTGTCCATTCTGATGCCCAAGCAGGACTACCATTCTCGTAACACATCAAACCCTTAGCGCTCTTGCAGACGTAGATTCTGCCGTTGCTGTCAATGGCAATCATGTTCTTACCGTTGTTTGGTGCAATAGCACCAACATTGAAGCTACTTGTTTGCTTCATAGAATTGTCGAATACCTGTACCTCACCCTGTACTTCTGCATCACCTGCAGTAATCTCAGATGTGTAGTTCAAGCCAACGAGTGATGTACCATTTACTGCCACGAACTTAGCTTTGCCTGTAGTTTTTGTTAACTCACCTTTTACTAATGTTGGGTCGTAAACAGAGTAACCAAGAGTGCTTGCAACAGCAATGTTGTTGCCGAATGGTACAACGCAGTTAGCATCGCCCTTAACAGCGTTGTCTAACGACTGAGAAGTCAAACCCTCTGTGACGTTCAACAAACCATCGCCGCCTATGGCTGCATAACTAATGGCAGCACCACCTAACTGCTTGCCATCCTTGCCCTTGGCACTTCCAGCCAAGTACAGTAGTTTGCTGTTGATGACGTTCAAGTGGTTGAAGTCGTATGTAGCTCCTGCTTCAGCCTGCTGTACTCTCTGCTTCAATGTAAGCTGTTCGCCATTCATTTCTGCAACATCAATGCTTCCACCGAATTCAGTCCCATTGGTATGGTATGAAACGTATACCTTGTTGTCGGCAGTAGGTACGATGGCTGTTGCTGACTGTGTGTCTCTATCGTAGTTTGCGATAGTTGACAATAGCATAAGCTTCTTCTGTTTTGCTACCTCGTATTCATTCTTCAGTACATAGCTGAAGTTTGGTCCTGCTGTCAAAGCTCCACCACCAGTGATGTAGTCGTAGCTCTGTACATCTGCATTAAATACCAAATAGTCGAAGTCTACCTTGTTGCCTTCTGACTCTGCGCCATTCTTATAGCTCTCCTTGAGCTGCGCCAGGATAGTCTGGTTGTTTGTATGTGGAGTGCCGATGAAATTGACGTTTTCGTCGCTTCCTGCATAGATAAACTTGTCTGCCTTGATGACAGCCACGTTGTTGGCATCATCGCCCATTACTATCTGACCGGAAGTGTTGTCTGTCTTCAAAGTATTGAAAGACATTACACCGTGGTTGCCGATTACAATCTGGCAGTTGCCCTGCAAGTCTGCTACAGCGTTTCCTGGAACCTTGGTAGGCTTTTCTGTGCCATTCTTGTCGTATGTGTTGTCTGTTACGTTCAGGTATTTTAGATCCATGTATGAACCTGCCTCCATGGTGAGCTGATTCTTGATCTTTGCAGAGTACTCAGAATAGAACTTACCGCCATTTTTGATGGTCATGTTCTTGACAATGGCAGCCTTACCTACATGCAATGCACCGGCAATAACAACGTTATCGGTAAAGGTGACACGGTCCAAAGTGTTGACTTTTGCACCAGCGTTGATGGTCAAAGTCTTTGCACGAAGAGATGCGTATTCTGTTATTGTTTTATTGTAATTCGCGCTTTCTGGATCTGTTACAATATGGTCGTAACCGCTGAGGTATACAGAACCATTGATGGTGATGTTCTGTGTTGGAGTGCCTTCTGATTTCTTGTCTGTGATTTTGCCATCAATCTTTCCGAGAGCTCTTGAAGAATACAAAGCACCATCAATGATGATGTTTTCATTGTCGATGCTGTATGAGCCAGACTCTAGAACATAAATTGTGTTGTTCTGAGGAATAGCGCTTCCTGAGCCAGTATACTCCAGTTTACCACCCTTCATGACGACGATGGTGTTGCCAGTTCCTAAGTTGCTATATTTTACGGTACTGTTACCAGCAACAAAGAGAATTGTGTTCTCAATTGTATTGTTAGAGAAGTCGTAAGTCTTTCCGCTTCTGGTCTTGTATTTGTCGTTTGACAAATTTGTTGCTGCATTCAACTGTTTTGCACCATCAACAGAAGGAGCTGGTTGTACGGTGCTTTCAGTAACTCCATTGAACAAGGCCTCGTTAAAGGCACGAGTTCTTGCCTTGTTAGAGCTGCTGCGCTTGTAGTTGGTAACGCTTGCTGCCAACTGTGCAGCATCAGTCTGTGTGAGTCCAATCTTGGTAATCTCAGAAGGGACTGTACCAGGGGTGATAGGAGTGGCAGGATCCGAAGAGCTGTCGCTACATGATGCGAAAACGAATGCTGCCAAACCTATAGCAGCAAGTTTAGAATTGAATACTTTCATATCTATTTAAGTTTAAATTGTAATTTCTTACTTTATGATTCTTTTTGTTCAATTAATCAACATTTTGCCTAAAATCTTTTACTAAATTTGCCTAGCAAAGTAATTTTTGCGTACTTTTAGGAGTTAACTAGTTAGCTCTTCGGGCTTTAGCCATCAATTAGACGGTGCAAATATAGTGTAATTATTTCAAACGAAGCAGATTTTTCCGTTAAAGATGTTTAATATTAGCAAAGTTTAATAAATAGATAGCTGTGAGCGATAACAATGATTGCTCTAAGCCAATCAGTTCTAAAACTCTACCGCAAAGATACGGCTTTATTCCCAAACCTGCAAGTTTTTTCCGGGATTTTTTATAAGAATTGATTTGGAATAAGGCTTACGTAAGGTTTGTTTAAGCCTAACGTAACAGTTAAATGAGCCTTAAACCAACTCCGTTTAAGGCTTAAATGAAACCGGAAAGAGGCTTCTTTAAAATTGAATTAGGGCTTTTTTGAAGTCTGGGGAAAATATTTTTTTGAAATTTCCTGCAACCTTTTGCTTTTTCTTTCGTCTAAATGCTAGAAATACGAACAATTTAAATATTGAAGGATTATGAAAAGTATTGGTTTGATGGTGGCTGGTGCCGCTATGTTCTTGGCTGCTGCCGGACTTTCTGCCTGCAGCTTTGATTCTACGGGTTCTACCGTGAAGGGAGATTTGAGTTACGTGCAGGATGACTTGCGCCAGAAGCCTTTCAAGGCGATTGATGTGGAGGCTGTGGCTGACGTCTATTATACCCAGAATGATGGAGATAAATGCGATGTCCGACTGGACTACTCTGCCATCAAGGACGCAAAGTTCCTGCAGCAGATGAAGGAGAAACTGAAGGTGGTGTATCGCAACGACGAAGTGGTTATCGGATACAACGGCAGACTGACCGTGCCTGCTTCCTGCAACTCTGAAAACAAGCGACTGAAGATTTATATCACCAGTCCTGACCTGGTGAAGGTGACACAGGAGGGTACGGGAAGCTTCCATGCCAAGACCATCAACAGCGACCGTTTCGCCATTGATAACGAAGGCGTAGGCTCTGTCTATATCGGAAAGATTCTTGCCAACAAGGTGACTGTAGACAACGAGGGTGTAGGCTCCGTGAATATCGATGACGTGGCTGGAGATAACATGACGGTTGATAATGAAGGCGTAGGCTCTGTGAAGATCACGAACGTTTCCATGGGAAGTCTGAAGGTGGACAACGAGGGCGTAGGCTCTGTGAACCTTGGATTCTTCAAGGGTGGCAGCCTGAATATCCTGAACGAAGGTGTAGGAAGCGTGAAAGCCAAGGTTGATTGCCAATCTGTCAATGCAACATCGGAAGGTGTAGGCGGAATCAATCTGAGTGGCGTCACCCGTCAATACGGCAAGACAAAAGATGGCATTGGAGGAATTTCGGATAGTGGATTGACGGTAAGTAAATAACGTAAGTTGTTGAAAATCAAAATAAAAAGATGCAGGGGAATATGCGCGCAGAAAAATCGAAAAATTTTCGAGTTTTCTGCACGCTAAACATTCTTCTTATTTTTCTATTTTTTTCTTTTATTTCTTTTCTTTTTTATCTTTTCTTCTTGCTACTTCTTCTTGTCGCTTTTTTCTTTTCTTTTTTTCTTGTTTTCTTTTTCTTCTTCTTAAAAAAGTCTCAATTAGGCTTCTTTAACATTTGAAAAGCATCAGAAGCGCCCTCAGAAAAGGTTCAAAAGAGAACGGTTAGAAGTCCCATTTCACACCGAGGCAAGGACGAACCATCCAGCCGGCATTGCTGCCGAAGTTGTGGCTGATCTCTACCTCGCTACCTACGCTGAGGTTCTCGCAGCCGAAGTGCTGGCCTACGTTGTACCAGAGCTGTGGCTCTGTGGTGAAGACGGTGTGCTCAGGAGTGTAGGCTACTTCGCCATTCTTGTCGAGCTTCACGTTTCCATCCTTGTCAAGCATACTAGTGTGGTCTTCCCAC
>ERZ1031467.302-NODE-302-length-15056-cov-5.318579_pt1 | contig 15056 bp, 7 predicted proteins | sample MGYA00517105_ERZ1031467 | MGnify/ENA primary metagenome ERZ1031467 (study PRJEB33719, sample SAMN04261155) | wastewater metagenome | biome: rural village; feature: human; material: feces | host: Homo sapiens | place: El Salvador | collected 2013-01-07 ...
GTTATATCACCTTATTGTTGTCCTTGTCGTGCACTATACGATAGTTATGGATGAAATTTGGAGTATCGTGCTCGAATGATGCAAAGATAACATTTTTCTTTTGAAAAAGAAAAAAAGTAATATATATTACTTGGCCATTTATATTATATTATTTGGCCATTTAATATATATTACTTTGCCATTTATATTATATTACTTTTTTCTGGTGCTTGTCTTCTTCTTTGTTGTCGTAGTCTTCTTCTTGGATGTTGTAGTTACAGGCTTGTAGTAGGTCAGAGCCTCGGGCAACTCCTGCTTGATGGCAGCAATACGCTTAGCATCTGACGGGTGGTCGCTGAATACATCACTTTGGTTGCTATTGCCGGTCATCTGAGCCATACGCTGCCAGAAACTAACAGCTACATTAGGATCATAGCCAGCCATAGCAGCGAAGATAAGGCCCATACGGTCGGCCTCGCTCTCGTTGTCACGCGAATATTTCAGGCTGCGGAACTGCAATCCCTTCTGTGCTATAATCTGTGCGAGCTGTGTTGTGCCCGAGCTAACACCGGCAGCATTAAGCACCTGACCAAGAATCTCCGTACCATACTGGTTCTTTATCTGCTTGCTCATCTGCTCGGCAGAATGCTTGGCAACGGCATGGGCTATCTCATGTCCAAGTACAATAGCAAGCGATGCCTCATCCTTTGTTACGGGCAACAAACCCTCGTAAACCACGATCTTGCCACCAGGCATACAGAAAGCGTTGACCGACTGATCCTGAACAAGATTGAACTCCCAGCTATACTCCTTTGTCTCTGCCTGCAAACCATGCTCGTTGAGATATTTCTCTACAGCAGTGGCAAGGCGCTGACCAACACGCTTAACCATAGCAGTATTGGCTGAATTGGTAGACAGCTTGGCCGACTTCATATAGTCGGAATACTCTTTATTGCTTAGCGAGAGCACCTGCTCGTCGCTGACAAGGATGTTTTGCTTGCGTCCTGTAATGGGCACTGTGCGCGTTGTACCGCACGACATTACGATGGCTGCAACAAGAGCCATCAACATAAATTTAACTTTTCTCATACTATCAGTATATTAAATTGTTGTTATATATGGCTGCAAAAGTAGGCATTTTTTACGTATAATCAACAATTTAATATCAAAAAATCTACGCTACAGCCTTATCAGCAGCGAGCCTTTACCCTGGCCCCACTCCACTTGCACGGCATACACACCTGCCTGAAGCGTTGCTAAATCTACGGTATAACTGTCTGCTCCAGCTGCAAGACTACGCTTAAGATGCAACCTGCCAGCTGTGTCGTATACACGCAACGCCACTGCCGATTGCGTAGTGGCGGCAAACTTCAGGCGCATAGTGTTACCCTTGGCAATGGTTATATCTATACCTTGCAGACTAGTTGTGCTGAGTCCTTTTATAGACGACATGCCAAGCACATCGAGCAATCCGGCATAAGCATCAATGGCACCATAGCCACAATAGTTGGGTGTGTCGCTGCCATAATCGCCACATGGACGACTGGTGCGCTTGATGATACCCATAACATCATCGGGCGACAACAACGGATTGGCCTGAAGCCACAAGGCTACAATACCGGCTACAGCAGGTGTAGACATTGATGTTCCGCAGTCGGCACTCCAGCCATAGGTGCGTCCATCATAGTCGAAAGTGCTGACAAGCCAACCAAGACGCTCTGGGTTAGCCTTTATATAATAGCTGCTCATGGCAGATATTATGTTTGAGCCAGGTGCCATAACATCTGGTTTTATACGGCCATCAAACGTGGGACCTACAGAAGAAAATCCGCTGCGTGCACCATGCTCCCCCCAAGGAGTATATTGTGGCTCGCCCTTGTAGTTTACAAAGTCGAGGCGGTAGCCTGAGGCACCTACACATATAACGTCGGGTGCGCTACCCGGCGACAAGATACTATGCGATATGTCTGCATCGTTTAGCGTAGGGTCTATCTGCGAACCGCCAAAACCTCCATATATAAGGAAAGCCTCGGCATTGGCATCATCGCCCACCATCTGCATCGACACAAGCTTGCTGTCCATACCGCTGTCGCTGGTCTGCAACACATCAAACACAAGGTCGGAAGCATTGAAACACGAACGATAAGCCTGTATCTGCTGCACAAATTGTATACCGTCTACAATGACAGTATCCGAAATCAACGAGTCGGCAGCCGCACAAACATCAGCCGTGCATACGCTGAGCACCAATCGTCCATCCGCCATTGTGGCATGGTTGGAGCGAATGTCTAAAGTTGCGTCTCCCACATTATATATAATAGTACGCAGTTCTAAAGGCTTGTCGGTCTTTACACTAAAGGCGGTTGTATTATCCCTGGCACCAAGGAAAGTGCCCGATGAATGTCGTCCCGAAGGTTTTGCCATATAGCTGTTGTGCGTACATTCATTGCCTGCCGACGCAACAAGAATCCTACCCGGACCTACAAGCTGGCTTAAAGCCTCGTAATATAATTGGGTGTCGCCACTAAAATTCTGGTGCGAACCCTCGCTGAACGACACCACACAAGGTTTGCCTACCGACTCGGCATAATCGAAAAGATACTTAAAGCCAAGCACGTCGGTGGCTGTGGTATAGCGGTACATATCTTCATCGGAGATGAAAGGCTCGTCGCCAGACACGGCATTGCTTACAAGACACAGCTCGCTCTCTGGTGCCATACCTACATAATGCGACCCTGCACCATTGCCGGCTGCAATGCCAAGAGTATGGGTGCCATGATACATCACCTCGCCATCTCGAGAGTGGGCATATGCACGTATTGCCTCGGGAGTGGTATATTCGGCACCAACATACATATTACTGTTGATGGTATCGGCACTAAGCTGATCCCATAAACGACTTATGCGCATAGCCGAACCATCGGCATCGAGAAACGTGGGATGGGTAAGGTCGAACCCCACATCCATTATACCCAACACCACACCCTTGCCTGTATAGGCCTGGGGCAAACGTGTGCCGGCATATATATCTGTGGCATTGGTGTATAGAGCCATAGAGTCGAGCTGCAGTCTATTGCCTCGTTCTGCCTCAATACGGCTTATGCGTGTGTCGGCAGCAAGACGTGGCAATGCCGACATGGGGATATCAGCCACAAAGATGTCGCCTATCTGTGCTATTGGCACACAACCATTGTCGCATAGAGGTTGGGCTGTGGCATCAGATGTCTTGACAAGGGCGCACACACGGCGTGGATGTGTGGCACGTTGTGGCGCAAGGCGCAAAGCTGTATTATCATAGACTAACTGTCGCAACGACGACGACAACTTATGGCTATATGCATATTGTCTGGGCACCAAACGCTTTAGCATTGGCTGCGCAAACATGTCAACAGCCAACAGCAATGTTAGCAACAATGCATTGGCTCTAAATGTTCTTAACCGAAGGGCATACGGCTTTATAATCTCTAACATATTTAATTTATTTAAATTCTACACATGCGAAAGTTGAGCAAGTTATACATATTTGTATCATACAAATGCAAAGTTAGCAAAAAAATCAGTAACTTTGAAATCGCAAAACACGCAACATACACACATTTAACAATAGATGAACGTTAAGGACATAACAGAACTATATAGCTCGCTGCCTGCGTCGCAGATAGCAAACACCGTGAACGAGGCTTTAACACATAACAGCTCGCTCGTTGTTACAGCTCCCCCAGGTGCCGGTAAGTCGACATTACTGCCGCTCACACTACTGGCCTCGCTTGGCAACAATGGTGGCAAGGTGCTTATGCTTGAGCCTCGCCGACTGGCAGCACGACAGATAGCCGAACGTATGGCACAAATGTTGGGCGAGCCTGTAGGACAGACTGTAGGATATAGAGTAAGATTTGAGAACAAGGTATCCAAAGATACTCGCATTGAGGTGCTTACTGAGGGCATACTGACACGCATGATTGTGGACGACGCTACACTTGACGGCGTGAGCGTAATTGTATTCGACGAATTTCACGAGCGTAGCATCAACTCCGACCTTGCACTTGCACTTACTCGACAGGCACAAGACATAATACGACCCGACCTTAAGATTGTCATCATGTCGGCCACAATAGATGCCGGATATATATGCACGGCTCTGCAGGCTCCACTAATAGAGAGCGAGGGCAAGATGTATGATGTAAGGCTAAGCTATGCCGCTACCGATACCGACCCACACGATATGGCTCAGGCAGCAGCCGCTACCGTTATTGAGGCGCACCGCAACCACGAGGGCGACATTCTTGTGTTTCTACCCGGACAGGGCGATATTGAGCGTTGCATGCAATTGCTTGGCACATCGCTGGCACCCACGCAAGTACTGCCTCTCTACGGCAATCTGTCGCCTGAACAGCAACGACACGCCATTGCTCCATCCAATAAGGGCGAACGAAAGGTGGTACTTGCCACGCCTATTGCCGAAACATCTATAACCATTGAGGGTGTAAGGGTTGTGGTCGACTCTGGATTGTGCCGCCAAATTGTGTTCGATACACGCACCGGACTAAGTCATCTTGAAACCACACGCATTAGTATAGATATGGCGACCCAACGTATGGGACGTGCCGGACGTGTGGCAGAGGGTACATGCTACAGACTATGGACCAAGGCTTCGGAACATCTTATGGCAGACCAGCGAACGGCAGAGATTGAATATGCCGACCTTGCTCCTATGGTGCTCGACATAGCAATGTTTGGCGAGAAGAACATAGATAGTCTGCCATGGCTAACACAGCCACCACGTGCCAATATATCAAGTGCCAAAGACTTGCTGGTATCGTTAGGTGCCATCGACACCGATAACAATATTACACCTTTGGGCAAGCGCATTGCCGCCCTACCCTGCCATCCACGTATGGCAAGAATGATTGTATGTGCCGATACAGCCGAGCGAAAAGCCCTGGCATGCGATATTGCCGCCTTGCTTGAAGAGAAAGACCCGCTTGCCGATAATGCCGACACCGATATGACATTGCGACTGTCGTTGCTGCGCTTGGCAAGGCGCAAGAAGCAAATAGGCAGATGGCAACGCATTGCAAAGATAGCTGCCGAATACCGACATATGGCGCATACAACCGAAGACAATACCGACCCTGTGCCAACGGAGGTAGGATTGCTTGTGGCTTATGCTTATCCCGAGCGCATTGCTATGGCTAACGACAACATTGGAGGATACAGATTGGCGGGTGGCGGAAACATACAACTCGACTCAGCCGACTCGCTTTCGGCACATGCTTGGATTGCTGTGGCGTCGCTGTACAGTCAGCCTGGCAAGACGGGAAGGGTGTTTCTTGCGGCTCCGCTTAATACCAACGAGCTTGACGATAATGCCATAAGCCAACGCGACAACGTATCGTGGGACGCAAAACAAGGCTGTCTGACGATGAGAAAGGAAAGAAGGATTGGCAAACTGGTTGTAGACAGCAAACCGATACATAACACCGACAAGAACTTGCTTATTAATATAATGTGTGAGGCAATGGCAAAGAACGGACTGAGTATGATGGATTGGAGCAACGACAATGTTCAACGACTACAGCGCCGTGTGGCACAAGTGGCGGCATGGCACCCCGAACTGGAGTTGCCAGATATTTCGACCGAACACATGCTTAGCACAGCTATAGAATGGTTGCCTATATATCTTGACGACGGCAATCGCGTGCGCAGCACAACTGCAGAACTGCATAAACTGAATCTTGCCGAGATATTATGGAACACTATTGCATACGACAAGCAACTGGAGATTGACCGACTGGCTCCTACACACATACAAGTGCCTACTGGGTCGCACATACGCATAGACTACAGACAAGGAGCCGAGGCACCTGTGCTTAGCGTCCGACTGCAAGAATGTTTCGGTATGGAACAGACACCTTGCGTAAACGACGGAAAGCAACCTATACTTATGGAACTGCTATCGCCGGGATTTAAGCCAGTACAGCTTACTCAAGACCTTGCCAACTTCTGGCGCGACACCTACTTTGAGGTGCGTAAGGAGCTGCGCAGGCGTTATCCTAAGCACTATTGGCCTGAGAATCCGTTGGAGGCAGAGGCTGTGAGAGGGGTTAATAGGAAGCAATAAAAAACAACAGGAACAAATCAATAAAAAAATAATATCAAGTATGAAGAGTTTACTTATTAAGGACACTACAGTAGACGAGCGCATGGACATCGTAAAGGAAGCGCTCAAGGGTTTTGGCGACGGCGAATGCGAAGGCATCGACATGGACGACATGTACGACGACTATATCTTTGGACGCAAAGAACTTGCCGAGATACACATGGAGTTTAGCCAAAGATATGGCGGAAGCGTTAAAGTCGACAAGGGCGACAAGGCTTCAGGATGTATGATGCAATAACGGCACGTACATATACGTATACAAAAAAGAGGGTGTGCATTCTATGTTTCTACGCAAAAAAGCTTCAAGTTTTTCTTGCGTAGAAACATAGAATGCACACCCTCGTTTTTATAGTTATTGAAAATAACGTCTATGCATATTACTTAACAATAAGCTTCTTGCCGTCAACAATATACAAACCTGCTGCAAGCTTGCCGTTGACACGCACACCACCAAGGGTGTATACCTTGTGGTTCTTAGCCTCATTAGCTGAGATAGAACCTATACCTGTTGAAGTGTTGTCGAAGTGGATTGTGTATACTGTCTTACTGTCGGCATTAACGCTAATGTCGTTGCCTTCAACAGTAATCTTAAGCACGTTGTTCTCAAGGTCGACTGATGTAGAGGCGTTAGCGCCCTTACCCTTAACCTTATATGCTATCTTGCTGTTGTCATCAGCAAGGTTGCCCTTAACAGTATACTCGGTCTTGTCGGCATTAAATCCCTCTACAGCCTTACCGTCGAATGTAAGTTCTGACAGAGCATGCCAGTAGATAAGCTTTACGTTGTCAAGGTCGAGCTGGTCGTCCTTTGAAGCACCAGGTATAGGATTTGTTGTAGCCGAAGCAAGCATATACTGCTTAGCAGAAGGCTCGCCAACATAGTTGAACTCACCAGTAAACTTAGTCCAATCGGTTGCCTCTGTTATCAGCACGTTAGCCGAAGCAATCTTCATAGAAGCCTGGTTTTCAAGCTCCGGATCCTGATAAGCTCCTTCGTTATGTATAATAAGTTGTACACGTCCCTGGAGCTTAATCTCTGTACCGTTAGCCTTCTCCTCATCAGTAAGGTCACGTGCTGTACCCGGCTTGAATCGGGCATATACCTCAAAAGCATCAGGAATGCCGGCAAACGGAAGGTTGCCATCAGACTTCTTGAGATTAGTATAGTTATAGTTGCTCTTGTCGGTAGGTGTGGTAGAACCCATATTTATTGTACCTGTAGTAAGATTGCCATTGGCAATAGCAAGACCAAGATCTTTGGACACCAAACGTATTGCCTTGCCTTCGAAACCATCTTCAATCATAGCTGGAGTTGGCGATAGGAATGACAAAGAAGAAAACATTCCAGTAGCCGACTCAAAAGAATGCCATCCATCTGTCAATGCTTTATCCGAAGCCCAATTCTCAAAATCAGAGTTAGGAATCTGATAAACTGCATCTTTAACATCGGCAGACTCACTGCCCTTAACCTGCTGCGCATTCATCGAAAGCACTGCACCACTCAAAAGAAGAAGAGTGTAAAACTTGTTCATAATCTAATTTTTAAGTATAAAAATAAAAACATAAGCCTTGCATTTGCACCAATGCTTAGATGGTTAGCCTCACGGCTAACAAAAAGGCATGAGCAAACTGTAGTAGGCTACCTTTAATAATATGGATGCAAAGTTAATAAAAACAATACAATAAAAACCCAAACGCTTGGTAAAGTTTCCTTAAAATACGACATATTGAATATTTATCGTCACATAATGACAAGTAGGTATATAGATAGCTCTAATATTCTTCTTACATTGTTCTAATAGCTTTCTAATATACCTACATTTGGGTATTAAGGAAAAATGTTGTAATTTTGCAGACGAAATTTAGAGTTATATAGTAATACAAGAATCGTATTATCAAACAAACAGATATGTATAGGATAATAATAATCGTATTGGTTTGCCTGAATGCTTATGTAGTGCAAGCCCAGAACTTTAGCGGAGAGTATACTACGGAATGGCAGTGGAACATGAACAACAAAACCAACTGGCTAAACCAACTAAGACTGAACCTCAGCATACCAGTAGGCAAAGGCAACGACTCGTTTGAGGCTGCCACACTGCATGTGGCAAAGACCAACGAGACTATTATTGACGATTGGCAGGGTTTCTCAAATATAGAAGCCGATGATATGTTTGCAGCTATTGCCGTTCTGGGATATATGCACGAATGGAAATCGGGACATCTGTTTGTTGGTGTAAGAAATGTGAACGAGGATTTCTTCACATCTGACGTAACGTCTCTATTTGCCAATGGCTCAGGTGGAATATTTCCTACAATATCGGCAAGCTATCCAATAGCCAACTATCCCTTATCGGGGCTGACAATTTATTTTGATGTTAAAAAAGGCGGTTGGACATTCCGTAACAGTATATACAACGGTGTAGGCTATAACGGATGGAAACACAACAACAATCCATTTATAGTAAAACCTAAAAGAGACGGCATCTTCAATATGTCGCAACTGGAATACCAGTACCCAAAAGGACTCTACTTTGCCGGTGCTGCCCTTCACACACGCCACTTTAAAATTGATGACGAAGGCGAAATGGCAACATCTGACGAAGCTACAAACAACACCACTTGCGCATGGTGGATATATGGCGAACAAACAATATGGTCGGTTGACGATAAAAACATATCGGCTATGCTGCAATATTCGGAGAATACAAACCACAGCAACGGCTGCTACAGGTTTGCCGAAGCTGGATGCGCTTATAAAGACAGTAAAAACGAGTGTGGCATATCGGCTCAATATGCCCGCTTCAATCAAGGCACCGAATGCTCATTAGAGCTGACGTGGAAAAGACAACTGACAGAATCAATCGCCCTACAACCCTACTTTCAATATATAAACAACAAGAATGGCGACTTCACCGTTCTGTGCACACGACTTTACTATAGTTTTTAATTATTTGTATACATTTTTGCATAATTATGCATACAAGCACACCAACAAGTCATAAAAACCTATAAATTCTTGGACAAATGGATATTTATACTTAACTTTGCACAGTTAAAACGAATCAATAACATTAAATTCAGGAATTTATAAGTTTTTATCCATGCATAGAATGCAAATTATACTAGGGGCTTTTGCGGCCTCACTTATCGGTAACTCTTGCCAGGCAACAACATTAGAAATGATACCCGAGATGGGAATCTTTAAGAAAAAAAAGAAGGTAGAGCAGAAAACCGATTCGGATTATAAGAAACTTGTTGGCAGCGATTCTGTCAATGTCAAAGGTGTAATGAATGTTGTAAGAAAGGATCAGGACTTTTATCTTGAAATGCCCACAAAGCTTATGGGCAGAGTCTTTTTGGTATCTAACAAGCTACAACGTGTTCCTCATGAGCTGAACGAGGCTGGTGTTAACCGTGGTATTAACTACGAGAACCAGTGCATACGCTTTGAATGGGACAAGAAGAAGAAAACTGTTTTTGTGCGTCAACAGCGTGCCACTCCTGAAGTGAATGCCAATGACGCTATGGCTGCATCGGTGGAGAACAATTACATCGACCCATTAATAGCGAGCCTTAAGGTAGAGGCTGTCGCTAAAGATTCGTCTACTGTTATTTTTAAGGTAAACGACCTCTTTAACGGCAAGAAGACTTACCTTAACGACGTGTTCAACCTTATCAATCTCGGCACTTCTGCCGACTCGGATCTCTCACAGATTATCGATATCAAGGCTTTCAGCAACAACGTTACAGCTACATCAGAGCTTACAACAGTTGTACACGAAGGAAAAAGCAAAACCAATATCACCATTGAGGTGAGCAGCTCGTTGGTGCTTTTGCCCGAACAGCCTATGGTGGCTCGTAAGGAAAACCAGCGTGTAGGCTACTTCACAACAACTCGATTGCAGTATGGCGACCATCAGCAAGAGGTTACAAGCAACAATTATATCACACGTTGGCGCTTGGAGCCTAAGGACGAGCAGGCATATATGCGCGGTGAACTGGTAGAACCAAAGAAGCCTATAGTATTCTATATAGACCAGGCTGTACCCGAATTCCTACGCCCTTATATTAAAAGAGGTATGACCGATTGGAACGTTGCCTTCGAGAAAGCAGGTTTCAAGAATGCCGTTCAGGTGTTCGACCTTACTGACAGTATTGCTGCAGAGGGCGACGACATGAAGTATTCGGTTTTGACATACGATGCCTCTGAAAAGGCAAATGCTATGGGTCCATCGGTTATCGACCCTCGTACTGGCGAGATTCTTGAGGCAGACATCATCTGGTGGCATAACGTTAAGTCGCTATTGCGCGAATGGATTATGGTACAGACTGGCGCATACAACAAGGATGCACGTCAGTATAAATTGCCAGAAACATTGATTGGCGACGCAGCTCGCTTTGTTGCGTGCCATGAGGTAGGCCATTCTCTTGGATTGCGCCATAATATGATTGCATCTAATGCCTACCCTACCGACTCGCTACGCTCAAGAGAGTTTACCGATCGTGTTGGCGGCACTGCTGCTTCTATTATGGACTATGCCCGCTTCAACTATATAGCACAGCCTGGAGACGACATCCGTATGATTTCGCCACAAATTGGTCCATACGACTTGATGGCTATAGAATGGGGCTACCGTTGGTTCCCAGAGGAGAAGGATGCAACTGCCAAGCTTAACGACTTCTTAAAGAAGCACACAAGCAAGGAATATCGTTATAGCGAGACACAGAGTCAGCGCACTGCCATAGACCCACGTTCTTTGAGCGAGGACCTTGGCAATGACGCTATGAAGTCGGCTCACTATGGTATAGAGAACCTAAAGCGTGTGATGCCTAACATCATCGAATGGACACGCACCGGCGAACCTGGTCAGACATACGACGAGGCCTCTAAGCTATATCAGGGTGTTATATTCCAGTGGAGCCTTTACCTATACCATGTACTTGCCAATGTGGGTGGTATGTATATCGACAACACTACTGTTGACGACGGCAGACCTACCTTCACATTTGTAGAGAAGGACAAGCAAAAACGTGCTGTACAGTTCCTTATCGACGAGGTATTTACATGTCCTAAATGGCTCTTCAGAAGCGAGCTCAACAAATACACGTTCATCAACAAGAACACTCCGATTGGTGTACAGGAACAGTCGCCCGACTATGCCTTGCAAAATCAGCAGAGCTATATGCTCTGGGATATGCTCGACAACAGTCGCATTATGCGCATGTTTGCTAACGAGCAAGCTAATGGCAAGGAGGCTTTCTGTGCTGTAGACATGATGAATATGCTGCACAAGCACTTCTTTGGCAATACTATTGCCGGCAAAACTCTAAGCATAGACGAGCGTCAGCTTCAGAAGAACTTTGTGGATGCGCTTATCACAGCTGCTGCACAGATGGAGGGAGTGAAGATTAACAAGCGTATATTCAATTCGCCTGCCATTATCGACTCGCCTGATTTTAACATGCCATGCCATAGCCTCAGCTCTGCATCACGCACTATAGACATGGGTGGAACACAGACTGCACGTGTGAGTGATGCAATAAGCATTAAACGTGGCGAATTGATTAGAATTCTCAGTTTGCTTAAGTCGAAACGCCACTCTGGCGATACCGCCACACAGTTCCACTACGAGGACGTAATAATGCGTATACAAACCGCATTGGGACAAGAGATTAAGTAAAAATAGTAAGGATAACAAAAAAGAAAGAGAAAAATGAGAATGAGAACATTCATGCTATTGCTCATGGTTTTCACCATGAACATGCTCTCGGCACAAGAGCGCACTATCACGGGCATCGTGGTAGATGGCACTATGGGCGACGATCCATTGCCTGGCGCTACTATATCTGTGTTGAGCGGACCAAACAAGAAAGTTTCGCATGGAACGGTTACCGACTATGATGGTAAGTTTACGCTTAAGGTCGATGCCAAGGACAATTTGTTCTCTGTAAGATTCATGGGCTTTGAGACACAAGACGTGAAAATCGTTGCAGGAAAGGACGACTATAGAGTTGTGCTCAACACTGACGACAAGCTTATTGGCGAGGTGGTTGTTACTGGTTATCAGGAACTCGACCGCCGTAAGCTTACTTCGGCTGTGACTACTCTTAAGATTAACGAGGAGAAGATTGGCGCTGTAAACAATATCGACCAAGCTTTGGCAGGACAGATTGCAGGTCTTTCGTCTATTACATCTACTGGCGCTCCTGGTGCACCGGTTAAGATTCGTATACGTGGTACTGCCTCGCTCAACGGTACTCAGGAACCTTTGTGGGTACTCGATGGTATTCCTATGGAAGGTACCGATATTCCAAACATGGAGGATTTGAAGGACATCGACAACATATACCAGACATCTATAGCTGGACTTAATCCTTCAGACATCGACAATATCACAGTACTTAAGGATGCTGCCGCTACTGCTATCTATGGTGCAAGAGCTGCCAATGGCGTTATCGTTATCACTACCAAGAAGGGACGTGCCGGCAAACCGCTTATCAATTTCTCGGGCAAACTGACATATATGCCTAAGACAGATATCGACCGCCTTAACCTGTTGAACAGCAAAGAGAAGGTTGACTTGGAGCTTAGTCTATTGGCTTCTGATTACACCTATCGCCAGAACAAGGGTGGTGTTGCAAGCATTCTAAACTCTCTTGGCGAGACCAATGCATATAAGACAGGCGGATGGGATGCGCTGAGCGAGACGGCACGCAACCAAATAAACCATTTGCGCAACACTAACACCGATTGGAACGATATTCTCTTCCGCAATGCGCTCACACAGGAGTATAATATGAGTATTTCGGGTGGTGGCGACAAGAGCGACTACTATACATCTGTGGGCTATAACGACGAGCAAGGTACCGTAAAGGGTGTGGGCAATACCCGTTATAACATCACTCTTAAAACAAATTATCAAGTTAACAAGATGCTTAAAGTAGGTGCTTCGGTTTATGCCAACGAGCGTAAGCAGAACACATATCTTACCGACAGCAACGGATTCACCAATCCTGTATACTACTCGCGTCTGGCTAACCCCTACTTCACTCCATTCGACGAGAACGGCAACTATAACTATGATACCAATGTGCAGGGTAAGGAAGACTCATCACTTAACTTTAACATCTTTGAGGAACGACTCAATGCCAACAGCAAGCGTCGCGACCGTTCAATGATGGCTATACTTAATGCCGAGCTTCGACTTACAGACTATCTCAAGCTTACATCACAGTTTGGATTACAGGAGGATTCTTACTCGCTTAGCAAGTATGCCAACGAGAACACATACGCTATGCGCAAGGAGAAACTATTTACCGAATATATTGGTGCAGATGGCGTTAAGAAGAGTTTCTTGCCTGATGGTGGTATGCACAAGACTACTGAATACCACAACCGTCAATGGACATGGAAGGCAATGGCTGAGTTTGTCAAGACATTCAACCGCATACACGATGTCAACTTTATGCTTGGTACCGAGGTGCGTCATGCCAAGTCTAACTCTATCTATAGTGTAGCTTACGGCTACGACTCGCGCACTCTTACAACACAACCTGTTATATTCCCAAGCCAAACATGGGCTGATGCCTATCCTCTGCATATAGAAACAGAATCGGAAAATGCCTACGTGTCTTGGTATGCCACTGGTTCTTATTCTCTCTTCAACCGCTATACATTTGGTGGTAGTGTACGTTTTGACGGATCTGACGTCTTTGGCGTTGCCAAGAAGTATCGTTACTTGCCACTCTACTCTATCAGCGGTCTTTGGAGAGCAAAGGAGGAAAAATGGCTTAAGTCGGTTAAGTGGCTCGACAACCTTTGCTTCCGTGCATCATACGGTTTGCAGGGCAACATCGACAAGAACACTTCACCTTATCTTATAGGTATTCTTAAGAAAGGCACTATCCTGCCGGGCACTACCGAGGATATCATCAATAGCGAGACAGCTCCTAACCCAAACCTTAAATGGGAGAAGACAGAGAACGTGAACGCTGGAGTCGACTTGGCTTTGTTAAACAATGCCATCACCCTGTCGGTAGACTACTACTATCGTCATAGTACAGACCTTATAGGCCTGAAGATGCTGCCTCTTGAGAGTGGATTCTCGTCTACTACCATCAACTGGGCAAGTATGAACAACAAGGGTGTGGAGATTGCTCTTGGTACACGTAATATCAAGACAAAGGACTTTACATGGACAACCAACTTGAACATTGGCTACAACGAGAACAAGGTTATTCAAGAGACTGTAGCACAGAACGCCACTTACCCTGGACGTGAAGGCTATCCCGTAGGTGCTCTATTTGCATATAAGACAGCTGGCCTCGATGCTGACGGCTATCCTCTATTCGTAACTAAGGATGGCAATAAGGTTTCTGCTACTGAGTTCCTTAAGCTTAACAATCATGGAGCAAGTACTCTTACAGCTGAAGAACAACGCAACCTGTATACATATATGGGTAGCACTGACCCTAAGTGGACTGGTGGTTTCATCAATACATTCGACTACAAGAACTGGCAGTTGGGCATCAACTTCATATTCAACCTCGGTATGAAGGTTAGAGTGCAGCCAAGCTATTCGCCTGCAAGCTACGACCGTGGATTGAATGTAAACCGCGATATACTTAATCGTTGGACTGCAGACAATACACAGGGCAAGTTCAGCAAACTGATGATAAGCACAGAGCGTCCACGCGAGTTTGTACAATACAACGAGTACAATCTCTACAGTATGCTCGACACATGGGTTAAGAGTTGCAACTACGCACGTCTGCAGAGCCTGCGTCTTGGCTACAAGCTTCCAACTCAGTGGATAAACCACATTGGCTTAAAGAGTGCTTCACTCTCGTTCGAAGCTCGCAACCTCTTTGTAATAGCAAGCAACTACGACAACTATCTCGACCCAGAGACAAT
>ERZ1031467.311-NODE-311-length-14906-cov-15.393240_pt1 | contig 14906 bp, 10 predicted proteins | sample MGYA00517105_ERZ1031467 | MGnify/ENA primary metagenome ERZ1031467 (study PRJEB33719, sample SAMN04261155) | wastewater metagenome | biome: rural village; feature: human; material: feces | host: Homo sapiens | place: El Salvador | collected 2013-01-07 ...
ACTAAAAATAATAGTTTCATAGCGTTTGTTTCAGTATTGGGGGAATTAACTGCTACAAAGTTATGTAATTTCTTCTTATTTTAAATAAGAATATAGAGAAAAATTTTTAGTACTATTGTATTTAATATCTACTATTGGTCTTTTTACGAACAGCATAAACAGCTGATTGTTCGACAGATACGCTTCTTGCCATTATAAAAATCTACCTAAAGACTACCATGAGGCTACCAAGCGCGCAGTTGCTCGGAAAAGCTTGATAATTTTGCACCCAGAAACAGATTGTTCCAGGTAAAAAGATTTTAGAACAACAATTTCTGTAGAATTTGATTTTCAGGATAAGTGCAATAAATATTAGTAACTATAACATAATCATGAAGTATCTAAAGTCATTAACATTAAAAATGTGTGTCATTGCAGCTGCCCTCTTGTTGGCATCGCCTGCAGTGGCTGCAAACTCGAATGGGAGGGGTACTAAAGTAAAGACTGTATATCAGGATACAGACCCTACGAAGGAGAATTATTTTAACAACCGTAGAGCTCTCGTAGGTCCGGGCTGCACCGTGAACAGCGTCGGCGACGGTGTAAAGGTTCTTTCAGGTTTGAAAGATCCTCAGAACTTGTGCAACGACAACCTCGACGACTATGCTTCATTCCCGGGTCTTGTTGACGCAACTGTCGCTGCATCGCCGGTTGTCAGCATCAAGGACAACAAACACTATTATGCAAAGGGCACAGAAGCTGGCTTCACAATCTGCACCAGCTCTGAGGCTGGCATCCTTAAAGTTGATGTTTCTACGCTGTATGGTATCAGGTTCTTCAAGGACGGCGAGGCTGTTAGCGACGTGGTCGCCGTTAAGACAGGACAGAACATCACCGGTCTGGGACTCTCGCTGCTCACCATTCCTGGCAACAGTATGGTTACAAAGTCGTTTGTGGCAGAGGCACCAGAAGATTTTGACGAAGTGCAGCTCTATCGTTTGGGCGTTAAGGCAAACGTAGGCGAAGTGCTTAACATAAAGTACGCTTTCGTGGGCAAGGCTCGCGAGTATACCATCACAAATAACAAAGAAAATGGTATCACGAAGTATGCGCAGGAGCAAGGCAGAGGAGCGTTCACACTGGAAGCAAAAGCAGATGGACCAACAGACAAATTGGGATTATCACGTAAAAACCTCATCGACGAAGATCTCACAAACTCTTTTACGGTAAGTGCTGTGCTGAAGATAGGCAGCTCGTTGCCGGTCACAGTTGTAGCAAGACCTTCAGACGGCAAGGAAGCCTTCCCTGCCGGAACAGAAGTGGGATTCAAATATAACAGCTCTACAGTTCTCAACCTCGGTGTTGGCAACGGAGCTACTATCACACTCTACGATAAGGACAACAAGAAAATCAAGGAATATCCTATAGAAGCTACCGTGCTCGGACTCAACGTCATAAAAACAAGCAAGGACGGCGAGTTGGTTTTGAAAGCGCCTAAAGGCTTCTCTGCAGTCAAGTTGCAGTTCCCCGGTGTGCTTGACATTAATTTGGGTAAGGACGACGTTAACTACGCCTTTGTGCGCATGGCTCCCGATTTGGCTACCCACCACTGCCCTATCGAGGCTACAGCAAGCCACAACGTCTGCGGATGCGAGAACGAGTATAAGTTGACTCACAACGCAAGCGTGCCGGTTAAATGGAGTCTTGAAAGTCAGCCTGCCGACTCTAACATCTCTCTTGACAAACAGACTGGCATGGTGACAAACATCTACGCGCCGGGCGACTATACGTTCAAGGCTGAAGCAGCAGACGGTTGCACCGAGACCACAACAATACACTACGCACCCTACTATAACCCTGCCGAACACGGCGTAACGCTGCTCGTAAACAACAAGAACGAAGCGGACAAGTACGCTCTGAGCGACAAGAAGGGCGGTTCGCTGATTCAGATATTCGGTGGCACTGAGAATGCTAACGCAATTCTCACATCTGACCTGACAGACTTCGCCTATACAAATCCAGGCGTTAAAATAGCAACCAATACGGGCATCGTCGGCGTAAAGTCGGTAGACGGCTCTAATCTTGCTAAGAACGTCGCTACAAACCACGCAATGAAGGTGGGCTTCGTTGTTTCTTCTACGGCAACCGGACTCTCTGCTAAAGCTCTTGAGCTGTACAACATACAGCTTCTGAAGAACGGCAATAAGGTATATGGCGACGCAACAACCCACTGGAATGGTATCTCGGCTGGTCTCATCGGTTCTGAAAAGACAGAGAAGGGACGCCTCAGCATCGACGTGCCGGCTGGCACCGACTTCGACGAAATCGTACTCTACAGTAGCGGAGTGCTCAGCGCAAACCTCGATAAGCTCAACGTCTACTATGCTTATGTGAGCGACGAGACAATGGAGAACACTGCAAACAACGCTCTCTACGGCGCAGAGATTGTGTCTGTCGATAATACCGACGCCTCTATCGACCTCGCAAAAACAAACTTTGCAAGTGTGGCTACAATAGGCAGCGGTTTGACTAACATAAGCAACCTCATCGACAACGACATGAACACATACATGACGTTCCCGCTCGGAGTGGATTTGAATGGTGCTGCCGTTATTGTGAACGTCGGCAAGATAGTAAACCAGCAGCAGAACAATGTAACGAGGGCTACAGCAGCAGAACAGAACAAGCAGGGACAGAAGATTGTCTTGGCAACCAACCAGCTCACACTCGGATTGGGCGTAGACCTTATAAAGGTGCTCAAGGTTTCAACATATCTCGACGATGCAGAGGAGCCGCAGGAGGTACTGACCGACTGGAAGGTGCTCGGCGCTGATGTAATCGGAACTGGAGGAAAGGGCTACGTATCGCTCGTAACAACAAAGCCTTTCAATAAGCTGAAGATTGAGCAGGTTAATCCGGTAAAGGTGGCTAACACCTTGCAGATTGGCGGCATCGCTCTCACAAGCAACATCAACGAGGACGGCACATCAACCGACTGCCCAGAGGAGTTCCTCGTGCTCGATGAGGACGAAACACTCGACGACAACCGCTCTCTCACCAAAGCAACAATGGTGTTCCACCGCACATTCACCACTGACAAGTGGAACTCGCTCATTCTGCCGGTTGATATGACTGCAGACCAGGTGAAGGCGGCATTCGGCGAAAAAGCTAAGATTGCAAGATTCAACCGTCTGGAGGACAAGTGGATATACTTCGATATGCAGGCTGAGAATAATCTTCATATCGAAAAGTACGTGCCGTACATAATCAAGCCGAAAAAGGAGCCGACAGCTGTAAACAGAACATATAATGTAGGCGGCGAGAATACGAAGCACATCAATGGTCTTGTATACACCGTGACCGGTATCGCATACAACGACCAGACTACAACGCTGAAGCACGAGGACACAGAAAACACAAACGGTATGACGCACTACGGTTCGTACGAGAACCCGACTGTCGTTCCTGCCGACTCATACATACTGCATCGCTCTGGAGACATGGTTCACACAGCTGTAGATCACAAGAACATAAAGAGCTACCGCACATGGCTGCGCGAGACTACTCCGTCGGGTGAGACTCTGCAGATGCGTGTTGAACAGAATGACGGTCCGTCTACCGGCATCAAGGTGATTGAGGAGACTGCAAAGAACGCAAACGCCGTATACAACGTGAACGGCATGCGCATGAACAGCAGCAACACCAACAACCTGCCGAAGGGCGTCTACATCATCAACAACAAGAAAGTGGTTATCAAGTAAAAAAAAACGATAATTATGAAGAAGAAATATATAGCTCCTTCCATCGAAATCATAAACATGGAGCCGACAAGCATCATGGAAGTGTCTGGTTGGACTCCTTCAGGAGACAAGAAGAACGATGGTTTCGGCGTGACAGAGGAGGACAAAGACAATCCGTTCAAAGACGACGAATTCTAAACAAGGCAATATACTAATATAATATTGCATATAAATCATTTTGGTAAAATCTAATAGAAAATCAAGTTGAAAAGGGAGGCCTGGGAAGGTCTCCCTTTTTATTGTCATTTATGCTGTCCGGTAAAACTGATAATGTGGTCAAAGACGGGCTGAAAGCCCAACAATCACATAGCCCAGGGCAGCGCCCTGGGTAAACATTATACCCCACATCTACATTCGCCCTGAAAGGTAGGGTGTTCAAAATCCTCATAATTCTTATGTCCAATTTATCCCCAAAATATCCACCTAACTAACAGTAAATCAATAAACTGCATTTTTTAAATCGTGCAGGATTTCCATTCCGATACATTATGCATATAATTGTTGCAGAATATCAATGAGTTATGACGTTTATTGGGTCAAAAATCGTGCAGAAAAAATTGCGGATTTTGAACACCCTACCTGAAAGGGCAAAAGCCTAATTATTAAGGTGTTGCCCTTACAGGGCGCACTACTCAATATATACACTCAATACCCAGGGCGCTGCCCTGGGCTATGTGATTGTTGGGCTTTCAGCCCGCATAGTATACAGGCAAGCCCCTTTAGTAAATATTGCTATAAAACACTGAACAACAAAGCAATATAAAGGTGAATAATTGTTTACCAGACAGCAATAATTGAAGATCTTGAATGTTTTCCTTTATCGGGATTGCTCAAGTAATCTTGTAGCAATAAAAACAAAAAAAGGAGGCGATAAAGCCTCCTTAAACGTTGTCCTAGGCGGATTCGAACCACCACAATTTTTCCTTTATCGGGATTGCTCAAGTAATCTTGTAGCAATAAAAACAAAAAAAGGAGGCGATAAAGCCTCCTTAAACGTTGTCCTAGGCGGATTCGAACCACCACAAACAGAACCAAAACCTGTTGTGCTACCATTACACCATAGGACAATGCGACTGCAAAGATACGCATTTTTGTAAAAACAGCCAAACGAATCGGCTGTTTTTTTACATATATGGGGTAGAGCGAACGAGTCGCCCTACCCCATATTTTATATCGTTAACCGTTGTTTCGTAACTACTACTTCACTGTGATGAGGTAGTAGTTCTTCTTGCCGCGCTGCATGAGCAGATACTTGCCGTCGATGAGGTCTTCGGCAGTAACCACCTGGTCGAACGCTCCGAGCTTCTCCTTGTTGAGCGATACGCCGCCGCCCTGCACGAGCTTGCGCATCTCGCCCTTAGAGTTGAAGATCTTCACGTCGTCGCGTGTGAAGAGGTCTACAGCGGGCTGTCCGAGCTGATCTTTCGGCAGCTGGAAGTGGGGCACGCCCTCGAAGATAGAAAGCAGCGTAGCCTCGTCAAACTTCTGGAGAGTCTCCTTTGTACCCTTTCCGAAGAGGATGTTAGAAGCCTCCTGAGCGGTCTCGAGGTCCTCGCGAGAGTGAACCATTGTTGTCACCTCCTCAGCCAGACGCTTCTGCAGAACGCGGCGTCCCGGGTCTTCGTTGTGCTCGGCTATGAGCGCGTCGATGGTTTCCTTGTCGAGGTCGGTGAATATCTTGATGTACTTCTCAGCCTCTGCGTCGCTCACGTTGAGCCAGAACTGGTAGAAAGCATACGGAGTGGTGCGAGCCGGGTCGAGCCAGACGTTGCCGCTCTCGGTCTTGCCAAACTTCTTGCCGTCGCTCTTGGTGATGAGCGGGCAAGTGAGGCAGTAGCATTCTGCGTCGTTGCCGAGTGTGCGGTGGATAAGCTCTGTACCGGTGGTCATGTTACCCCACTGGTCGTTGCCGCCGAGCTGCAGGCGCACGCCGTACTTCTGGTACTGGTAGAGGAAGTCGTAGCCCTGAAGCAGCTGGTATGTGAACTCTGTGAACGAAAGACCGTCGCGAGCCTCGCCGTTGAGGCGCTTCTGCACGCTGTCCTTCGCCATCATGTAGTTGACGGTGATGTGCTTGCCCACTTCGCGAGCGAAGTCGAGGAAGGTGAAGTCCTTCATCCAGTCGTAGTTGTTGACGAGCTCAGCCTTGTTTGGCTCTGTGCCGTCGAAGTCGAGGAACTTAGACACCTGCTTCTTGATAGCCTCCTGGTTGTGGTAGAGGGTAGCAGCGTCGAGCAGGTTGCGCTCCTGGCTCTTGCCAGAGGGGTCGCCAATCATACCGGTAGCACCGCCTACGAGCAGGTAGGGCTTGTGGCCGCAGCGCTGCAGATGGCGCAGCATCATGATGCCACAGAGGTGACCGATGTGGAGAGAGTCGGCTGTAGGGTCGGTGCCCAGATACGCAGACACCATGTGGGCATTGAGATACTCCTCAGTGCCGGGCATAATCTGCGCGAGCATACCGCGCCAGCGCAGTTCTTCAACGAAATTCTTTGTCATTATTGCTGTTGTTTTTTTGATGATTGCTATTTTTAGCTTTTTTGGGAGCGCTTAAGCCGCCTTTAGGGAGCGTTTAAGCCTTTCTAAGCCTCTTTAGGCCTCTCTAAGCCTTGGGGAGGACTATTTAACCTTGGAGGACTTATTATTAAGCCTTGGAGGTCTTATTGCCGCTAACTAAGCCCTCCCCGACGGGGAGGGTTGGGAGGGGCTTTTTAGGGCACGGGGTCGTAGCCTGAGCCTCCCCACGGGTTGCAGCGCAGGATGCGCCAGATGGCGAGCGCCATGCCCTTGAAGAAGCCGTGTTTCTGCAGCGCCTGGCGAGCATACTCTGAGCATGTCGGCGTGAAGCGGCAGGATGGCGGCGTGTAGGGCGTGATGCAGACCTGGTAGAAGCGTATGGGTAGTATGGCGAGCCATACCAGTGCGCGAGAGATGTAATGGGCGCAGCGCGAGAACAAACGTGAGATTTTCATTACTGTTCTACGTTTTCGACTTCTTCTGCCATGTCCTTGCCAATCTTCTCTGCTATGCGCTGCAGCAGGTTTGCTATCTTGCGCTCCACTTCCTCGTAGCTGCGCAGGTTGTGGTCGGTCCAGATGAAGCAGAGTGAGAGCGTCTTGCGCTGTTCTACGGTCTGGAGGGTGTCGATGAGCACCTGCTTGTTGCGTCTGTAGGCTTCGCGTACGAGTCGCTTCACAAGGTTGCGCTTCACGGCGCGCTTGAAGAATCGCTTCGGCACACTCACCATAATCTGCGCGAGCGGTTCGTGTGCGTCGCCATCCTCGGTCATGAACACCACACGCAGCGGAAAGGCAGACATCGACTTTGCTCCGCCTCCTTTGAAGAGGCGGTCGATGAGCTTCTTGCTGTTTATGCGCTCACTCTTTGGGAGCTGTTGTGATGATGTCATAAGGTGGTGGTGTTATGTTGTTATGGTGAGATGGTGTGGTGTTGAGATGGTGTGGTGTTGAGATGGTGAGATTTGTCTATACCAATAAAAGGTAATGTCAACATTACAACACCACAACACCTCAACATCTCATATCAACACCTCACCATCTCAACCTATTTATTATTCTCAAGATAGTAGCGCAAGGCGCTTGTCATCGACGGGTGTTCCTTTGTAGGAGCCTCGAGGTCGAGTCGGTATCCGGCGTCGGTCACAGCCTTGGCTGTAGCTGGTCCGAATGTGGCGATGCGCACGTCGTTCTGCTCGAAGCTGGGGAAGTTCTTCGTGAACGCCTTGATGCCCGATGGGCTGAAGAAGACGAGCATGTTGCAGTCGAACTTGGCTGCTTCTTCCTCGGTGAAGTCGTTGCTCACGGTGCGGTACATTACGCACTCGGTGTGGTTGAGTTTCTTCGAGTCGAGCAGCTGCTTTACGTCGTCGTTGTGAACGCTGCTCATTGGCACGAGATACTTCTCGCCCTTGTGCTTCACCATTGTGGGGATGAGCGAGTCGAGCTTGCCGGTGTTGCCGAAGAACACCTTGCGCTTGCGATACTGCACATACTTCTGTATGTAGAGTGCGATTGTCTCTGTTACGCAGAAGTACTTCATGTCCTCGGGGATAGTGATTCGCATCTCCTTAGCGAGTTTGAAGTAGTTGTCGATAGCGTGGCGCGAGGTGAACACCACCGCTGTGAAATCGAGAAGACCTATCTTCTGCTGTCTGAATTCTTTTGGGCTGAGCCCTTCTACTTTGATGAACGGACGAAAGACGAGTTCCACGCCGAAGTCCTTTGCGATGTCGAAGTAAGGCGACTTTTCGCTTGACGGTTCAGGCTGTGATATCAGAATCTTCTTTATCATTTTTATATCTTGAAGCTTAAATATTTATCATTTTTCGGGGGTGTGGTCGCTTTTGTCTTAGAAATTCACTTTCAGGCAGTTGGCAATCATTGTCAGCGAACCTATCAGCGCCGCGAGAGGTGCGAGTTCAAGCGTGCAAAAGTACAAAAAATTTTGCAGAAAACCGCCTCTGTGCCTAAAAAAGATGATGTACGACTTGTAAAGGGAGAGCAACTTGAAGAGTGCTATCACGAGGAATGTGCAGACGAGCGTGGTCTGTACCGGCATCTTGAAGTAAGCCTGGAGCATCACCACGGGGAAGAGGCATACGCCCTCCATTCCGAGGAAGAAGAGGTTTGACTTCATCCAGAACTCGTTGTTGCGCTTGTTGAAGAACACCCATCCCACGAGCCAGTAGAACAGCGTCTTGAGCGTCATGTAGGCGAAGACGGTGAGCGAGAATATGGCTATCACCTGGTAGTGGTCGACGACGAACGTGTCGGCGACGTACAGCTGCGTGTAGAAGAAGTAGACCAGACCCAGCAGCAGACACGTCTGCAGCACGAGGAAGAACTGGAAGCGCAGCTCTTCGGATGTCTCGGTTACGGCGGTCATGTTCTCGCTTACGGGCGGTCGGAAGAACTCCTTGGCCTGTCGCAGTATGAAGCGTCGCGACTTGGTGTATGCTATGAGCGCTATGCAGAAGCAGAAGATGAGCAGCAGTGTGATGATGTTGTCGCGCGCTATGGTGTAGGGCACGGGGTCGCCAGCCACGCCGATTCGTCCGCCGAAGAGGTCGGGGTTGAAGAACGGTTTGCCGGTGAAGTACGACTCGCGGTAGTATTGCGGCAGGTTGACGTCGCGCCACGAGTGTCCGCGTGTGTGTCCGGGCAGGTGCAGCGTGTCAGGCTGCTGACTCCATGTTATCTCCGACGGGCGTATGTGAGCCTGGATAGCGGAGTCCTGCTGTGCAGGCGTGGCGTCCTTGGGCAGCCATCTCAGCACTTCTGCCGGCGTGAGCTGGTGGTGCTGGGATACGGGCTTGGCGCCGACGGGCAGTCCGTCGGCGCCAAGAACTATCTCCTCTGTATGTATGGAGTCGGTTGTTATCATGTCAATATTATTTTTGTTGAGGTGTTGTTGTGGTGAGATGGTGAGAGTTCTATGGTGAGGTGGTGTTGTGGTGAGATGGTGATAGGATGTTGTTGTGTTGTTGTGGTGAGATGGTGAGATTTGTCTATACCTATAAAAGGTAATGTCACCACCTCAACATCTCAACACAACACCATATCACCACACCACACTCAACATTCACCATTCTTTAGAGTCCGAATTCCTTGCGGATATCGTCTACGCGGTCGAGTTTCTCCCATGTGAAGAGCTCCACCTCCATCTCCTTTGTCTCGTGATAGCGCGATGAGAAGGTCTTCTTCACTACCTCGTTCTTGCGGCCCATGTGTCCGTAGGCAGCAGTCTCGCGATAGATAGGCTGGCGCAGCTTGAGATCCTTCTCGATAGCCTTCGGACGGAGGTCGAAGAGCTTCTCAATCTTCTTTGCAATCTCGCCGTCGCTCATCTGCACGCGGCTGCGTCCGTATGTGTTGACGTAGATGTTCACCGGCTCAGCGACGCCGATGGCGTAGCTCACCTGCACGAGCATCTCGTCGGCAACGCCTGCCGCTACCATGTTCTTTGCGATGTGGCGTGCTGCGTATGCTGCCGAGCGGTCTACCTTAGAGGGGTCTTTGCCAGAGAAGGCTCCGCCGCCGTGTGCGCCCTTGCCGCCGTATGTGTCGACGATAATCTTACGACCGGTGAGACCGGTGTCGCCGTGGGGGCCTCCGATTACGAACTTGCCAGTCGGGTTGACGAAGTACTTGATGTCGTCGCCGAAGAGTGCGAGCACCTTCTCGCTGTGTATCTCTGCCTTGACGCGCGGCATGAGTATGTTGAGCACGTCGTCCTTGATCTTGGCGAGCATGCGCTCGTCGTCGGTGTCGAACTCATCGTGCTGTGTAGACACTACGATGGTGTCGATGCGCTGCGGTATGCCTTCCTCCGAGTATTCTACGGTTACCTGGCTCTTAGAGTCGGGGCGCAGGTATGTCATCTGCTTGCCCTCCTTGCGTATGTCGGCGAGCACGCGCATGATGAGCTGTGCGAGGTCGAGCGTTACGGGCATGTAGTTCTCGGTCTCGTTGGTGGCGTAGCCGAACATCATTCCCTGGTCGCCGGCGCCCTGATCCTCTTCCTTTTCGCGGCTCACGCCACGGTCGATGTCGTCCGACTGCTCGTGGATGGCTGTGAGCACACCGCATGAGTTGCCGTCGAACTGATACTCCGACTTTGTGTAACCAATCTGGTTGATGGTCTTGCGTGCGATGTTCTGCAGGTCGATGTAGGCTTCAGAGCGCACCTCGCCCATGATTACTACCTGACCGGTTGTCACGAACGACTCGATGGCGCAGTGTGCGTTTTCGTCGTAAGCGAGGAACTGATCTACTAAAGCGTCTGAAATCTGGTCGGCCACTTTGTCCGGATGGCCTTCTGAAACTGATTCTGAAGAAAAAAGATAATTCATTTTTCCAATTTTTAAATTTAAATAAGTGGAAAAACACCAAATTACCGCTGTCTAACCGTCGTTATCCTTTTACGTTTCGCGTTCTTACATTCGCGGTTAGCGTTGCAGTTTTAGCATTTTTTTGTGTGGTTGCAAGCAGCCAAATTCTTCCACAGGGTTATACATGTTTTGTTATCGGGTGCAAAGGTACGGCTATTTTTCGAGAGAGCGAAATAAAAACGCATAAAGTATTAGGTTTTAACGCAAAATTACCCTTTTTCCCTTTTTCGGTATACTTATTACGGATAAGCGGCGAAGGGCGTTGTGTATTATGAAAATTTGTAGTAACTTCGCATTGCGATATCAGCAAACTGAGACAGTTCAATAGGTATATATACACACACAGATTCATATATGAAATCAGACAAGAAGAAAGACGCGTTACTCTCGATGATACGTCATGGCAAGCCTATGACGCTCGGCGAGCAGGCGCGACTCGTGATGTTTCTCGCCACGCCGGCTATTCTGGCGCAGCTCACGACGACGATGATGCAGTATATCGACGCGTCGATGGTGGGCAGCATGGGCGCGCAGGCGTCGGCTTCCATCGGACTGATGGAGACGACGATGTGGCTGCTGGGCAGCATCTGCTCGGCGGCGGCAGCCGGATTCTACGTTCAGGTGAGCCATCAGTTGGGCTCCAACGACCCTCGGCGGGCTCGCAACACGCTCAGACAGGGCATAATGTCGGTGCTCGTGGTGAGCGCGCTCATAGGCTTGGTGTCGCTGGCGGTGAGTCCGTTCCTGCCCGTATGGCTGGGCGGCGGCAGCGACATCACGCCCACGGCTTCGGCTTACTTCGCCATCGTGGCTACGGCTCTGCCCATATTCCAGTTCTCGATATTCGGCGCCGGCATGCTCAGGAGTTCGGGCAATATGGTTGTGCCGAGCGCGATGAGCGTGGTGATGATGTCGCTCGACGTAGTGTTCAACTTCTTCCTCATCTTCCCCACCCGACCCGTGCAACTGCTTGGCGCAGAAGTAACTATACCGGGCATGGGTATGGGCGTAGTGGGTGCGGCGATAGGCACCGTGTCGGCTGAGCTGGTGGCTGCGTCGATCACGATGTACATTCTCTGTTTCCGCTCGAAAGAGCTGTCGCTGCGCATCGACACGGGGCGCTTTCTGCCCACATGGGGCGTGGTGAAGCGCGCGCTGCACATCAGTCTGCCTATGGGATTGCAGCAGACCATCATGTGCTCGGCTTACGTGATGACGACTATCATCATTGCGCCGCTGGGCACGTTCGCCATCGCCGCCAACTCGTTCGGCGTAATCGTGGAGAGTCTCTGCTACATGCCGGGCTACGGCATCGCCGATGCTGCTACGACGCTCGTCGGACAGAGCATCGGAGCCGGCAGACACGAGCTGATGAAGCGCTTTGCGTGGCTGTCGGTGGGCTTGGGCGTGACGGTGATGGCTGTGATGGGCGTGGTGATGTACGTCGGAGCGCCCGTAGCAATGGCTATGATGACGCCGGCTGAGGAGGTGCGCCGTCTGGGCGTGGAGGTGCTGCGCATAGAAGCGTTCGCCGAGCCGATGTTCGCTGCTGCCATCGTGAGTTATGGTGTGTTCGTGGGCGCCGCAAAGACGCTCGTGCCGAGCATCATGAACCTCGTCTCGATATGGGGCGTGCGCATATCGCTCGCCGCTCTGCTGGCGCCGTCGATGGGACTGCGCGGCGTGTGGATAGCTATGTGTATCGAACTCTGCTTCAGAGGCTTTATATTCTTAGTTAAACTCAAATTCTGGAACATTCAAACTTCATGCAATCATTATGGAAAAGATCAGTAACAAGGTTTTCGGCGGAGAGCGTCCGCTCTTCGAAATACACAACGTGGAGCTCGACCACGTGCGTATCACTTTCGGCGAATCGGGCGTAAAGGAGTGCAGCAACATCGTTTGCCGCAACTGCTACTTCGAGGGCAAGTACCCGCTGTGGCACGTGAAGGGATCGGACATACGCAACTGCTATTTCGCTCCGGGCTCGCGCTCGGCGATATGGTACTCGGACGATATGCACATGGAGGACTGCGTGATAAACGGTCCGAAGTTCTTCCGCGAGATGAAGAATCTGTCGCTGAAGAACGTAACCGTGAACGATGCCGACGAGACGTTCTGGGGCATCGACGGACTGAAGCTGGAAAACGTGGTGCTGCACGAGGGTACGTACCCGTTCATGCACTGCCGCAACGTGAAGGTGGACGGACTGGTGTCGGACGCGAAGTACGTCTTTCAGTACTCGCGTGACATAGAGATACGCAACGCGAAGATAGACACGAAGGACTCGTTCTGGGAGGTGGACAACGTGACGGTGTACGACTCGGAGCTGAACGGAGAGTTCCTCGGATGGCACTCGCGCGGACTGCGACTCGTCAACTGCCATATATCTGGCGAACAGCCGCTCTGCTACGCCAAGGACCTCGTGCTGGAGAACTGCACGTTCGACGCCGAATGTGACCGCGCGTTCGAGTATTCTACCGTGCAGGCTGACATACGCGGACATATAAAGAGCATAAAGAACCCTGCGTCGGGACGCATCGTGGCTGACAGCATCGGCGAGATAATACTCGACGAGAATATCAAGAAGCCTGCCGACTGCGAGATTCTGACGCGGGCTTAGGCAGAAAACAGATTGTTATAGACCCTATAACAATGGTCTATAAACTAAACATCGTTTGTCTATAAACATAAAACAAAAGACGTAAGCTATGGAATACGACTTTTCAAGACCCACCGACCGACGTGGCACCGACTCGTACAAATGGGATTCGGCGCCAGAGGCTGACATCATTCCGCTGTGGGTGGCGGATATGGACTTCGAGACTTTCCCCGCAATCACCGAAGCCTTGCAACGACGCGTGGCGCACGGCATCTTCGGCTACACACGTGTGCCGGAGGCGTACTACGAGGCGGTGTGCCGCTGGTTTGGTAAGCGTCACGGATGGCACATCAACCGCGAGGATATCATCTACACGTCGGGCGTGGTGCCGGCTGTGTCGGCGGTTATCAAGGCGCTCACGCTGCCCGGCGACCAGGTGATAGTGCAGGGACCGGTGTACAACTGCTTCTTCTCCTCAATACGCAACAACGGATGCGAGATGGTATCCAACTCGCTTATATATAATAAGGAGGAACTGCGCTACGAAATCGACTTCGACGACCTCGAACGCAAGCTCAAGCACGAACGCGCACGACTGATGCTGCTCTGCAACCCGCACAATCCTGGCGGACGCGTGTGGACGCGCGACGAACTGACCCGCGTGGCGGAGCTTTGCCGCAAGTATGGCGTGCGCGTGGTGTCGGACGAGATTCACTGCGAACTGACGCTCTACGACAACGAGTACGTGCCGTTCGGTTCGCTGCCCGACGAACTGAGCCGCGATTCGATAACCTGCTGCTCGCCGTCGAAGGCGTTCAACACCGCCGGACTGCAGATTGCGAACATCGTCTGCCGCGACGCTGAGGTGCGCAACCGCATCGACCGCGCCATAAACATCAACGAGGTGTGCGACGTGAACCCGTTCGGCGTGATAGCCCTGCAGGCCGCTTACAGCGACGAGGGCTACGAATGGCTCACGCAGCTGCGCAAATACATCTCCGCCAACTACGACTTGCTGCTGGAACGCTTCGCTCGCGAACTGCCCAAGTGCAAGGTGATGCGCATAGAGGGCACGTATCTGGCGTGGATTGACTGCTCGGAACTGCATATCTCGTCGGACGAAATAGAGGAGATGCTCATGCACGAGAACAAAGTGTGGGTGAATGCGGGCAGCATGTACGGCGCTGAAGGCGCGGCGTTCATACGCATCAACATGGCTTGCACCAGCGAACTGCTCAACGAAGGCATAACACGAATAGTGAAAGGACTCGGCGCTTACTGATTTCTGCCAACTAAATAATAAAGAAAAACATACTCTATTATAAACAAAACATAATAGGGTATACAACAAAACAATAGCGGAGGTCTCCGGCCTCCGCAGCAGTTGAAGAGAACACTTCTTTTCAGTTTGTGTCGTTGACTGCTGCGGAGGCCAGAGACCTCCGCTACGATTATATAAGAAATAATTATCCTACCTGCGAACCAGGCTTAACGTTGCCATTCACGGTGGTTACGTTGAGCGTTCCGTCGAAGTTGACAGCAGAGAGAATCATACCCTGGCTCTCGATGCCCATCATCTTGCGCGGAGCGAAGTTGGCTACGAAGAGCACATCCT
>ERZ1031467.321-NODE-321-length-14759-cov-12.033188_pt1 | contig 14759 bp, 8 predicted proteins | sample MGYA00517105_ERZ1031467 | MGnify/ENA primary metagenome ERZ1031467 (study PRJEB33719, sample SAMN04261155) | wastewater metagenome | biome: rural village; feature: human; material: feces | host: Homo sapiens | place: El Salvador | collected 2013-01-07 ...
AGCTTACGAAACAGAAGAATGCACTTGAGAATGAGATTAGTGTTCTGAAAAAAGAAATATATTATATTAATAGCCTGATGTAACATAAAAATATGCCGTATGGCAGCTTTTGAAAATATTTCATAAGCTGCTGTACGGCTTTTTTATATATAGTACCGGAGACTCTGGCAATTTGCCTATGAAAAAACTAAAAATTCTGATGCATATTAATATATTTAGCTTGCATAAAAAATTATTATACTTCTAAACTCGTAAAAGTATTGTGAAATTTCCACAAAATCTATGTGAATATCATTATTTGAAAAACCGTTTGAACATACTAATCTTTGTACATTTTCCCATATTTACAAATATTAAATTGATGTATTTTTGCTAAATATTGCAGAAATAAGTTGGCATTTATGTCTATTGAAACGTAAACGCTTAATGTATAAACTGTAAATATAGTTATTGCAACCGATTGCGCTGTTGCGCATGGAACAGATGAAATCATGCGCGGCATGCAATTTGAGAAGGGGCATGACAGTGGCTTAATGGCTTTGATATTTATCAATTTGATAGTCATTTACCACTGCATAAAAACAAGGAGGAAAATATGAGCAGGAAGAGAAAAATGGCATCTATAACAAGTGCCGGACTGGTGTTTGCAATGCTTTTAAGCCAGAGCGCTGTGGCGGATTTGGGTACAGAGCAGGTTAAGGCAGCAGAGGAAGACGCAAAGTGGGTAGACACAGAATATGTGGTGAATGGAGATTTCGAGTCAGGAGCAGATAATTGGGAGATTAATATACCAAAAGACACTGAAAACTGGCTTTACGGATCGGGAGCAGAAAATGGATATTATTGCATCTGGGAGAATAAAACAGAGGAAGAAAAAAATGTATCTATCTCACAGACCGTTAAGCTTCCGTCCGGAACATATAAACTTGGAATAAAAAGCACCGGTGCAGCAGGTGGATTAAAACTGAGTGCAGGAGAATATGTCAGCACAGATTTAAAGGCTTCTGAGTGGGCTGATGATCAGAGCAAATGGGAATCAATTGAGACAGGGGAATTCACTCTTGATAAGGAAAGTGACGTGAAGGTTTTTGTTTCAGGAAAGCTGACAGCATGGAATAAAGGCAGCGCAATTGATGATATTGTTTTGTATGAAAAAGAAGCAGATGATACTGACTCTTCCGAAGAAAACCAGAAAGGCTACACAATTTCAGTAAACCAGACAGAAGTAGCCGTAGAAAATGGTGATACAGTCAATCTTGAAGCAAAGATTACCTATGATGGAAAAGAAATAAGTGAACTTCCTGAGGGAGTAAATTTATGGTGGTGGGTTGATACATGGGGTGACCACACAGATGGATTGAAAGACGGAACATTAGAAAACGATAAAGATTCCGGAAAAACTCTTAAGGCAGCTTACACAACAAAGTCAGCCGGTAAGTATTATGTTGTAGCCCAGCTTAAGGATGCAAATGACAATGAGCTTGGTTCTGTATGTACAACCATTACATCAAAGGCACCTGAAATTGATACCTCAGTAGACAATGACGATATTGTTGTTGCAAAGGTAAAGGATTTGTCGCCTGATTTCATAATGGGAATGGATATTTCATCTGTTATAACAGAATTAGGCAGTGGTGTTGTATACAAGGATTATAGCGGAAAAGAAATTAACAACGTGACAGATTTCTGCAAATTCCTGGCAGAAAACGGCATAAACCATATCCGTGTCAGAGTATGGAATGATCCATATGATTCAAACGGAAATGGATATGGTGGTGGAAATAACGATGTGGCAACAGCAAAGAAAATTGCTGATGCATGCCGCAGCGCAGGCATAAAAATGCTTGTTGATTTCCATTGCTCAGATTTCTGGACAGATCCGAGTAAACAGATGGTGCCTAAGGCATGGAAGGGCTATACAGTTGATGAGAAAGCCACAGCTGTAGAAAAGTTTATCAATGAATCATTAAGCACAATTGATGCATCAAAGGATGTTGTTGATATGGTTCAGGTTGGAAACGAGACAACAGGCGGTTTTATAGGTGAAACAAATACGCAAGCCATGTGCAAGCTCTTTTCCGCAGGATCAAAAGGTGTTAAGGATTACAACAGTGACGTAAAGGTTGTGATCCATGTGGAAAGCCCACAGAAGAATACACTTACAACATGGTCAGATAATCTTGAAAATTATAATGTAAATTATGATATTCTTGGAACAAGCTATTATCCATACTGGCATGGTACACTGAGCAATTTAAAGAAAGAACTCAGCTATGTTCAGACGAAGCACAACAAGGATGCAATGGTTGTGGAGACAAGCTACGCATATACACTTGATGATTCAGATGGTCATGGAAATACTGTTCGTGAGGGAAATAATGATGACTCGGCAGATGCCACAGAGCCTTTCACAGTGCTGGGACAGGCTACATTTATGAGAAACCTCATCAATGCAGTAAATGAGGCAGGCGGCCTTGGTGTATACTACTGGGAGCCGGCATGGATTACCGTGGGTGATACCACAGGTCTTTCAGAGAAAGCTGCAGCAGCAAGATATGAAGCAAATAAAAAGCTTTGGGAGGAAAAGGGCTCAGGCTGGGCATCAAGCTACAGCGGTGAGTATGATCCAAAGGATGCCGGAAAATGGTATGGTGGTTCTGCTGTAGACAACCAGGCAATGTTTTATCCGGATGGAACAGCAACAGCAGGCCTTAAGGTATGGAATTACGTAAAGACCGGTGCAAAGGTAACTAAAATTGGAGTTGAGGATATAGAAACAGCAGATGTCACAGGAGAGGCAGGAAAAGAGATAGAGCTTCCAAAAACAGTTAATGTGACATACAATACCGAAAAGGTTGAAGAGAACGTTGTTTGGAATACAGAGGGAATTGATTTTTCAAAGGCAGGAACATACACTGTAGAGGGAACTGTAAAATTCAGCAGAAAAATCGAGCGTGGTGCTTATAAAGATAAGACATCGGGTACAACAAAATGTACAGTAGTTATAAAGCAGAAAAATCTCATTACAGATGCAGATGATGCAGGCTTTGAAAAGGCTGATAATTTTACTGCCAATAACAAGATTGTCGATTCGATTTCTTCTACCAAGGATGATAAGAAGTCAGGAGCAGCATGTGCTCACTGGTACAATGCCGGCACAGATGTAGCCGAGGCAGAAATTACATACAAGAAAGCTATTACACTTGCGTCAGGCGAGTACATCTTTGAGTATGTTGGACAGGGAGCTGACGGAGATCAGCTTTATGCTAAGGTTGTTGATTCCAAAGGTAATGTCATTGCAAAGGGTGACAATGTAACACTTACAGGCTGGAAAAACTGGAAGACTCCAAGCGTTTCATTTAAGCTTGAGAAAGAAACCAAAGTTACACTTGTTGTCGGTATCGTGAGTGCAAAAGGTGGCTGGGGAACAGTTGATGACCTATACTTATATCAGACAAAGTCAGCCGACAAGAGTGATGCCGATAATGGTAATACCGGTGATGATGAAAACAAGAAGCCGGATACCCCATCTACTGATGATAATAACAAGGACAATACAGGTAGCGGTGATACAGCCACACAGCCTGCAAAGGCTCTTACACCGGGAGCGGTTGTATCAAGCACATCCGACACCAAAACAACTGTAAAGGATACTAAGGGAATCCTTCCGGATACAGTAAAATTCGAGTCAAAGAAGGTAACTGATGAGAAGGAAGTGGCAAAGGTTGCAGATGTAGTAAAGAATAAAATTGTAGGAGTAAAGGATGTTTTAATATATGAGCTTAATCTGACAGATGGCACTACACAGCTTCATCAGCTTGCAGACAAGGTTCAGGTAACTATGGATATGCCGTTTGCATTAGCTGACAATGAGGCAATCAAGGTGTTCCGTGTAGATTCAGACAAGCTTATAGCATGCACATCAAGGGTAGCAGATGGAAAGCTTGTATTTGAGACAGACCATTTCAGCACATTTGCCTTTGTAAAGGTAAATACCAATGCAGGTACTAAAGCAGCTCCAGAAGGCGCAGCAAAGACCTCAGATGACAGCAATATGTATATGTGGCTTGTTATCGCAATGGCAGGTCTTGGCGTATCAATCGCAGCTCTTACGAAACGCAAAAAGGAGCAGGCATAGCAGCTCTTCTAAAAGAACAACATAACGCATAAGAAAAATAAAATAAAAAATAAAACCGTCGTACCGGGGCCGTAAATGGCAGGGTACGACGGTTTTACTTATGTGCTTTACTGATTAATTACTTTAATTATTCATCAAACTTTTCGGCTTTATCGAAAAGCTCATAAACCTCTTTTGAAGGCTCCTTTGTGCAAAGTGTCACAACAACGGCTGAGATAAGTCCTAAAACAAATCCCGGCAGCAGCTCGTAGATTCCGGTTGATGTGAGGAATGCATACCATAATATATCAACGGCAGCACCTGTTATGATTCCTGCAACAGCACCCTTGAAGTTAAAGCGCTTCCAGAAGAGGCTGAGCATGATTGCAGGTCCAAAGGCAGCTCCAAAGATACCCCATGCATTGGAAACAAGTGCCATGATAGAGCCGGCATTATGGTTTGATGCGATGATGAGTGCTGCAACAGAGATTCCAAGAACGACAATACGGCCGGTCCACATCATCTCTTTGTCACTTGCCTTACCTTTTCTGATGACAGGCTTGTACACATCACTCGAGAAAGCAGATGAAGCAGCAAGCAGCTGGCTGTCTGCGGTACTCATGGAAGCGGCAAGCACTGCTGAGAGGAGTATACCTGAGATAACACCCGGGAAAATCTTTCTTACAATCTGGATGAAAACAAGAGAGTTTTCATTAATTGATTCGTCAAAGCCAAGGAAAAGTCTTCCGATTACTCCGATTAATGTTGCAAAAAATACAATAAGCAATGTCCATGTGATTCCGATTTTTGCTGATTTCTTCAAATCCTTCTGTGATTTGATGGACATGAATCTGATGATGATATGTGGCATACCGAAGTAACCAAGTCCCCATGCCAGTCCTGACACGATATCCTGCCAGCTTGAGAATGGATTTAAGTAACCGCCCGGGAGTGCTGACATAGATGATGTATCAAGCATAAATGCTGCAAAAATCGGTGCTATAAACATAGAACCAAGCACGAGCATGCCCTGGAAAAAATCGGTCCAGCATACAGCCGAGAAGCCGCCGAGGAAGGTATAGCCTACGATGACAACTGCTGCAAGATACATGGCAATCTGTGGATCCATTCCTATTACAGTGTGGAAAAGAGTACCGCATGCCTTTACGCTTGATGCCGCATAAATAGTGTATGCAACCAAAAACACAATTGCACATATCACCTGCAGTGCAAGTGATTTGGACAGGAATCTGTTGGTCAGATACTGCGGAATGGTGATTGAGTCGTTTGCTACAATCGAGAATTTTCTCAGTCTCGGTGCTTCAAGCAGCCAGCTTATAGTGTAGCCGATTGCAAGTCCTACAGGAATCCATACCTGACCTAAGCCCAGTGCATAGATAGAAGTAGGAAGTCCCATGAGTACCCATGCACTCATGTCTGAGGCTCCGGCTGACAGCGCCGCAACCCATGGTCCCATCTCACGTCCGCCGAGGAAGTAGGTCTTTTCTCCGCCGTTTCTGTTTTTCACGAAGAAGAAGATACCGATACCCAGCATGCACAGCAGATAGACGATAAATACAATAATTTCTGATGTTTTCATTTGTAGTACCTCTTTAATAGTTTATTTAGTAACCATGCTACCACGTTAGCGTGATAAAGGCAAGAAAAAATTAATGATAAAAAAACTCGATAGGTATTTTTTTTGTGGACTGTTATTGACATAAAACGTGATTTAAAATAAAATATCGAAGTTAGTAAAAACTAATTAGAGATAGAAATATAGTATATAAGTTAGGACAATGTACACAAGTTAGCATACTGTAATTGATTGGCGCGATGTATATAAGTAAGTGCTATATAGGCCTGGCTGACATTTATACAGGTTTACACAAAAGTGTATGAATTAATAAAAATATATATTTGATTAAGAGGTAATAAGGTGAAAAAGAAGACAGCAGTTGCGATATTACTGACAGTCGCATTGGCAGTGACCGGTTGTGGCTCAGGTGGAAGTGATGCGACAAAGAATACAACAGCTTCGCAGGAAGGAATAAATAGTGATTTAAAATCCGCAAAAGAGTCCTCACAGGAAGTATTTGCAATGGATACATATATGACAGTGACTGCATACGGTAAGAATGCAAAAAAAGCTGTGGATGCATCTATAGCAGAGATAAAGAGACTTGATGCATTGCTTTCAACAGGAGATGAAGACAGTGAAATAGCAAAGTTGAATGTGAATAAGTCAGCCACTTTGTCAGAGGATGGGGGATATCTCGTGCAGAGAGGAATTGAGCTTAGTACGATGACGGATGGAGCCTTTGACATAGCCATATATCCTGTTATGCAGGAGTGGGGATTTCCAACAAAGGACTTTAAGGTGCCGGATGATGCTGCTCTTAAAGAACTGCTTAAGCTTGCAGACATTTCAAAAATAGATTACGACAATAAAAGCAGAGAGATTTCCTTTGAGGATGCAGGTATGGAGATAGACCTTGGTGGTATTGCAAAGGGATATACTTCATCAAGGATTATGGATATTTTCAAGGAGTATGACGTGGATAGCGGTCTTGTGAATCTGGGAGGCAATGTCCAGACTTACCGAACCAAAACTGATGGCAGCAAGTGGAGAGTAGCTGTGCAAAGCCCGGAGGATGAAAGTCAGTATATAGGAGTGGTTGATGTGAGCGACAAGGCGGTTATCACCTCCGGTGGATATGAGCGTTATTTTGAGCAGGATGGAAAAATCTACCACCATATCATAGATCCTGCTACAGGCTATCCTGCAGAGAGTGGACTTAAATCTGTCACCATTGTGAGTGATGACGGAACACTCGCAGATGGATTGTCAACATCGCTGTTTATTATGGGAAAGGACAAGGCGTGTGAGTTCTGGAAGGCACACAGTGATGAATTTGATTTCGTACTGCTTACAGATGATGACAGCATGTATATTTCAGAGGGTATAGCGGATGACTATTCATCTGACTATGAGTATGAGGTAATAAATGCAAAATAGAGCAGAGTAAAAGTAATATTGCACAGATAGCGGTGCTATCGGAAGTATAAGAGGTATATATGAAGTTTAAGGAAGTTTTGGAAAAAATAAAGGTATACGCTCCTCTGGGAGTGTCACTTGTGGTCGCTGCATGTGTAGTGATTTCGTTGAGCGGCTATCAGACAAAGGCAAGTGAGCGTTCAAAGGATAAAAAGCAGCAGGTTTCAGAGAGGGTGACTGATACTGAAACTGAAACAGAGAATGCTGCAGAGAATACACAAACAGCCACAGGCTCGTTTGACCTCGCAGATGGTGTGTACAAGGGCTCTGCGACAGGCTTTAGCGGACCTGTGACAGTGGCTGTAACTATCATGGATAAGAAGATTATTTCCATTGATATTCTTTCATCTACGGATGATGAGGCATTTTTCAACAGGGCAAAGGGTGTGATAGACAGGATTATATCATCACAATCCTTGGATGTGGATGCTGTATCCGGAGCTACATACAGTTCAAACGGAATAATCGGAGCAGTGAAAAATGCCCTGACAGGTGAGAAGGATAATGGTGTTACAGGAAAATCAAAACAGGAAAGCACATCGGAGTCAGAGTCCGACAGCTCTTCGGTAGAGATAGCGGCTGTACAGGACGCGTCCGCATATAAGGATGGCACATATTACGGCACCGGAAAAGGATTTGCGGGCACTATGAAGGTAAAGGTTGATATAGCAGGCGGTAAAATAGCCTCTATAAGCATAGTCAGCACAAAGGATGGTGACAGCTATGTAAAGAGTGCATCATCACTGCTTGATACGATAGTTGAAAAACAGAGCACCAACGTGGATACAGTTTCAGGTGCGACATTCAGCTCGCGCGGAATCATAGCTGCTGTAAGAAGTGCACTTAGCCAGGCGGCTGTGAGCGAAAATACAGCAGGCAATAATACAGATAAACAGGATGCAACGGAAACATCGGGAAATGGACAGACTGATGAAAATTCATCCGGTAGTTCACAGGAACAGGGCACAGAGGGTACACTTCCATATGTCGACGGTATATACTACGGTACGGCAGAGGGCTACAAGGGTGACATAAAGGTAGCCGTTGTCATCCAGGACAAGATGCTTAAAGCAATTCTCGTTACTGAAAAACAGGATGATGAGCCTTTTATCACTAATGCTATGGATGTGTTAAAAAATATGATGAAAAAGCAGAGTGTGGATGTTGATACGGTATCCGGAGCTACCTACAGCTCTAAGGGACTAATAGGAGCAGTAAAGGCTGCATTTGAGGAAGCACGAAAGACAACTGCCGGTGAGAATACCGGTGACAGCAATTCAGGTAACAATAACAGCAATTCAGATAACAATAATAATAGCAGCAATATTGCGGGAGATGAGGACAAGACAGTCCTGTCAAAGCTTGTGCAGTCACAGGCATCGCTTGACGGCACACAGTATACACAGCTTAGCTGGTATCTGTTTCAGATACGTCTGGGGGACGCACAGGAGGTGTTGGAATCCGCAGAGTCAACTAAGAAGGATGTAAGCCGCGCACAGGAGAAGCTTCAGGCTGCAATAAATGCACTTCAGAAAAATGATACATCCACAAATGTATATGAGGATGGCACATATGATGTATCTACACTGTGCATACCGGATGATGATATGGACTTTAGTGCATATAATCTGAGCATGAAGGTGACTATAGCAAATGACAGGATAGTTTCTATTACTGATGTAAAGGGAGATGGAGATTCACAAAATGCTTCTTATATAAAGAAAGCAGCAGATGGCACAAAAAATCAGCAGGGTATGGTTTCTGTACTCACATCACAGGCAAATGCAGACAGCATCGACTTTAGCAGCATTGACACTGTTTCCCATGCCACATGCACATCAAAGGCTATAATTGATGGCTGTAAGAGCGTACTTGAAGCTGCTAAGAAGAAATAAAACCGCAAGGACATTTACAGGATGGAGATAACATGCAGGAATTTTGGATCAGACTGGCAAGCCTGTTTATAGTTGTATCGTCTCTCTGGGGATACAACATGACAATAGATAAAAGAGAACAGGAAAATAAAAATACACAGCGTATTGCTTCACAAACTGAAAGCTCAGACAGTGAGGGAGCATATAAGGATGGCACATACACAGGCAGTGCAGAGGGCTTTGGAGGCAATGTGGATGTCGAAGTGACAATCGAGGCAGGGAAAATATCATCGGTTGACATTACAGCGGCAGAGAAGGAAGATGGCGCATACCTGGCGATGGCAGAGGATATCATACCGTCCATCATTTCATCGCAGTCCGCGGATGTGGACACTGTAAGCGGGGCGACATTCAGCTCAACTGCAATAAGAAATGCCACTAAGCAGGCACTTGATAAGGCGGTGAAATAGATGAGAATAAAAGATATGAATCCAAAGCTTCGAAAGAGAAGGATACAGACCTGGTTTCGTGTAGGAGTGCAGCTTTTATTTTTCATACTATTTCCGTCAATGTTCACGGCAGCGTTCAATGGTGTCAAGTATATTTTTACACAGATTGGAGCTGGAAACAGAATTGAGCTTACATCATTTGTGGCGGTTCTTCTGATGCTTTGCGTGTACACAATGATATTTGGCAGATTCTTCTGTGGTTTTGCCTGCGCATTCGGAAGCTTTGGTGATGCGGTGCATGCAATATATGTGTCATGCTGTCGTAAGCTTAAGAAAAAGCCGGTGAGTATACCGGTAGAGGCTGCAAAAAAGCTTACATATATGAAATACGTGATACTTGCAATCATATTGATACTATGCTATCTGGGAGCGTATAGCTTGTTAAAGGGCACAAGTCCGTGGGATGTATTCTCAATGCTTAGGGCAGGTAATTTAGGGCTTGCCTCATATATCACAGGAGCAGTATTTCTTGTGCTTATAATCATCGGTATGTGTGTTCAGGAGCGGTTTTTCTGCAGGTTTATGTGTCCGATGGGAGCTGTTTTTTCAATACTGCCTATAGCAGCTACATTTACCCTGCACAGGGACAGGGCGGGCTGCATAAAGGGCTGTGGAGCCTGTGAGAAGATATGTCCGTGTGATATAGGATTACCGGATGATGGCTCAGGCAGGATATCAGGTGACTGCTTCCAGTGTCAGAAATGCAACGGAATATGTCCGAAGAGCAATATTCATACAGGTATAAAGCAGCTCCGAGGAAATGAGCTTTGGTTTACCGGCATAAGAGCTGCGATACTTATAGCTATATGTGTATGGCTGGGTGTGTAGCATGCTGGTATTATGGAGAACAAAAATAAATGAAAAGAAATATGACTAAATCAGGAAAAATAGCATACGGCGCCATGCTTGTGGCACTTGCGATGATATTCAGTTATGTGGAGAGCCTTATTCCGATAAGCATAGGCATTCCGGGTATTAAGCTAGGAGTGGCAAATCTGGTCACTGTTCTTGGAATATTTTTCCTTGGGCCTTGTGAGGTACTTACCGTAGTGATAATGAGGATATTTCTCGTGGGCTTTATGTTTGGAAATGGTGTTTCCATCATATACAGTCTGGCAGGTGGTCTGATAAGTCTTGCAGTGATGCTTATTATAAAGAAAACAGATAAATTTTCGATGGTCAGTGTGAGTGTGGCAGGTGGAATCAGCCACAACATAGGACAGCTTTCGGCCGCAGCGATAGTGCTTAAAAGCACTGCAGTGGTGTATTATCTGCCACCACTTCTTGTGGCTGGCACACTGACAGGACTTTTGATAGGAATTATCGCACAAAAGGTCTTTCCCGCAGTAGGAATAAGCGGGAAAAATTTTTTGAATATAGGTTAGCGAGAACTAACTTATTGAGAAAAGATATCAATTATGTATATCTGCTTGATATTGAAATAGGTAGCAATTGTGGATTGCAAATTAGAGTGCAGCCACATTAACTATAAATTATTAAAATCTTAAGGAGGAAAAAATGAAGAGAAAGATTTTAGCACAGAAATTTCTTACATTTGCACTGACAGCATCGGTGACAGCCACTATGTTTCCGACAAGTGCATTTGCAGTGACAGACAGCCAAGTGGCGGCTGACGGGACGTATAGCAGCACCGCTCATGTGACAAGAACAGAGGAAGATGCAGATGATGAGTGGGATGAATATGATGTAAATGTGACGATGACGGTAAAAGACGGAAAGCTTTCGGATATAACTGTCTCACCTGAAAATGGGTATGATTCAGGCAATGACTCATATTTCAACAAGGCATATAACAAAACAAAGGGTATAAAGACAAAGCTGGAAGGCAAGGCTGCAACAGAAGAGACAATAAACAGCTGGGATACTGTTTCAGGGGCAACACGTACATCAGCTGCGGTAAAAAAAGCAGCTCTTGAAGCAATTCAGTCAGCATCAGCTAAGGAGGAGTCAAAGCCGGCAGAAGAAAAATATGTATACTGCTATGCAGGGCTTACATGGGCAGAGTATTGGGCGGCTGAGGGAGTACAGGCCGCCGGAAGCACAGTGTCTTCAAGCGAAAAGGATTCACATAATGAATCAGATAAAGGAGCTTTCGATACAGTAACCCGTGCTACTACAAATCACGGTCTTCACAGAGGAAGCTTCCAGTGTAATGCTATTGTCGAGACAGAAGAAGGTACGACACTCAATCTTTCATATTGGAAGACAGGCGAAAATAATCAGCAAATTGCTGTCATGACAGATGGTACTGAATATAATTACAATAGGGGTGTATTTACCAAGGACGGAACAACTCTTAACTTGAAGGATTACAAAGTAACAGGTCTTAAATTTGTCCCTGTAAAAGTAAAAGCAGAGGATTACGAGGCATTTAAGGCAAAATATACGGTTTACGAGAACGGTTCTAAGTTAAAAGGCGGTTTTGGCGAGGGCAATCTTAAGACAATAGACGAGATAGCAGACGTTACAGAAAACACAAACGGTCTTAAGACTGTTACGAAGAACGCAGACGGAAGCTTCAGCTTTTCTGCCAGAGCAACGGGAACTGACTCCGGTGTGAAAGATACTTCTCTTAAAATAGCTGATGTTACAGGTACAGTTAAGGACGCAAACGGATCATACGGAGAGTTTTTAAGAGTTGATTTCAATGGTAACTATGGTGATCTTGGAGCCAATATGCAGGCAGTTAAGTGGACATATTATGGTAATGACAGCACAAGAACCAAAGCACTTGCCACATATGGCACAAAATTTGCATCAGATAACTGGATGCATAAGTCTATGGGAATCCAGCTTGGTCTCACAGATTCGCTCAGATGCAGCCTGCCAAGTGGATATGATGGAACAGGATACTGGTCTGTTACAATCTATGCATTGGGATATGAGGACTATACATACAATTTTGAGGCAACAGCTGCAAATATAGTTACACCACAGGTACCGGCAGATGAGACATCAAAGAAGGCACTTTCTGATAAGGTTTCGGAGGCTGATAAGCTGAACAAGGAGCTTTATACAGATAAAACATGGTCAAATATGCAGACGGAGCTTATGGAAGCAAAGGAAGCTTTAGAAAAGACTGACCTCATGCAATCGGAAGCCGAGGAAGCATTATCACACCTCACAGAAGCTGTAAATAATCTGAAATCACAGTATGTACTCATGAATATTCCATATAATGAGTTTTACAAGGCTGATCTTAATAACAATTCAGTCGCAGTAGATGCCACTACATCTGCCACAAAGCAGAAGACCAGAAATACTCTGGCAGCAGGCTCATATCATGCGGATGCAGAAGGAGAGCATATAAACGGTGTAACTTTCCCGGTAAAGGTCTCAGATGATTTTTATGATAATAATAAGGATTATACACAGATTACAGATGACAGTAAGGTAGATATCACAACCAATATGAAGGGCAAGGTTTCTACAACAACATATGAGGGAAAGAAGGCGCTTTTTGAGAGTGCTGACTACTCATACTATGTACTTAGTGAGATTCCTTCGTACTACAAGACTGCAACAGTAGGCACAGATAAAAAGCTGTCATTTGGCGCTGTAAATGGAGCTAAGACGCAGATAGCTTCTGACAAGGTAACTACAAAGTTCAAGACAAAAACAAAGTATGGAGACTATCAGCTCAATCTCGATGGCATAAAGGATGCTATGGGCTTTGAAGATGATGATGTGGTTTACGGTGTTATTGTAAGCACTGATGACAATATTGATTATGCTATGCGTCATGTGGAGAACATCTGGAAAACAGAGGAGCTTGCTTGGAGTGTTGGAATTGTTACAGATTCACACGGATGTACACTTTCGTATGAGCACTACAAGTCCATGGTTGGAAAGACAATCAAAAATGTAACATACTATACAAGTAAGGGAATCTTCACTTTACCTGTAGATTACAAGGTACTTGAGCATGCTAAGGATGCAGCTGTTGAAGCAGATAATGCTGCTGTATCAGCCGGACAGACTAATCTTGACGTTGCACTTCCGGATGATTTTAACGCAGAATATGCAGTTACAGATGCAAAAGGAAATGAAGTAAAGGGATTTAAGGTCACAGAGGAAAACTTAGCATCGGCAGTGTCAACATATGCAGCAAGCTATACTCAGACTAAGAAGCTTGTAATTACATATCCTAAGGATGCAGAGAATACAGGGTATACACTGACAGTATCCGATAAGAGCAAAAAATATGCACCAATCACTACCACATTTGAGCTCTATGCAGAGGCAGTTTCTGCGGCATACAATAATGATGCGACAGCACCGAAGCTTGTAGTGGCAGATGGTGCATCAGCAGCACAGTTTGCAGATTTTATTGGAAAAATCAAGTCTGTAAATGTAAATGGTAAGGATTATCCGGCTACAGGCAAGGGTGCTGTAAAGATTATCAAGGAAGATGGTACAGTTGATACTACTCAGGCTCCGTTTGCTGAGGGTTCAAGCTTTGAAATCAAGGTATCAGCAACAGGATATAAGGATGTGCTTTCATTCACATATGAGAAGCCGGCAGTCATTGAAACCAAAGCGCTTGAGAGTGCAATTGAAAAAGCAGATACACTCAAAGAGGCAGATTACACAGCAGACAGCTGGAAAACCTTCTCACAGGTGCTTTCAAGTGCAAAAGCAGTTCTTGAGCAGAAGGATGACCAGACAAAGGTGGACAATGCAGCTGAGTCACTCAATAAGGCTATTGAAGGCCTAAAGAAGAAAGAAGCTGTAAATCCGGGAACCACTAATCCGGGAACATCCGGAACTGGTACAGGAAGCACAGGTGCGATATCAGGCGGTACAGGAAACTCAAATGGAGCCGGTACGAATGCAACTGTAGCAACAGGCAGCAAGTCAAATTCTATGACTACCAACACAACAGGCAGCATAGCTAAAAAAGCTACAGTAAAGAAGGCTTCCAAGACGTCAGATACAAATCCTCTTACAGGCATGCTTGCATTGGCATTTGCATCAATCAGTCTTGTGGGAGCGGCACTTTTTGCGAAAAAGCCAAACCGTAAATAATATAGGTAAATGATTTAGTTTACAGGCAAGAAAAACTTTTTCTTGACATATTGTGAAAAAAGTTTAAAATGGTGTTTAATTTAATAAGTAATCCAACAAAAGAGCGATGTTGTTCATACATCGCTCTTTTTTGCATTTTTATGCATGGTTGG
>ERZ1031467.326-NODE-326-length-14595-cov-6.051100_pt1 | contig 14595 bp, 8 predicted proteins | sample MGYA00517105_ERZ1031467 | MGnify/ENA primary metagenome ERZ1031467 (study PRJEB33719, sample SAMN04261155) | wastewater metagenome | biome: rural village; feature: human; material: feces | host: Homo sapiens | place: El Salvador | collected 2013-01-07 ...
ATATTCTTTATCCGATAACTTCTTCCAATCCGAACGATCCGAAGGGAACTGAATGCCACCAAGATTGGTAGTGAACTTCACCACCTTGGTCAATTCGGACGGATTTTTTTGGTCGTAGAAGATTACAATATCCACAGGATCCACCTTGAAGTATGGTGTAACGTCGTATTCTACACCAAGGTATTTCTTTATGTTGCCAGCCTTTATCCATACTTTGGCAGTACCTTTAGGAGCTTTAGCATCTGTAAAGTCTTTTACCGAGAGTTCTGGATTTATACTGAATGTTACACGATGAGTTGCAATATCGTTAGTTGCGACAATAACGGGTGACTTTCCTGCTGAAATCTTTTCAATCTCCGTATCACATCCAAACGTAATGTTGCTTGCATCGGCATTTGTACCATAGTCGATGATAGCATTTTGCAAGGATGTTACTTCTGCACTTGTCTTCGAAACCCAAAGCGTAGTATGGTTGAGGTCGACATCTATTATTGGCATCTGCCAAGGCTCTACACCTACAACACAGTCGAGGTCGATGTTGCCCAAACTCTTTATGCGTCCTACAATCTCGTAGTAAGTGCCGCGTGGGAAAGTTGGAACTTCAGATGTTGAGGACTCGTCATGATGACCAAGGTTGATGTTGTAGCTGTTCTTGATGGCAGAACCTCCTACAGCACCACCTATCTTCAATGCCGACTGCTGCGAAGCCTGTGCCACGTAACGCTCGGGCAGATAATAAGTAGCACGGAAGAGCCACTTCTCCTTTGAGTTTGCAGGTGCAGCTACACCCTCACCTTCAACTGATATGATGTCATCATTATTGACATTGGCATTGGCTGGGGTTTCTGTCCACGAAGTATAGTAAGCGCCATTACCCGTATGTGCCGTAGCGTTGTACAATGACGACTCGATGCCCTTGGCATAGTCGTCGCTTACATTTTGGTTAGTGAACTTGCCGTCCCACAACAGACTGGTTTGTGGCGAGAGTTGCTTGCCCATAATGTCGGTAATCTGCAATCCGTTAGACTTCAACGCAGCATTCATGTCCGGGTCATCGGGATTGTATATAAGGTTAAGGCACACCTTTACGCAGGTGAAGCGCAGGTTTGCCACCACGGTCTGTGGAGTCGTGTCTGTATTCTTTATGGTAATTGTTCCGTTGACAGTAGAGCCGTCGGCAGCCTTTGTGTCAGGCTCGGATATCATAGGGATATTATTGGCTACGGGCATGCCGGGCTTTGACATCGGCCGATAACTCAACACCACATTCTTCAAATCACCTTCAGTTGTTATGCTATTGACATCGAGCACATCCTTCATGTTAGCCACCACGTACACACGATAGGTGCCCGGCTTGATCTTGAGCCGATAAGAAGCGACATTCTCGTTGAGCATATTGCTTGCCTCAGGCGATGGAAGTTCCTGCGAAAGGAATGTTCCGTTGCCATCTACGGGGAAGGCATAAAGGTGCAAGTCGTTGATCTTGCACTCGTCTACTGAAGCATTATATGTAGGGTTGCTTGGGTCGAGACTGCTCGTAACCTCATCGCCCTCGCGAGTAACTGGCACATAGACACACAGATTGCCCTCGGATGAAGCCGGGGTGTTGTACACATCGGCATCATCAGTACATGCTGCCAGCAACAACAGGGCAGCAAGAGAAAGGAGTATGTCTGCAAGTCGTTTCATCGTTTTTGTTGTAATTAGGTTCAATAATTTAGTTTAAGTTTCGCAAGCGAAAGGAGTTAAGAAGTTAAGGAGTTATCGCGCCCTACGGTCGCTAAGGAGTTCTTGCAAGCAAGCGGCAAAGCCGAGCGAAGCCATTAGTTTTTTTGCTTGATATAGCATTATAAGCATTTGGCTTAACTTCTTAACTCCTTTAACTACTGAATTCTCTGAACTTGCGAAAGTTCAGTTTTATATAATCTACAAGCTGATGCGCTGAATGCGCTTTGCCCAGTCGAGCACACCAACAGAGAGGTTTACGTATTGCCACTCGGTTCCAATGAGGAAGAAGTCGAGTCGGTAGTCGTACTCGCGGTCGAGGTATTCCTGTATGCCGTAGTTCTGTGCGGCATAAGCATCACGTCCCTGCTGAAGTATGTCGGGCAGGTTGATCAAGGCGATGGTCTTGCCCGTCACCTTATTATATATATGTAGCATGGCGTTGCGGTCGTTCTGCTCTGGTGGAAAATAAACCAAACGCGAGAGCATCAGTCCTGCATGAGCGGTACGTTCCTTAACGTTTCCGGTCTCATCGCGGAACTCAGTAGTCCATGTATGGAAAGGCGTATAGCGAAGCTTGGAGTCGCTTGCCAAAGAGTTGTCATAATTGATATGGCCATTATCGGCTATTACCTCATAGCCGAAATCATCGGCAGAGATTTTGTCAGGTGCGTCTATCTGATGCAGTGAGATAGTAAGCTGCTTGGTGTCGCGCACCAGGGAGATGGTGTCGTGTGTGCCCTTAAGGTCGTACACGGTAGTGAGATGTTGTGATCTGCCAATCCATAGCGTATCAAGCGGAGCCGAACAGTCAACCTCGTATATATCGCCCGCCTCATTGCGGTCTAACCTGGTGTTGAACTTAGTCATGTCTTCGCCTTCGTTAGGGGCATGAATGCGGAACTTGGCACCCGGAGTTGCCAAAGCATCCTCGTAGCGTTTCTGCTTTGCAATGGCGAGAAATTGGTATTCGCCAGGCTGCAAGTTGAGATGTACGGCAAAGTCATGGCGGCGGATAGGAGCGTCGGTGTCGGTATTGAAAGCGTCCTGACGGAACAGATACTTGCCGTCCTTATCGTACACCATGACAACAACGCCTCCAACATGGTCGTTGAAAAGGTCGGCGCGCTGCGTGTTGTAGTCGTAGCGGAAGTGCAGGTAAGCGCCATTGTCGCATGGCTCAAGGTCGTCGTGCATCAGCGAGCACGAAGCCAGCAATGGTGCAAAGGCGAGGAGTGAGCATATATATTTAACCAGTCCGTGAAACATAATGTTTGCCGTTAAATTAATTAAGATTGATTTAGATATTGATGTTTAGATAGCAGCTGAGGCTCGTAGACCTCCGCCGCTTTATGCTTTGTTGATTATTAGAGCTTAATCTGCTGACTGCGCTTAGCCCAGCTAAGAATCTTAACCTCTACGTTGATGAACTGTTCGTTCTCATCATCAGGAACAGTAGGCTTAACCTCAGGAACATCAGGATAGCCAAGACCGCTGATGCTTGTTACAGAAAGGTCGTACCAGTTGTTGCGGAGCACACCGTAGCGACCGAGATACTTGCCGTTCTCTGTACCATAAGGTTTACCTGCTGTCCAAGAAGTCAACTCGTTGAAGTGCTTGATGCGGGCGATATAGTAAGTCACACCGTCAAGATATGTAGCGATACCTGAAGTAATTTTACCTCCTTCTTCTTTCAAACCAAGCTTCTCGTTGATTGTATTAACGACATTCGGATAAACCTGTGACGTACCTTCGCCAGTGTATGTTATATTCTCTGCCTTAATAAGATGCTGACCAGCCTCACCACTAATATTATTATCAGTAGCATCAAGCTTTACAACATACTTTTCCTGCTCTGTAGCATCTGTAATGCCCATAGCAGTTACGGCAACGGTATGAATCTGCTGTGTAAGCTTATCTTTCGTCCAGATAGCGGTATTGTTACCAATCTTATAGAAAGTCTTGTCTGTTGCATCTACAAGAGCACTTGGAGTGTAAACAGCCTTGAACACAACACGTGTGGTCTGACCCTGCATCATATTTGAAAGGTCGAATGTGTTCTCAAGACAATACTGAGGATGATCATTACCTGTTTTGCCTTTAATATCATTTTTGCCAATCATAGTGAAAGCTGTCTTACATGCTTCCAGATTCTTAAGAGTAGCATCTGAATAGTTAGGATCTACGCCCCAATATACGCGCGGGAATGACTGGTTTCCACCATCATAGAAACGCTTTTCACTCCATATACCTTCATAACCTGTTGTCAAACCGCCAATCTGATGAACGGGGAAAGTTGACTTATTTGTAACGTCAAGCTGCCAATTTTTGATTTCTACCTTATCACCTTTGTATGTACCTTCAGCAACTGTGTAACCACCATCAGTATAGTTCTGCATTGTAACCTTAGCCAAGCCACGCTCTACGTAAACTGTAGTAGCAACCTTTGCCTGAGCTTCCTCACGTGATGCGCAGACATTTGCAATTGGTACAAGAGTTGTAGGCTCTGTTGTTGTACCTGTATACTTCGGAGCATTTGCCATGAAGATGCCATCAGTAGAAGCATACTTTTCAGCATTTACATTCGAAGCTTCCGCACTCCAAGTAGCATAAGGTGTACCCGTAGAAGGCAATTTTACCTTAGAAGTAGTAGCATCAACATCATTATTGAGAAGAACCAAAGCCTGATAGTCGCCACCAACTTTAACACCTGAGAGCTGAACAGTAGTAATAGCAGCTGTAGTAACACCATCTGTCTTTACTGGAGTCCAAGGTTGCATAGTGCCAAGCTGAGCACTTGTAACATACAGACCGGCTTTATCGAAAATAAGAATAGTACCGTTCTTAACCTCATACTCAGCAGCGGTACCTGGATTAGATAAATCAGGTGAACCTGGCGTGGGATCATCAGCACGAGTACCTGTAGTTGTCGGCAGATTGATTGTGAATGAAGCATAGGCTTCACCAGTCTTGCCAACATTGTCTTTACCATCAGGAGCGAGGTTGTCGTTGCTTGAACAACCTACCAAGGCCGTAGCCATAACAGCCATTCCGAATAGATTCTTAACGTTTACCATAGTTTAAGAGTTAAATTGATTAATGTTTATTTTGTTATTATTTTGAGCGTAAGAGGTATGGGAAGGGTGTGCAAAAGTCGAAAAAATAAGAATAGGGCTATTAGTAGGAGGGTATAGCATCCCTGCTATACCCACTCAATCTACTGAAAATGAAGGCAGAGTGGGTAGGGCAGGGATGCCCTACCCTCCTACATTTGTTGCATTCAACCTATATAATTGACTTTTGACTTTACCCTCTATTCAAAGAGACACATTATTGTTGATGTTCTTGGATACAGCACACTCACCGTAGCCCACGAATTATTTCGTGTTAGCAATGCGCTCGGCATTGGCTTTGGCATCAGCCGAACCAGCAGCAGCCGCCTGAGCAAACAACTGACGTGCTGACTCGTAGTCCTTTTTCAATACAGCCAGAGTGCCTCGTGCGTTCAATGCCTCTGCCGAGTTGCCGGCTTTCAGCAGATGTTTCTCTGCTGAAGCAATGTCGCGTCGTTGCAAGTCGGCACAAGCAGCATTCAGATTGGCAGTAGGATCATCGGGAAACATTCGCACGGCGATGTCGAACACCTCATTGAATTCTGCCGAACCCGGTTTCATTGTCTGTGCTACAAGATACATCTCCTGAAGCGAAAGCTGCTGCGGACGGGTCTTCAGTATCTGCTTGGCTTCTTCAACCGAGAAAGGCCTTACCGTATAGCTGACGGTATAGTCGCTATGACGCAGTCGCGGATAGATGTCGTTCATTATCACGGCATATTCCTGCGGATAGAGTTGGCGTATGCGCTTGTCCTTGTCGTCGGGCGCAAGGCTTGAATTCGAAATCTTCAGTATCTCGTCCTTGTTAGCCAGCTGCGACTTCTGCACCTTATGACGGAATCCATTCCAATCCTCAGGTGTGGAGTTTGAGCTGAACAGCTTGGCTTCAATAGGATAAAGCTTAGCCACATAACCCTTCAGAGCAGCGGCACGCTCTCGAGCCAGGCGCTCGTTGTTGGCATAAGGACCGTCGGGCGAAGCAAAGCCATGGATGTTAATGCCCGTTATCTGCACATTCTTGTCGTTGCGCACAAGGTCGATGGTCTTCGTTATCTTGGCCAATTCGCGTGCGTTCTCAAAGAGATCAGCCACGATGTCGGTCTTGTTGACACGGAAACTGAGGTAAGCCTCACCCTTCTCGGCACGTTGCTTGCGTGCCTCGGCAGCAGGTTTTACAAAAGCAATGGCAGGCATCCAGGCTCCTATATTGTCTATGGTGCCAATGGGGAGATTGTCGAGATTCTCCTTGTCGCCACATCCGCAGATGTCTTGAGTGGTGAGCAGATTCAAGTGTTCGGTCTCAAACGGGCGCTTGCGTGTAATGGTCTGGCTGTAGCTAACGCTCTGCTCAGTTCCGTTCTTACGCTGTATTACCAAAGGCTGCTGAGCTTCATTAGCCATTGCAGCCAATTCACCGCTACGCTCCATGCGTATCTGTTTGGCCCTGCCATTAATTATAATAGGTGTAAGAGCAGTAGTATCGCCGTCAGCAACAAGCATTGGAGTGAAAACAAGCTGCTGTTCTGCCTTAAGCTTCAGGTTGTTGAGGTTAAGGCTGAACGCCACATCCACCTTGTTGCCTTCGACATGTGTCTTCAGATTGTCGATGGCTACAGCTCCCGAAGCAAGCTTCTGTGCCATTGCCGAGCCGCACGAAGCTGCTCCTATGAGGCACGAAATGATGATGCGAGTCAATGAGTTTGTGTTCATAATGCTGTTTAGAATATATAAATCATACTGAGAGCCGCCTTAGTCGGTCCTACATAATTGCGATGGTTCTTGTCCAAGCATCGGGCACAACGTCCGTAGAGTTTGTATGGACTATAAGCATAGCCCACGCCTAACGATGCTTCCATATTCCAATGACGCGACATCAGCCATTGATAGCCATAGGTTACGCCTGCACCTATATACCATCCTTCATAGTGGCGACCGCGTTTTGTCTTGGGAAGCGTGCCGAAGGGAAGGTCAACGTTCTTGATGTTGTATTCACCGGCAAGAGCGTGCAATCCGAAGAAACTGCCTCCGAAGCGTTGGCAAGTCCACCAACGGTATTCAGGCTCTACGTTCCAGAAACGCACCTTCTTGTCACCTGAAAACTTCCAGGGATTGATAGTGGCAAACAACTGAACAGTCTGCTTCTCGGCAGTGCCTATCTCAACACCTGCATTGAGCGATGTTGTAGCCCAACCCAAGAGGTTGGTCTTCAATGCCACGTCCTGCGCTATTGCTGTGCCTGACGTTGCGAGCATCATCATTGCCAATACGAATATGTAAATATGCTTCATCATATTTAGGCTTTTATTACAACTAATTTATAATCGGTTTAAGTTTTTTCCTTCTAAATCATTCATTATGAATGTTTTTGTGTTCCTCAGTTTATTGTCATAACCAAGGTTTTGTGTCGTTTTACGATGCAAAGATATGACTATTATCAAAAGCCCGTATATGATTTTTATGGAAAATCCACATGTAAATTGTGCAAACGTTTGCATGAATGGGTGGTTTATAAAAACAACAGCGGCAGGGTTGACATCACGTCGACCCTGCCGCATCTTTTGAAATAACAACACTAATATATAAAAGGTATGAAAATGCTTTTTATATCTTGCTTATTATACCCAGCTTGCTATCCTCAAGGAATTTGACGATAGCGTTGATCTCCTTTCCAGGAGGCACCTGTTCCTTAATCTGATTGATTGCATCGAACACGCTGGTCTGTCCGTGGAACACCAGACGATAGGCATTTGCGATATGGCTGATTACCTTGTCGGTAGTGTTAGACGACTTGAGCAGTGTCTCGTTGACGCCACCGTAGCGCACGGGATTGTCTGTGGCTACGATGAACGGAGGAACATCCTTCGAGATGCGCACACCACTGGTGACCATTGAAGCACCACCGATGCGCACGTTGGCATTCAAGATGACACCTGACGAGAAGATGGCTGCGCTGTGAATCTCGCAGTCGCCGGCAACCTTAGTACCATAACCGAAGGTTACATAATCGTCTACCTTGGTGTCGTGTGAGATGTGTACACCCTCCATGAAGAAGTTGCGGTTGCCTATACGTGTCTCGCCTTCGGCGAATGTAGCGCGATTGACCACCACATTCTCACGGAAAATGTTCTCATCGCCAATAACAAGGCGTGTGTCAGCACCAGTATAGTTGAAGTCCTGCGGCTCTGCGCCAAGCACGGTGTTCTGATATACCTTGTTGCCACGTCCCATCTTAGTGCCACGCATGATGCTGACGTATGGGAAGATGATGCAGTCGTCGCCTATTTCAACACCGTCCTCGATGTAGGCAAACGGATAGATTGTAACGTTCTTGCCAATCTTTGCACCCGGAGCTATGTATGCTTTATCACTTATCATAATTTGAATTTTGAATTTTGAATTTTGAGTTTTGAATTGTTGCGGCAAGCCGCAATTTTGAGTTTTGAATTTTGAATTTTGAGTTTTGAATTGTTGCGGCAAGCCGCAATTTTGAGTTTATCAGTTGTGAATTATGAATTTCAAATTGAATAATTCAACATCGGCAAAGCCGACAATTCAAAATTCAAAAATCAAAACTCAAAATTAAATAATTCAAAATCGGCAAAGCCGACAATTCAAAATTCAAAACTCCTAATTCCTAACTCTTAATATCTTCCTCCGCCCAAAGCGTAGTAGAGATTCACAACGGCCTGCATCTTGTAGAAATCGTCGGCTACCTTAGAGAGCTCGGCATTGAGCAGGCTCTGCTGTGCGGTGATAACTTCAAGATATGTGGCTGAACCGTCATTGAACAACATCTTGTTGTACTCTACGTTCTTCTTCAGACTCTCTACCTGCTTGGCCTCAAGCTCGCTCTTCTCGTTAGAAGAGTTGTAGAGCACGAGGGCGTTGCTAACCTCCGAACCGGCTGAAAGCACAGCGTTCTGCCATGTGTTGAAAGCCTGTTCCTGCTTAGACTTTGCCACCTTCAAGCCTGCAACAATCTGACCATGGGCAAAGATAGGCTGAACGAGTGAGCCTACTGCAGAGAGAAGCCACTTGCCCGGGTTTACTATACCTGCACCACCTGAGTTGGTGAAAGCACCTGTACCCGAGATAGTGATGCTCGGATAGAACTTAGAACGAGCAGCATTGACATCGTAGAAGCACTGTGCCAACGACATCTCGGCGTAATGAACGTCTGGACGGTTGGCAAGAAGCTGTATGCCTACACCCGTTGAGAACTGTGAGGGGAGCGACTGTCCCTCGAATGTTCCGCGCTGTATGGTCTGTGCCTGCTGTCCGAGAAGAAGCGAGAGGGAGTTCTCGGTCTCACGGATCTGACGCTTCAGGTCGGTAGCCTGAGCCTTTACAGAATACAGATTAGCCTCAGCACTCTGCACGCTGGTCTCCTTTACACGGCCAAGCTCCTTCTGAATCTTCATGATGTTCCATGTCTCTTCAACGAGCTTCGACATGTCGTTGACCACCTGCAACTGCTTGTCGAGCATGAGCAGAGTGTAGTACATGTTGGCAATGTTTGAGATTATCTTGGTCTGCACTACGAGCTGATAGTCCTTAGTGGCAAGCAGAGCCATCTGTGCCGAACGCTTCACATTGAGAAGATTGCCGAAGAGGTCGAGGTTCCATGATGCCGTGATAGGCAATGAGTAGGTCTTTGTGGCAGGATTGCCGTCCCATGAAGCGATTGTTCCTTGCGGCGAGAATGTGAACGAAGGCACGAATGCCAACTTAGCCACCATCAGCTGGTCCTCAACCATCTTAACATTGAGTGCGGCATTGAGCATATTGGTATTGTTGGCTATGCCCTTCTCGATGAGCGACTGCAGCTGCGGGTCGGTGAACACCTGGCGCCAAGGCAGATTGCCGAAGCTTGCGGTGTCGCTGACGGCGAGCGTGTCAGAGTTGCTCACAACGTCGCGTACGAGTCCCTTGGTGTTCACCTCGGGACGCTCGTACTTGTTATATATTCCGCAACTGGTCATCAAGAGCGATGCCGAAGCGAAAAGAATTATCTTGTTCAATTTCATTGTTTCGTATTTTTAAGAAGTTAAGAAGTTATGGAGTTAAGAAGTTAAGAAGTTAAGCCAAATGTACATATGGCTTAACTCCTGACTCCTAAATTCTTGATTTCTTATTTTGTTTTCTTATCAATCTGATCCTGCAAAGCACCTGCCACATAAGGGTTGGTGTACTGACGAATCTCGGAATCGACGTTGGCTGAGTCGTTCTCAAACTCGATAGGCTTGATCTTCTCCTGCAGAGTCTGGAAGATATAGAACAGAGCCGGAACTATCATGATCTGGCAAAGCATACCGATGAGCATACCGCCTACGGCTGCTGCACCAAGAGTCATGTTACCGTTATAGCCTACACCCCACGGCATGAGCAATGGCAGAAGACCGATAATCATAGCCAATGAAGTCATCAAGATAGGACGCAGACGGGCAGAAGCACCGAGAACTGCCGACCATGAGATAGCCATACCCGTCTGTCGACGCTCAAGAGCGAACTGTACGATAAGGATGGCATTCTTTGCCAGAAGACCCATAAGCATGATGAGCGCAATCTGCATGTAGATGTCGTTGTTCTTGCCAAACATGTTGACGAAGAGGAAGGCTCCCGCAAGACCGAACGGAATTGAGAGAATTACCGACAGAGGCAGAATGTACGACTCGTACTGTGCCGAAAGAATCAAGTAAACGAAGGTCAAGCAGAGCACGAACACGATAGCTGTAGAGTTGGAAGACTCCTGCTCGGTACGTGTCAGACCAGAGAACTCGTAGGTGTAACCTGCCGGCAATGAGGTCTTGGCAACCTCTGCCATGGCGTTGATGGCGTCACCAGTAGAGTAGCCCTCGGCTGCCGATGCGTTCACGTTGATTGAGGTGAAGAGGTTGAAACGGTCAATCTCCTGCGGACCATATACACGGCTCAGGTTGACATACTCCTTGATTGGAGCCATCTCGCCAGCCGATGTGCGCACGTAGATGTTGTCGAGACTCTTCAGGTCGGCACGGTTTTCAGGTGCTGACTGGATGTATACACGATAGAGCTTACCGTATGCGTTGAAGTTAGAAGCATACATACCGCCGTAGTAGCCCTGCATTGTGGTGAGCACGGTAGACGCGTCGATGCCGCTCTGCTTACACTTAGCCACGTCAACATCAATCTTATACTGCGGATACTTGGTGTTGTATGATGTCATGGCGTTCGAAATCTCCGGACGCTTGTTGAGCTCGGCAATGAAGTCCTTGGTGATGTCGTAGAACTTGTTCACATCACCACCGGTGCGGTCCTGCATTGAGAATGTCATACCGTTGGTGGCTGAGAAGCCCTGCACCATAGGCGGCTGGAAGGCGAGAATCTGTGCTCCCTTGATGGCTGCGGTCTGCTTGTATATCATACCGAGCACCATTGTAGAACCCAGGTTGTGTACGCCGATATACTTCAGCGGTCCCTCTTCCTTCTGACGATCCTCAAAGCTCTTGAGCTTGATGATGAACGTACCCTGGTTAGAGCCCTGACCTGCGATGAAGTTGTAACCGGTAATACGCATACGACTGGCAATAGCGGGGTTGGTAGCGAGCATGCGGTCTACCTGGTCCATCACCTCGTTGGTCTTCTTCATTGAAGTTCCCGGAGGTGTAGAGACTGTACAGAATACGGTACCTGTATCCTCGTCGGGCACAAGACCGGTCTTGGTGGTTCCCATAAGCACTGCCATTCCGGCAATAGCGACAATCACAGTAACGATAGCGATGATAGGACGCTCTACGATACGGCGAACACCCTTGGTATACTTCTCCTGAACCTTGCCATAAGCAGCGTTGAACGAAGCGTGGAAACGGTCTATCACGGTCATCTTGCGCTCCTTGCCGTGCTCGTCCTTCGGCTTAAGCAAGATAGCACAAAGAGCCGGAGAAAGTGTCAAGGCGTTAAGAGCCGAGATGATGATAGAGATAGCCATGGTGATACCGAACTCACGATAGAATGCACCTGACGTACCACCCATGAACGACACGGGGATGAACACCGATGCCATAACGAGGGTGATGGAGATGATGGCACCCGAAATCTCGTTCATGGCGTCGATAGATGCCAGTCGTGCCGACTTGTATCCAAGGTCGAGCTTGGCATGTACAGCCTCCACAACCACAATGGCATCATCGACCACAATGGCGATGGCAAGCACAAGAGCGGCAAGTGTCAGCAAGTTGAGCGAGAAGCCGAACACGTAAAGGAAGAAGAATGTACCGATCAACGACACTGGCACGGCAATCAACGGGATAAGTGTTGAGCGCCAGTCCTGAAGGAATATGTACACCACGATGAACACGAGGATGAACGCCTCGCACAGAGTCTTGATAAGGTCTTCGATTGATGCGAAGAGGAACTCCGTTACGTCCTGCATGATGTCGAAGTGGATTCCCGGCGGCATTGTTGCCTCCTGATCCTTGAGGAGCTTCTTGATGTTGGTGGCAATCTCAGTAGCGTTAGAACCGGCAGTCTGTGTTACCATCATGGTTACTGACGGTTTGCCGTTGTTCTTTGACTCTACAGTATATGAGAGGGCACCCATCTCTACGCGTGCCACGTCCTTTACACGGATGGTCTGACCGTCCTGTGTCGACTTGATAATCATGTCGCCGAACTCCTCAGGGGTCTGCAGACGACCTCTATAGCGGAATGTATACTCATATTGATTGTCGCTATTCTCGCCTACCGAACCCGGAGCAGCCTCGATGTTCTGCTGAGCGAGCACGCCAGTGAGGTCGGAAGGTATCAAGCCGTAGCTCTTCATCTTCACAGGGTCAATCCAGAGGCGCATGGTGTAGTCCTTCTGTGAGAAGCACTGACACTCACCTACACCGTTGACACGCTTGATGGCAGGCACAACGTTGATGTTGGCATAGTTGGTGAGGAACTCGTCGTCATAACGGTCGTCGTCGGCTGTAAGACCGAAGAGGATAACCGTAGACGACTGACGCTTCATAACCGTCACACCAGCCTTTGTCACCTCAGCCGGCAGCAAGGCAGAAGCCTGCGACACACGGTTCTGTACGTTGACCTGACACATGTCAGGATCCATACCCTGCTTAAAGTAAACGGTGATAGAAGCCGAACCTGCATTGGTGGCTGATGAGGTCATGTAGGTCATACCCTCAACACCGTTGATCGACTCCTCCAGCGGTGCAAGCACCGAGTTGAGCACGGTCTGTGAGTTGGCACCGGTGTAGGCGGCACGCACCATGATAGTAGGAGGCGCCATGTTAGGGTACTGCTCGATAGGCAGCGACACCAGGCCGAGTACACCCAGAATGACTACGAGGATAGAAATCACCGTAGAAAGCACCGGGCGCTTGATAAATCTATCTAATTTCATTTGTTTAAAATTTAGGAGTTAAGAAGTTAAGAATAATGGAGTTAAGCCATATGTCAAGCTTCTTAATATGTGCTATTGGCTTAACTTCTGAGCTCTTAACTTCTGAATTCTTTATTTTCCGAATGCCTTCTTAAGCTTGCCAAGGTCGCCCTGAGCCTCGCCCAGCTCCTCGGTCTTCTTCAGTTTGTCGGCATACTGAGCCTCGGTGAGGGGCTTGATTTCCATACCGTCCTGCAGCGATGACACTCCGTTCACTACAAAGCGGTCGCCGATGTGAAGACCAGAAGTGATGATGTAGTTCTTGCCGTCGTTCTGCGAATTGATTTCTACCGGAGTATACTTCACCTTGTTGTCCTTGCCTACTACATAAACGAAGTGCTTGTCCTGTACCTCAACTACAGCGTCCTGCGGAACTACAACTGCTGAAGTAGCGGTGTGAGGCACTACGATTGAGCCCGAAGCACCCGACTTGAGCACGCGCTCGGGGTTGGGGAAGTCGGCACGCATTGAAACAGAGCCTGTTGTAGGGTCGATGACACCGCTCACGGTAGCCACCTTGCCCGGATGATTGTAGATAGAACCGTCGGCAAGCTGGAGCTTTACAGCAGGATAGCTTGAGATGGCTGCATTGACGCCACCGGCTGTCTTGGTCATATCGAGGAGGTCCTTCTCGGTCATTGAGAAGTATACCTGCATTGTAGAGTTGTTGGAAACGGTGGTAAGGGGCTGCTGTGATGATGCGCTAACGAGTGCACCTACACGGTAAGGCAGGTCGCCTACGACACCATTTGCAGGGCTTGTAACGAAGCAGAAGTTAAGGTTCTGCTTGGCTGAAATGTAAGCAGCCTCAGCCTGAGCGAGCTGAGCGGCAGCGCTCTCCATTGCATTCTTAGACGACTGAAGTTCGTACGAACCGATAACGTTGTTCTTGAAGAGCTTCTGAGAGTTGTTGTATGTAAGACGGGCAGTGTTGAGTTGTGCCTTGGCGGCGTTCACGGCAGCCCTTGCCTGACGTACAGCGGCAGCGTATGTAACGTTGTCGATAACGAAGAGGAGCTGACCAGCCTCCACCTGCTGACCTTCCTTGACACAGAGCTTGGTGATGAAGCCTGAAACTTTCGGACGGATTTCTACGTCCTGAACGCCCTTGATTGTTGCGGGATAGGTGGTCTGGAGGTCAGCATTCTGACCCTGCACAGTACGTACGGCGTACTCGTTGTCGCCGAAGTTAGGCTTACCGCCACTCTTGCCGCCACCACATGAGGCGAGCACTACAGTCAAAACTGCAATAAGTAAAATCTTTGTTTTGTTCATACCTATGTTTTACTATAAAATTTTTGTCTTGCGATTTATTTACTTTACTATATTGTTATC
>ERZ1031467.327-NODE-327-length-14578-cov-4.386490_pt1 | contig 14578 bp, 18 predicted proteins | sample MGYA00517105_ERZ1031467 | MGnify/ENA primary metagenome ERZ1031467 (study PRJEB33719, sample SAMN04261155) | wastewater metagenome | biome: rural village; feature: human; material: feces | host: Homo sapiens | place: El Salvador | collected 2013-01-07 ...
CTTTCCCTACACGACGCTCTTCCGATCTTCTTGCCTTTTAGCTTTTTTCATCATATTCAAGTACACATCATCATCTAACACCAGCCATGGTGAATCATCATTAATATTTGAATTTTCAGCCCATGGCATACAATTCAAACTTTGCTTAGGAATAAGACTATATTGTTCAACCTCATCATTCCACAAATATGCTACCTTATCCACTGTCCTATATGCTAATTTTTCCACATTTGTTGTACCCACTGTAAGAATCGAACTATATATTGTCTTATCTTTAAATAATTGAACAGCGCCAAAATCGTCAAGTTTAACAATCTTATCTTTAATCATAAGTCGAAGTTTCTCTGCTGATTCTGTGTGTAGAAACTTATTTGGCACAATATAACACATTAAGCCATTTTCATTAATCAAATCCAGCGCCTTTTCAATAAACAAATAATATTTATCAAACTGTTTATGAGAACTTCCATACTTCTTATAAATTTTGATTTCTGCGTTGGTATGAAGTTTTTTAATATCTTCTGTCTTAACATAAGGCGGATTGCCAATAATTACATCAAACTTATCTCCACCATTGATTTCATGCCAATCAAAAGGACGTATATTTATCAAATCCTCCGTTGTAATGTTTAATCCCTCCACATCTTCATCCGCCACCAATGAATTACCACATTTTATATTTTCTTCCAAATCCGGCAATATAGGTTTGCTACCCATAACAGATGGTTCCGTTTCATTTTCAATCAACTTCAATAATAAGGAAAATTTACTAACTTCTACTGCATGGATATCAATATCTACACCATAAATACAATTTGTCAAAATCGCTTTCTTGTCAACTAAAGGCAGTTTCTCTACACCCTCTTCCACCACCAGTAAATGTGCTTTATCATTTAGCTTATACCACTCAGTACAGAAATCGACCAGATATTGGTATGCTTCCTCGAGAAAGATACCCGAACCACATGCAATATCAGCAATTCTCAAACTCAAAATTTCTGGAGGCGTCTTTCCCTTACATAATGGCTCTAATGTATTTTTTACCATATATTTCACTATTTCCACTGGCGTACTTACCACTGATTTATACAAATATTCCTTCTTTTGCGCTAGTGTAATTTTTCCATCTTGCAATACGAGACTTTCAGCCAAAAAGGATTCGTATATTTTTCCCAATATACTTGGTTCAATAATCGTAAACATATACGGTGTCTTCGGATAATACAATGACTCTATCATCTCAAAAATAATATCGCAGCTCAAATCAAAAATTGGACTATCATTTTTGAACAATCCTGAATTGTAGCGCTTATCTGCCTCCTTAAAAACAGTAGTTAATACCTTCTGCAAAGATGCCCTATCTTTCACTGTTTCGTATAATTTCATGTATAAAGGTAATTTTCTATCCTCACAGATTCTTAGGAAAATAATTTGATTGATAAAATCTTGTACTGTATCATTAAGCACACTAATATTTCTATAGTCCTCTTTGTTTTCATACAGATAACTACCAATATCAAGTCTCCATTTATTAATTTGCTTAAGAAAAGTTTCATCGATTTCCGTACTATATCTGGTATCACTCTGAAAATTTGATTTAATCAATTCATCGTATTGTCCAGAATATACATTATCTCTGGAAATCAAATCTGCAATTTCTTGGTACTTATCCACATATTCTTCGTAGCTATATTTTCTATACAACGAAGTGTTTGCACTATCTCCTTCTTCCGGCTTGTTCGTGGTATCATAAATGAGGAGATTTTCAAAGTTTGTCAATATTGCTAATGCATGATTAGCATTCCAACCATATTTTCTAGTCTGCATTGCAGGCTCAAACTCAATAGTTATATCAACACTTGGCTTCTTTGCTTCAACAAAAAGCTTAGACACACCATTTAATGTCAATGTATAATCCGGTCTTTCCGAGCTATTAGAAAACTTCTCTACTACAACCTCTTTATATTGAGGCAATTTTCCTTTTTTATTATGTACATCCCAACCAAAACATTCCAACAGCGGACTAATATATTCATCGCGACATTCTGTCTCATTGTAAGCATTTTTAGCGTCATGATAATAACTCATGCTTTCTTTATACTGCATTATTAATTGCTTTAACCTTTCAATGTTCATATAACAGCCTCCTCCTTACTCTTAATAATCAGTGCCCAAACACATAATCCCACTAATCTATCGCACTACGTCCGCTCTTTACCCAAGCGTCCAATTCAACTCTTTTAAATTTCCATAATTTTCCTATTTTATGTGCTGGAATATCAGTTTTTTTAATCCAATTTCTAATAGTGTCTTTTGTCACATCCAAATAACTAGCTGCCGCTTCAATTCCAATCCAATCTTCCATATAATTATCCATAGCATAAGTTCTCCTATTCTTTAAAACACTATCAATAGTATAGCACATATGTTCTGTGTTTTCAATGTGTTTTTGTGGTATTTCATAGCCTTTCTTAGTACTATATTGAAATAGGAGCACCGTCTCCGATGCTCCAAATCCTACCTTCTAAAACCACTCCTAGCCTTCTCAACCACCTGCCCGATACGCTCCAGAAACCTTTCCAGCAGATTCCTTCCATCTACCACAAACTGTTTCATGAAATCGTATGCCTTATTCAGTGTTTCCCGAAGTTTAGAGTTTTCAGCTTTTAATTGCTCATTCTCATACATAACATCTATAAGCTTCTCTCTCAAGGCTTCATTACCACCGGAGCCACAAGCCATTTCATATACCTGTTCTGCAATCTCTGCTTTTCTCTCCAGTTTTGTTGCCTTTTCCTCCAAATCCACCAGAGTATCACTTTGCGTTTTGATATAAGCCTCGATTCTGTCAGCTCGCTCATTTGCCTCTTTTACTCGTTCATCAGCTTCCTCATAATCCAGCTGTTTAACCGCTACTCGCATGTATAAAGTATCATACTCATGCACAAGCTGTTTCTTTTCACGCTCCAACTGCTCATTCTCCTGTTGCTTTTCATCAGCCTGTTCCTTCAATTCGTCGTAACGAATTTCCTCTTTTAACACCTTATACTCCATAACCGATAAATCATGATTGCGACCTTTTGACTTTTCTCTTATCTGTTCTCCAAGAACAATTCTCGCTCTCTCATTTGCGAAAGCTCTTAATTTATCCTGAAGAACTATCGAAAGCACATCTTTGGTAAATACCTTTCGTTTGGACACCTGCTTGAACATTCCCTTTTTGTAATCTGTTCCCACCGGAACACCTACTACATGCATATGAGGACTGTCCTCATCCATATGGACTACCGCATTGGCTACCACAAACTGTGGAAGCTGATATTGTAACTCCGCCAAAATCGTTCTATAGATTTGCCTCATAAAAACTTTATTTTCCAAATGCTCCTGCCAATAGTCTCTGTCTCCTACTTGAATGATAATCTCCACCGCCATATCCTGTTCCTTATTGGCTACATGCTCAAAATAGTCTTCAATCTTACGATCTGCTCTGGTTTGATTTTCATTGTAGGCCTTTAATGCTTCATCAAATTCCTGATGATAAACTGCTTTTACATCCTGAACAAGATTGTCAGTTCCGTATATCAGAAAAATATTATTGGCACTATATTCTTCTTATTTGTATTTTCTTAAATTGTGCTTTGCCACCCCGGCAAGCTTCGACTAAGATGTTATTGCACTTTTCTTATTACTCACATGAGCTGTAAATGATATTCCTTCCATACACTTCCTCCTTATCTGTCTTTCCCTACGAAGTGCTGCTTATCATCTTTGATTTGCCACAGATGATAACCCCCTAGCAGTTTTGGCAAGCCAAAATTGCAGTGGGCTCTCCGAGGGTTTTATATATTATCTTTACCATTACCAAGAGTTTAATAATCTGTACTTTTTATAGTTGCAGACTCTAAACTCTTCCTAGAATTTAGAATCTGCTTTTCCAAACATCCAGATTGTTAAACTCTTTATTCTGGCATTATCCAAGTACAGTAAATTGTTCCATCTTCTGCCTTTTCTTTATCTGATGTTATTCCCAGCTTTTTCTTTGCCGATAGAAGCGTGTTTCTCTTAATGCTTCTTTTTGCAGCTTCCATCATTATTTCATTAGACGGAATCACCTTATTGGTACCAAAGTATTCTTTGATAAAATTCTCCGCAATGTCGAGCTTCTTTTTGCCTCTTCCTTCATTACCAGATAACAGCTCATCTATGGTGATGTCATATGGTCCTATACAGACCATTACATTATCCTCCGTCATTTCAAATCCTATCGCATCCCCTGCCGGAGCTAATGAAGATTTATCATGTGCCATTATCCTGATATTCGGTTTATCACGAAGCCTCGCAACCAGCAGAACACTTCTGGCAGTTGCCTGTATATCAATAGAACCAAGTCCTCTGTATGTTGATTTACTGCCAGATGCCTTATTCATATGACCAATAAGAATAATTGCACAATTATGCTTTTCTGCTATTATTCCAAGGTGCTTTAGCACCGGTCTTATTTCATTTGCTCTGTGCATATCAACTGTAGCTCCGATATATGCCTGAATCGGATCAAGAATGATTAACCTTGCCCCAGTCTCTATTATTGCCTGCTCCAGCCTATCATCTGTCATTGATAATTCCTTATCTGTCTCATCAATAACCCGAATCATGGAACAATCTGCTCCTGCTTTTTCCAATCTGGGCTTAATCGTATCTTCAATTCCATCTTCTGCTGTCTGATATATGATATGAATAGGTTCATATTCCTTATCATCGTCACATGGAAGCGGCAAGCCCATGCTAAGAGCTGCCGCTAATTTGAGAACCAGAGTTGTTTTTCCTTCTCCCGGATCTCCTTCTACTATGGTTATCTTTCCATAGGGTATATATGGATACCATAACCACTCAACTTCTTTTGAAACCACATCTTCCATGTGAATGAGTTTCAATTCTACCTTTTGTTGCTCGTTCATAATCTTCCTCCTTGTCATACTGCTTCTTTGTTAAAATATCCTGTTTCTTCCCACACTCGTTTATCCGGACAATAATAGCTATATTCATTTGAATTTCCTACTTTTATCGCTGATCCGAATTTGAGTATTCCTTGTTGTAATCCCAGCCTTACATACTGTGCGTCCTTCCCTATTGCACTTGCAATCTCCTTTATTGGTACATTCCTTCCTGTAAAAGCTGGCAAATCAACCTTATAAATAACATCTGGCATATTTACCACCTCCTCTTTTATAGAGCATTTCTTGCTCTGTTATGTTTTGCATTATGCAGACCTTTACTTGCTCTGTCAATAGTTTAAAATTTAATGTTGACTATTAAATATTGGTGTGTTACATTTACAATCACAGGAGGTTGAAGCAATGAATACAGGTAAAAAGATTAAATTAATACGAACCTTTCGTGGTTTAACCCAGAAAGAACTAGGCGAAGCTTGCGGAATACATGAAGTCGCAATCCGTAAGTATGAGCTTGGAAAGAATCTTCCTAAACCTGAACAGCTTAGAAAGATTGCAGATGCACTTGGTGTCAATGTTAATTCATTGATGGAATTTGATATCGAAGCAGATGGCGATGTACTACCATTACTATTTGCTATTGATGAAGCATTTGACATTTCTATCAAGAATTTAGACGGAGAGCCCGGAATATTCTTTTCCAATAAGAATCTTGTTCAGTTTCTTAAAGACTGGCAGGCTATGAAAGAATTACTTGATAATGGCAGCCAGACACAGGATAATTACGAAATATGGAAGACTATCCGTCCAAGTGTGACAAAGGTAACCTACGAATAACAATCATTTTATCCGTTTGCTATCAGCTTTCTAGTAAATAGCGAAAGGATGGTGCTTATGAAGTTACCCAACGGATACGGAAGCGTTGTAAAACTTTCCGGTAAGAGAAGAAAGCCTTATATCGTGCGAAAGACTGTAGGCTGGCACTATGATAAGAAAAAAGACAAACAGGTTCAGGAAATGATAACAATTGGATATACGGCAACCAAAGCTGAAGGCTTGCAGATGCTTGCTGAATATAACAACAATCCATTTGATACCACTGCCGCCAAGATGACATTTTCAGATGTCTATGAAGAATGGTCAAAGCGTAAGTTTCCTACTATATCTGAATCTAATGTAAAAGGATACACAGCATCCTATAAATCCTGTGAACCCCTTTACAACAAAATTTTCAAGGATATTAAATTAGTTGATTTACAGACTGTTATTGATACCTGCGGTAAGAATTTTCCTACTCTCAAGAAAATCAAAGTCCTGTTTAACCAGCTATTTGATTATGCTTTGAAAAATGATATTTGCAACAAAGATTATTCAAGCTTCGTTGATATTGTTCAATACAAGGATCGTAACCCTAAAAAATACGATAGAAACAAGTTTGAGAAAAATGAAATTGATATTATCTGGGAACAAAAGGAAGACAAATATTATCAGATAGTATTGATGCTCCTATATAGCGGAGTCCGTATCTCTGAAATGCTTGATTTGAAGAAAGAGAATGTTCATCTGAATGAACAGTATTTTGATGTTATCTGTAGTAAAACAGAAAATGGTATCAGAAAAGTTCCAATAGCAGACAAAGTTCTGCCATATTACAAAGCTTGGTATGACTCCTGCCCTGAATGTGAATATCTGCTTCATACAGAAGACTGAAAACATTTTGAATACAGGAACTACTATGATAGCTATTTCAAGCCACTTATGGAACAACTTAATATTAATCGTACACCACATTGCTGCAGACATACATGCATCTCAATGTTAGCAGAAGCTGGTATTAACCAGACGATTATCAAAAAGATTGCGGGGCACTCAGGTGTAATGACACTTACAGAGAAAGTGTATACCCACTTTGATATAAAGGAGCTTGTAGATGCGATTAATGAAATTTAGGAAACAATCGGTGCCATTCGCAAATCACTTCGTGATTTTGCTCATGTCGCGCTGGCGCGCTATACCATCCAGCAAATATATTTCGATTGATGCAAGCATCATCTCAATATATTCACTGTCTGTTGCACCGCTTGTAGAAACGCGCAAAAAGGACATTCCCCAGTATCTCTACTGAAAAATGTCCTATACATATCAATATCTTTGTTGCATACCTGCTGCATATGTGTTGCATTCGATGTAAATTCCAGCACATCTGACTGCATTCCACAACTTCTGTAACCCTTGAAAAATGGGCTTTTCTTGATATCTTCGTTCTTGAAAGATTATCTCTTTGAGAACTACAAGCCCTATAAAATAAGGCTTTCTAGCCGTTTTGTGTGCTATAAGAGTGCTACGAAAAAACATTTATCACCATGTTTTAACACTTATAAACACCTGCGCTTTATGATTCACAATGTCTCATTTCCGCTAACCTCTTCTCATATTCTTCTTTTAATTCATATTTAGATAATGCGATTTTTTCAACAGTAGACGTAAAATTATTATTACTATATTTTTGCATTCCGTTTCTATATAATCCGCTTTCTGCGTTTTCAAAATTATGTAATAATTCCTCTTTCGCTTGCCCTGTTCTCAATCTACGGAAACCGCGCGCTTTTACTTGTTTAATACGTGAAATAGATAAATTCTCTTTATCTGCAATCATTGCTAGTGACTTGTTATGTAAATAATATTCCCTTATTACACGTTTTTCTAATTGCCCTGTGTAACGCTCTACAATGCGCCATAATTCGCTTTTTGTGTAATCGTCATACATTTTATCAATAACACTGTTTTCTAGTTCAAAATCGCTTTTAACGCTATCCGATAACGTTGATTCTGAATCTTCATTTATCGGAACATCTAGGCTTGCTATGCTTTGCGAATAATATTCAAGCTCTTCAAGCTCTTTTTCATTAATTTTCATATAATCAGCAATTTCATTATTTGCAGGAGTCCGCCCCAATTTCTGCGATAGCTCCTGAATCGCTTTATTGTAACGAATTATCTTTTGTTGCTTAACACCGGGTATTCTAATTACAGAACCGCAGTTTTCTATATATCGTCTTACGGCCTGCCTTATCCAAAAACCGGCATATGTCATAAATAACACATTTTCCGATGTTTCATATCTTTGTACTGCTTCCCATAATCCAAAATATGCTTCTTGTAATAGATCCTCTTCATTTTCGTATAATGTAAACGGTCTAATCATTATTTTTATCAAAGGTAAATTCTTTTGATATAACCACTGCATATTTTCCGTTACATCAAAACCGTTTTGTATTGCTTTAACTATATCTTCATTTGTCATATTATGCACACCGCCTTTTTTATTTTTGTCGATATTTTTGGGGCTAAGTGGGGCATTTTTTCACTTTTCATATACACCCCCAGGGCACCCCATAAAAGAAAAGAACAGGGCTTTTTATAATAGCTCTGTTCCTCTTTGTTATTTGTTCTCATACCTCTTTACAAGATTATAAAACGTATTCTTTTTTAGATTAGTTTGCTTCATTGCCTGAACTGCTGTTATATTGTGCGATTTCCACTCATTATATACAGCTTCCCAATTATCCGGAAACTCCGCTGCAGGTCTGCCTAAATGCTTTCCCTGCTCCTTTGCGACTGCAATTCCTTGCGACTGCCTAACCTTTATGTTTTCGCGTTCTTTCTGCGCCACATATGATAATATCTGTAATACAAGGTCTGCAACAAAACGACTATCTAAACTATCGCCATTATTGCGTGTATCAAGTAACGGCATGTCTAACACTCTAATATCAGCTTTAATCTCTTGTGTTATATATTGCCATTGCTTCATTATTTCAGTGTAATTTCTACCTAATCTATCAATGCTATATACTGTTAATACATCGCCCTCACGTAATAGTGGGGCTGTGGTATCTGTACCAACTAATAGATTATATGACTTTCTGTTAAAGTCTTTTCCACTCTGCTTATCCATGAGTATATTTCTTTCTTCTACTCCTGCGCCTTTTAGCTCCTTAATCTGTCTCTCTAAATTCTGCTCTTTGCTTGAAACCCTAGCATATCCATAAATCATAATAATCCCTCACTTTCAAATATTGTTTTGTCGTGGTATATGTCTATTATATCAAAGTGTTTATAAATGTCAATGTATTTTATAAACGTTTGTAAATAATCATATAGGGTTTTATAAACTATAAATATGCTAGTTTTTATATGCTTTAAAGTAGTTTATAAAGGTGTACCTTTTTAAACTAACTCTCTAATGCTTCTGATACGGTTTCACTATATCGCTCATCCAACATTAAAAGTGTAGCCATTTTAGAGCTACTCTTAGCAATTTCTACCGCTTGCAATTTTGCGACAGAAGGATATTTGTCATAATCCGGTAACATAGAATTTATTAACGCTTTATCATCATCGGTTAATGAAGTTTTGTCGCTCTCTTTTAGAATATCATTCGCCTTATCCATTACTTTGCTAAAGTTTTTATAACTATCATTCTTTTCTATATCGAAGCACTTTATAGCATGTGTTACATTTCCTGCAGCAAAATTACCGCTTTCATAGCCTATATACTCCTTTAAATCAAGATTATCCCCACAATACCAATCAAATGCCGTATTAACATTATTTCTCATGCTATTATAAGCCTTATATACACTATCTATATCCGGTACCTCGGCAGATAATTGTAAATAAGTACCGTCTTTTTCCTCTGAATCGCTTGTTCTTGCTAACTCATTTAAAAGTCTGCGTTCCATGTAACTTGTGGCTTGATCTTGTAATAAATCAAACTCTTTTTGGGATAGTCTCATTCCTGTTGTTTTAATTGCCATTACCTTATTTGCAAAATCTGCACTTACAGGAGCTTGGAAATATTTATCAATCTGATTTTTCATTATGTCTAAATTGTGATTCGCTAATTTCTGCTTCTTTGCTCTCTCCTTATCGAGCATATCTTTGTAATTGTTTGAAGCTCTCCACTTGCTATCATATTCCTTTATATACTCATCTGTATATTTGCCTTGCATATCCTTTAACTCTCTGTCGTGCTTTGCCTTGTCGCTGTCGTAAATTGCTTTTACTCCATTAACTGAGTCTCTGTAATCCTGTAATAGCTTTAATACATTGTTTAAATAATTCTGATACTTCATAATTAACCTACTTTCCGCTCATTTGAGCTATATATAAATTTTAATAGTTACCGTTACAATAAAACCGTTGTTATTCTTCTGCGCCTAATTTTGGCAAATCTTCCGCTCTTAACGCTTCTTGTGTGCTTGTCATTGGCAAACTCTCCTCAAGAGATATGCTATCATGATAACCTAGCCAATTTTTACAATAAAATATACCTGTAGCTGGGTTTACTTTGCCTGATAGCATTGCTTGTTCTAAAAATGAATCTATAATAGATTTTGCGCCTTGTATTATCTCCGCTCTTTCAGATGAGCAATTACGGCCTTGTGACCATTCATATAAAGTTGACCTTGACACATGTAAAGCCGTTCTAAGTGTTTCTACTCCAGGTCTAAGGCTTGAAGCTTGGCAATACTCAAAGTATTCGTTTACTCTCTGCCGTACTTCATTATCTGTTTTGGGCTTGCCCTTGTTATACAAATCGACTAATGACATTGTTATCGCTTGTACTGTCTTAGGGTCTATCTTTTCAAGTCCTGCTTGTGGAAAATTATTTGCTCTTGCCATGTTTTTACCTACTTTCTATATATTTCATGCACATTTTGTGTCTTTTTATGATGTGTATACACTTGTTGAGCTTGGTTATTCCGGTGCTTGCCTGCGCCTAAGCATATTATGTATTTTTCTATGACATATGGGGCATAACGTAACTAAATCTTTCCATGCATCTTCATTACCTAATCTTGTATATGTTAAATGATGTACCATTAATACATTAGGCTTTGCAGAATATCCGCAGGCTGTGCATTTATAACCGTCTATCTTTAATCTTTCACGTTTTTTGCGCTCCCATGAATCAGATTTCATGTATTCTCTGTACTCTTTACTTTGTCCGCTCATGATGCAACCTCTCAAATTCTTCTAGCTCTGCCATAACTAAATTTTTGATAAACTTGCAGTTATCATATTTTTTCGTTAGCTCATCCGCTTCAACTATAATGCTTTTCCATATCTCATCATCTCTTGAATCGACTTTATCAATGTACTTTTTATGCAGTTCCCATATGTCTTTATACATTTTGAAATAATCCATTGTTTCACCTGCTTTCAAATACCGTTACAAAAAACATGTATTTTTATGTATTAAATTCAGATTTAATAATTAGCTAAAATCCTTTATTTTAGGGGTTTTGTGCAAAATGTGCATTTTTAATGTAAATTTTCTATGTTTTCTACTATATGTTTTTTACATGTAAATTGCATATTTTGCACATTTACTAACAAAAAGGTATTTCAGAATCATCATTTACAGTTTGAAAATCAGTATCTATTACATAACCTTTAATCACATTCTTTACGGTTTTTCCTGTAACGGTTCCGCTTGTCGCAAATAATCCTTTGTTCTTCATTTCTGCAAAGAAATTACCTTTGTTTTCGATGCCATAACCATTATCGGAGCACCATTTAACATAACAATCGTATATTTCTTTTGCTTTGCTGTTTGTGTCTGTCTTTTTTAAGCACTCATTAATAAAATTTCCGATTTTGTCAGAATCCGCCCTGTACGCGTTCGTTGCTTTTTGTACTGCTTCCGGGGCTTTTAATCCGTCTTTACGATATAGTCTTAATCCCTCTAAGCACCAATTTAAAATCCCTGATAGCTCCTCTTTTCTGCGTAGCTTGTCTTTTAAATGCTTGTCCTGTTCGTGTGGCTCAAAATGCCTATCAAAAGAAACCACATTTAAACGACCGCTTGAAAAAATCGTATCATCTGTAATTACAGGCAAATAATTTGTGTTAATTACTAGCTTGAATTTAGGTATAAACTCAAATTCTCTTTGATGTAGGAAACGCGCAGTAATTGAGTCTCGACCTAACAGCGACTTTAACAATGCTGTATCAAATAGCATTCGTTTTGGTGGCTCGCTTGCATTTACAAAGCGACAACCACAAAGCCGGGCTACATCTCCATTTGCTTGCCTTGAATCTGTGTTTTGTTTAGTTGCTAATGTTTCCGGTCTCATAGTTAGAGCATAATCGCCTAAAAGATATATCAATGTTTCGCAAAATGTAGACTTTCCGTTTCTTGTCGTGCTTCCATATAGGATAAAAGCTGTTTCTTCCGATGTGTTGCCAGTTAATGACAATCCGGCTATTTTCTGCAGATACTCGATTTTGCTTTTATCATTCTGCATGATTTCGTTTATAAATTTTTCCCATACCTCACGCTTTGCGCCTGGCTCATAATTTACATTACAGATTTTTGATAATAGCATATCCGGGCTATGTTCCATAAATATAGGTTTATCGCCTGATAAATCAAGTGTGCCATTCTGTACGTTTAAAATATAGTCATTTACATCTAATTGCTCATTCGTGAAGTATGATAAATCCCTTGAATCCTGCAACATGTTATTTCTGTTTCTAAGATTGCATAATGGCGTAACCGCTTTTAGATATTTTCCGTCTGTATCAACTGTTACAGCATATCTAATAAGTGCATCTGAAAGCTCTTTTGCAGATTTTCTTGCAGATAAGCCCTCTAAATCATCAATCCAACGCTTACCGTCAAATAACATAAAGTCTTTACGTGTGGAGCAATACCGATGTTTGTCCTTAAATATGTCTGCAAATAGCCTTGCATTGCCCTTATCTGATGTTTCATAATTCTCGGCATGTATTTCTTTCAATGTGCTTTCAAGAGTCTTTTTAGGTGCTTTTTTGCCCTCTATACGGTTACTTGTAACGGCATTATTAATTAATTTTTCAAAATCTGCGTTCGTTTTTCCACTCTCAAAATAATCTGTAATGTCTGCCTTGGGTATGTCCGGCATAGGTACCATGATTTTTACACTCTTTGCAACCGACACGACATCTTCATAAATCCTATTTGCTACGTCTATCCCCGGTTTATCATTGTCAGCGAGAATTATCACCATTGCACCATTTACAAGTTCTGCAAAATCGCTTTGCCAGTCGTTTACACCGCCATATGTAAAACTTGTGTAGCCGTGTTTAGTTAGCGTATCTACATCTTTTTCGCCCTCGACAATAAATATAGGCTTATTATCATCAATCGCCTTTTTTATGTCTCTTAAATTGCCATATACCGCCCGATAACTTTTTCTCGGCTTGTTACGAGATAAACCATATATAAATCTCTCATTTTCTACTCTGCCATAAATAATACGTTTTCCTTGTAGCCTTACTTTTGTAAAAGCATATTGACCGTTACGGAAAAAGTAATTATAAATTGCTTCTATTTTTCGTTTTTCTCTGCTCTCAATATACATTTTCCGCTTTTCTTTATATTGAAAACTATTAAACCCGTCTTGTTTCTTGTCATAATAATCATAATACCATTGTTCCTGTGGCACTCCTATTTTATTGGCAATATCACTGTGTTTACACCCCGCTTTGCAGTCTTCAACAACTTTTATATCTCCTGGTGCAATATCTAGTGATGGTTTATTATCATCATGGCATGGACATATACAATGATATATACCATTTGAACAATTTATCACTTTGAGGTTTGATAATACAGCATGTAATGCTAATTCTTTATTAGTCAATCGGTACACCCCATTTCACATAATTTATGCCTTATCTCTTCCGCGCATTCATTGCATAATTGCGCTATCCCTTCGCAAGTGTGCCATTCTTGGCTTTTATCGTCTTGTTGATCTCGTTGCTCTCCAAACTCTTTACAAGTTTTAAGATAAAATTCTTGCTCGTCTTTTAATTCCTGCTTATCTTTCATTATTGTTTATCTCCATTTCCGTACTCGTACAAATCGGATATATACAATTTAGGCATTTTACCCCTTGAAAATTCTATTGATAAATCTTGTAATAGCTCGTTTCCGTCATTGTCTATAATCTGAAACGTTAAAGTAAATAAGTTTCCTGAACGTTCACAGCCCACACAATCAAACGCGCATAAGTTCTTCAACTGCGATATTTTTCGTAACGGCTTTAATTTGACTCTTGTTAACATTTTATTTATCCTCGCTTTCCCCGGTGTACTTGTAGCCGGTCAACTCTTCAAATTGTTTTGCATAAATAAGATATGTAAATTTGTGGCTTCCTTTTCGTTTAAAACAGATTCCCCACGGCACAAGATTTTGTTGTATTAGCAATCTGACTGTTTGAGAATCCATTTTTAAAACCTTTGCAGCCACATTTACAGGAACATTACCCATTGCTTCATCATTCATATTGCACCGCCTTTATTTTGCTAATGCGTCAATGATTTTAAAAATCTGCTGTTTTGCTTCATCTGATAGCTCGTATCTTAACTTTCTGCTAAAATTACCGTCATTCATGTTTAGCTCTGCCGCTATCTGCCATAATTTAACGCCGTGACTTTTTGCATATTCTCGTATATCTTTATTTTTCATTTAAAATACCTCATCTTTTTTATTTGTTGTTGTTGACATTTTCACTTGCAAGTGCTATTGTGTTTATAAATTGAACATCATTTTTGCTAACGTTCATTTTATGAGT
>ERZ1031467.338-NODE-338-length-14371-cov-15.082425_pt1 | contig 14371 bp, 15 predicted proteins | sample MGYA00517105_ERZ1031467 | MGnify/ENA primary metagenome ERZ1031467 (study PRJEB33719, sample SAMN04261155) | wastewater metagenome | biome: rural village; feature: human; material: feces | host: Homo sapiens | place: El Salvador | collected 2013-01-07 ...
TGTAATCTTATGGACACCCAGCAAGCTCATGTAATCTTTAGGCCGCCACGTACACCGGTTCGACTGGCCACTCCTCTACTGCTTCGCAGAGAGCGGCGCCGCAGTCCACGCTGGCATCCGAGACATCACTGTTATCGAAGAGCGTCGAAAGACCGCATTGACCACCAATGCTAACAGGACCACCACGAAGGCAGAGACGGAAACCGCTTGTTGCGCCGGACGTATTCCAATAATATGCACACCAGTATGTGTTCTGACTACCGCCGATGGCGGTAGGGAAATTCTCCAGATTATCCATAGACAGTCTGGTTATCCAGCCTTCGCCTTTTTTGATGGATGTGCTGTATGCATTCATTCCTGTGGCGTTGTCGATTGTCCATGACCCATAGATGGAAGGTGCTACAAGGTGGGTGACTGTCGTATCTTCGTTGACCCTTACGAACTCATCATCCATATGATACCAGAGATGACCGTAAGAGTTTTTAAGACCGAAGAAAGAGTTGACCTTTGCTGCATACCAGGTTGTTCCGTCGTCATTGAGAATATTTACGGTTGTCTCTCCACAGCTATCACCTAGTTCAACACCTGCATCCATAGGGATAAATGGACGGGCACCATTGTATGTTGACCACGAATTATAGTCTTTCTGGGTTACGCCAGGACCTAGTCCTCCTTGATAGAGTCCATTGGCATCTTTTGTTGTATTGACGGCAGCCTGAACCTGGTGGGTACCGAAGATAACACCGAAGAGTGCAGCCGTTACGGCAAAGTGACGCATGGAAGAGCAGAGCCAGCCTGTGCCGTTTTTACGGGCTGCAGCACGCCAATACTCAGTATTTTGATTGCTGGCAGGTTTACCTAGTAAGGAACGGTTTGTCTCATCGAGCTTAGCATCATTGTTGCCTCCACGGTAGTCTGCTCCCGTGTTGAGAAAGCTGACCAGGCGACCTGTGCTGCGCTCTAAAGTGGCATGGCCAGAGGCAGAACGTGAGCCGATAGGGATTGTGTAGTTGTATTCGCCTTTGATAGGAGTCAGTCCCACCATCATATAGAACAGACGGCCTACAGTCTTGAAAACCAGATAGAACTTGCGGTTCCATCCCCACTGGTAATGTCCCTCTGATCCGTCTAACTTTGCAGCCTCTCCTGTGGCATATTTGTGATGATCTTTGGAATCGAGTTTTCGGCGGCTATGGTCATTCTTGACCAGGTAGCAACCGAGACCAAGCTGAATTGGCAGCTCTCTCAAGAGCTCAAGCGATCCCACATAGGTTGCTGCCTGAGGGGTTGCGTTGTCTATATTCCAGACACGCCCGCACCAGAGATTCTGACCCATATCTACAGCGTCTTTGAGCGACATCTGCTGCGCAGTACCCGATTTCTTGTCATAGACCTCTATTTGCTTGTCTGTTGCGGTCATATCTGCAGCAGGGAGGTCTGATACCTGCTTAGCCCCATCGAAAGCAGCGATGATTGCCTTGACCTTTGTCTCTTCTTCTGATGTTAAAGCCATAAAATAATATATTTAATCGATTAAACAATGCGTAATGAAGCTCCCACCTTGCGCAGATTGCCTGATGCAGACAGGCGAAGGCGTGGCTGGCGGACTGTGATGCTCACCTCCTTCCAAAGAGGTGTATTGGCGGTAGGGATGATCCAGAACTTAGTAGTTCCCACGCCTTTGACTGTGAGGTTGCCGCTCGGATCAACCAGCAACGAATCACCATCTACACGCTGGTAGAGCACGCTCTGAGGTAGGTAGTTCGGTATGAGATTGGCAACGATGCGCTGCGCCACTTTATTTCGTAGGCTGATTTCCGGGAGATAGTCTAGGAACATTCGCGATGGTGCGATGAAGCCTGTGGCTATCTGACCTGCCAATCCATCCATTTGTGCAATCTTGGCATCGGCTCGTTTGGCGGCAGCATCTGCCTCAGTAGCCTTTGTCTCAGCTAGAGCTGCTTGTGCTGCTGCAGCTGTAGCCTGCTCTTGTGCAGTATTGGCTGCACTCTGAGCGAGATTTGCTGCCTTGTTGGCATCGTCGGCTGCACTCTGTGCCTTGATGGTTGGTGTCTTATCGAGCCATCTGCGCCATTTGGTGTTTGTATCCGAAGGAGTTGTTGTGTTACCATCCTCCAGTGACGCATAGACTCCTGTAGATGTATGAACTATATCCCCTTCATCGTAGCCCCTAACAGTCTGTCCATCCTCTTCATATGAGTAGTCCAACTTCCAGGTACCTTGATCGGTGAAGGCGACATTACCAACAACAATGATATTTGTATTATCTGCCATATATTTATTAAACTTTAATGACTAACTTGTTTCTACGCTTGACAACATGTTCTGCGACATGGCTTCCGTAATCAATCATAAGTAACTTGTTACGATGCTGGCGGAATGACGGATACATAGCGCCGCCTCGAGCAATGACACCCGTATCGACATATTCATGCTTGGAGAGGTCCCATTGCCACCAGTTTCCGTTGCTTCCCATTTTGGGTGGATGATCGTTCATTTCCTTAGCGAGGTCTGTCTGCAAAATAGAATTGATGATTGCAGTATTGGTATCAGACTGACGCTTGTTTTCAGCAGATACTCTGCTGTTTTCAGCCAGTATCCTTCCGCTTTCTGCGGCTAGACGTTTATTCTCAGCTTCTGCTCTTGCAGTTTCTTGCTTCTGTCGTGCTGATTCCTGACTCTGCCGAGTCGTCTCGTTGACGCCTCGTGTAGTTTCTGCTGATTGTCTGTTCTTCTCCTGGCTTACTCTTGCAGTTTCTTGCTTCTGTCGTGAAGTTTCATTAGAACTACGTAAGGTTTCAGACTTTTGTCTAGCGGCTTCCTGTGCCTGCCTAGTTTGCTCTGCTGTCTGTCTGCCACTTTCATTTTTTTCGATTGCAGTCTTGCCAGCCAAAGTATCCGAAGTAGCCTTCTTGGCTGCTTCGGTTGCAGTCTTACTCTCAGCTACGGCATTATCTACCTCCTGCTTCTTAGTCTCCAGCCCCTCCCTAGCCTTGTCTGCATTTGCTGCAGCCGTGTTGGCTTTTTCTGTTGCAGTATTTGCAGCTTCAGTCACTTTTTGGGCTTTCTCCAGCTCTGCGTCAATATCACGGGTGAACACCTTCATCGGAACGATGACCTGCTTTCGAGTGCCTGCCAGGTCATCGTAGAGGGCTGGTACGGTGAATACGTGCTCGAGGGAGTTCACCTGCTCACACTCGAAGATATTCTTCGAACGTCTGGCTAGGTAATCGTTGAAGCGCGGCATCAAGGCAGCACAGATTGTTGACCAGTCTGAGTTCTTGAAAGCCTCTTCAAGATTGCTGTTAATACTTGCATCACTCATAGGCACCTCCTTATTCTGCGCTTTCTATGCTCTCAATCCATTCAGGAATTGAGGTAAGGATCTTCGCACTCGTCTCCTTATCAACCATATCCCTTTTGATAGAGATCGCAAGATTGCCGTTCTCTACATTAATATTACCAAGATACTCACCATTCTCACTGCTGATGATATATCCTCTTATTATAGTTTTATCTCCAGCGACATTACGCTCGAAACTCACTTTCACACTCTCGTTGAGCTCAATCGGCTCAAATTCGGTTGTCACCGTCTGCTTTGCTGTTTTCATATTATAAATATTATATAAGTTATTAAAATCAAGACCAGTTCAAATCATACTCACCACTCCAGAAGACTCCTGCACCAAGGCTGGTTGGCTTCGGATTCAGGAATTTCGGATTTACGTAAGCGCACGACAGGCTTTCGCCACCTTTCAACTCATGCCAACCACCGATGTCTGCAAAATGAATTGTCTGTTTATCATTACCATTAATGACTCGCCATTCCTTGCCGTTACCCATTCCCTCGAATACGTAATAGAAATCAGAACTGCAATTAATGACAACTATATCAATCGCCATACCTGAAGCGTCTCCATAACTAGCAAAACCATACAGAGGTATTTTATAGTATCTTCTTCCTGATACCATACCACTTTCGAGTGCAATATAGACCCCAGTATCCTCTGTATTGTCAGCATCCTTGGTGTATATTCTCATGTGTGTGCCGAAAACCAATGCCATTGTCTTTTGCCGATGTCCGAACATACCTCTGCACCATATATCTGCCGCATAAAAGCGATAACCACGTTTCTTTGCACTATCATAACCTTGATGATATATGTCTCCCGAGAACCACATTCTGCCATCCGAGCCAAACTGTATATTACCAACTACATTTCCGTTGCTGTCAACACAATCAAGTGTTTTAAAGCTTCCATGTACTCCTGTAACCGTACCACTGAATGTTCCATTCTGACACCAAATGCTACCAGTTGAGTCAAGCTTGAAATTTGGAGTTGTTATGGTAATCTGGCCACCCGAGAAATTCATGCAATGTCCCGTAAGACTTATTTGATCGGCTTGAATGGTTGCTGATGAGATTCCATCTCTGATGGCAACTCCCATTTGTGATGTGTTGACAAGTCCATTTGCATTTACCTGTGTAGTGAAAAATCCAGCGAAAGTGCTTGTAAGCACAAGGTCAGTTTTATTGATGTTGGTAATATTACCACTTGAATCAAAAGAAACCTTAGCTGCTAATGCTGAAATGCTGCCATTCGTCGCTTTGATTTCTGTAGCGGCATACGATTTCGCAGCAGCTGCCGCATCATTTGCAGCTTTCGCATTATTCACTGCTGTATTTGCGGTACTCTGTGCATTACTAGCAGCTTGAGCGGCATTGCTTGCCGTTCTCTGCGCAGTATCTCCTGCATTCTTAGCATTGGCAATCGCCTTCTCAACAGCGGAACCTCCGCTGCTCAGCACTATGTTGTCAGCTGAAATCTTGGCATTGGAAATCATGTTTCCAGCAGTATCCTTCGTAATGAAAGAACTGATTTCACTTTTTACGACACCGCCTTTGTTCGTGAATGCCGTAGAGAAAAGCCCGGCAAATTCTGTAGTCAATACTGCACCGGCAGATGATTTCAGCCTACCTTTCGCATCGAATCCTCCGGCAGCTACACTCCATCCATAGCTATTTTGCTTAACGGTCGTAATGGTAGAGGAGTAATCACTTCTTATACCGCTGCCAACACCATCTGCATAACTTTTAGCAGATGCAAGATTACTGCTGATACTCTTATTGAGCGTATCTACGTTTGCCTGCAGCTGCTCTTGTGTAGCAGCCTTGCCCACTGTCAGGGTGATGGATTCAATATCCTGCTGAATCTGTGTAATACTGGACGTATTCGCATTCACCATATCCACAGTACTGGTAATTCTGCCAGATAGCTGCTCGATGCTAGAGGATACTGTAGTGTTGTTGGCGTAGTCTTGACTACCTACCCACTGTCTGATACCCTCCGCAGTCTGACTGATGGATGATGTATATTCGCTTGTAACGGTATCATACTGATCCTTCAGCTTCTTGTCAACCGTTGAGGTGATGCTGCTCGATGTCTGTAAAATCAGCGATGAGGTATCTTCGCGATTCTTCTTATCCGTCTGATCTACATACTGTCTGATTTCACCCTTTTCTACATCAAGTTCAATTCCCAACCTGGTAGTCTTGCCATTCACCTTATTAATATTCTCGCCCAGCAGCTTGATATTCTCTGCGGTCTGCACAATCTGAGTGCTCACGGTCTTGCTGAACTCGCTGAGAGGTTCATCGGTGATGGTAACTAGGGCGATGTAGCAATCGCCCGAATATCTGATGATGAAATCGCCAGTACCATTCCAATTACCCTCCATCCTCACCGTCTGCCATTCACCCGAATAGGCGATGTTTTCGGTCTTGGCAGTCAGGGTATTCTCTTTGCCATCCACAGCCTTGCAGCCGTCGAAGCCATAGGTAAGCTGTCCAGCGGTCTTGGCATACAGACGTATATTCACGTAGAGCTTATCCTGCACATCAACGGTTGCTGCTTCTGTCTGAGACAATCCTGCATCATTTTTCTCACCGCTACCCTTTACGTATTCCTTGTGAGTACCAGGCTGCTTGATAAGGGCATTATTCTGTCGGAGACCGCAGTTCTGCACACGGAGCATCTGCCTGCCATCGTTCTGCTCGAGCGTAACCTTTTTGTTTCCGCTTGTAGTAAGCGTAGAGTTCACCATAAACGGCATACCTGTGGCATCCACCCACAACATAGTCTCCTCGTCAGCATCAATCTCCCAGTTGGCGATGATAGTATTGTCGGCATCTGATATCTGCTCTAGGAATTGTCCATTCTCCAGGTAATTTTTGCCATTGGTCAGCTCATAGCTGGTTTTGGCAAACCGGGAAGAGAACATATTTTCCAATACCTGGAACTTGGTATCCACGCTCTCGCCAGTCCTGCGCAGAATCAGGTCTCCTACTGCATAGAGGTTATTCAGATACTCACCGAATCCCTGCAGTCTGCCGAACCATGGATGCACGATGCCTTCCAGGTTGCCCAGTCTGCCCTTCAATGCACCCTCTGGGTCGGTCTTCAAGCCATAGATGACATCTAGGTGAGGAGAGGCTGTGCCAACGGTGATAATCTGCATGATACCCTTTCGGTCTGGGTCGCTGAGGTTATCTACACGTACGAAGGTATCCTTCTTCCTGATGAGATCTTCAGGTGTGGCTCCCGTTATAGAAGAGGTGAAATTGGCAAATTTCACCCAGTCCAATCGTTTGTTACCATCTTCTAGGCTTCCACAGCCTGCATCGGTAACAAGCAGCTCATAGTTCTTCACAACATAGTAGTCATTACTGCTATTTGGCATGCCATTGAACTGCTGCACCTTAATGATGTCGTCTCTACGGAAAGGATTGTATAGCTTACCATCCTGCGTATCAAGATAGACCTTGCCAGTCTTGGAATCATAATGGTCCACCTCCATCATGCCCGTGAACACACGGTTATCATTCTCACCTAGCAGCTGAGAGATGATCATCTCATAGACTCGGAGTGAACTGCGCACAATGACGTTATCGAACTCGCCTGTCCATTTGTTCTCCTGCACTCCTGCAGCATTGGTGACCGGCTTATTGTAGATGCCCCATCCTTTGCCAGCCAAGAAATCAGAAACGAACTGCTTGCTGAAGAGGTTTCCGTCAAAGGTAGATTCTCCTTTAACGTGCAATTGCTTCATTGTGGCGAGCCCCCATGCCAGCAGCTCATCTATGCAGAGTTTATATTTACCCGTCTCATCCTTTCTGACAATAATGAATCCCTTTTCCTCGTCAGTATTCGCATTTTCCGATGCTATGGAATGGGCGATGATGTTACCATCAGCATCAAACCTGAAATTATTCTCCAATGCCAGTGAGTGGGCGTGGATATTTCCCGAACGGTCGAAGGAGAAGTCCTTGCCAATCTTGATGCCTTTCAGGAAGGTGATGAGTCCACGTGCCGTGTCGTCATGGATAGCAGAGAGCTTGTCTTCGTCTGCATTGGCAGCATAATCCAGCAAGGACAGAAAAGCATTACCAATACGTGTTGCCGTATTGGCATGCTTGATTCTCTCGTCGCGTATCGCTTCGAAAGCTTCTCTGAGGTTGTTGATATCGAATTTTTCTGCCATTGTTTTTATTTTTGAGCAAAAATACAAAGATATTTCCCAATATAAAAATACATCATATCTTGCCGAACATCTGCTTGAAGAGGTCTGCCATCAGCCCCTGGTATTCCTCGCCATAGAAATAGCCCTCCATATCGTTCAGCTTCATGATGGATGCATAATACTTCCGGTTGAACCATGGACGCCTCTGTCTGGGTTCGCCCAGATGATGCTGCGCACGGTATTTCGGATCCAGGAACGGGAGATCTCCAGGATTGCCATGGTAATAACCGTTGCCCGTTCCCGCCTCCTGATACAGACCATAGAGCAGGAACTTGTGGGCGATGACTCTTGATGATCCGCCAAACGAAGTAGCCTGCACGCTGTTGAAGAGAGCACCCGTATGGCGGATGCGGTAGTGCATGATCTTCTCCTTCCAGATTTTCACCATCTCCTCTGCCCATCCACGCTCGTAGGCATGGATGTCTTCCTGAGATACGGGAGTCTTGATGTTATTCGTTCCATTCTTCATTGTCATATACCAGGTCTAATGGCTCGCTCACGTCGATGTGGAATTCCACGCCAGTGAGCCCGTTGATGAAATATGCGCCTATCTCCCGGTTGTCCACCTGGTCGCTCAGCAGATAGGTAAAGTCGCTTTCCCACTTCATCTTGTCGATGATGATACGGCTCAGAAACTGCCGGAAGATCTTTCTGCAGGTGTTCAGCTTCTCCTGGCGGTCGTTCATGTCGTTGAACTTGTATCGCATCAGGATCCACACCGTATAGGTGACAACCTTGCGGAAACTGCCGTCGCCGTTGATGGCCACGTTTCCGTCGTTGGTGTCATCTATGACGATGAAGTTCCTGCCCTTCGACATATTGGCCAGCATTCCCTCGAAAGCCTGTGGTGTAGAGCATGTGGTAGGAATGAACCCCAGCTCGCAGCATAGCTTGTTGCGCTTTGCCAGGTCTCTGAAGTAAGAGAATGCATCGAAGCCCACCTGTACCGATGGGGTATTGATTTCTGTCTTGATCATGATTTATTCAGTTTCTTGTTTAACTCCTCTGCCTCGCGTGCCTTGGCATCCAGTTCGGTGAGTGCCCGCCACACATTGGCTTTCCTGATAGTCTCCTCCTTGGTGATATCCCCGCCTGTGAGTGCCCGGATCTGTGCATTCATCGATGCCTCCATGTCATTTTCTCCTTCGCCTCCTTCAGCTGCAGGCTTGAAGAGATGGGGAAACTTTGTGGAAAAGTTGTGCTTTATCCACATAAACCAGAGAAACACACCCATCAGCTCATAGGTAGAGCACTTGATGTGCGCTGCCTGGTTGCCCTCATTGTCCAGATAGAGATATCGTGCCAGTTCCTTCAGCGGCTCATCGCTCGTCTTGTCCGACTGCAGATACTGCTGGAAGTAGTTGTCCGCACAGATGTAATACTCAAACGGATAGTCGTAGAGCTCCAGGTCTGCCGCCTTGTAGAGTCCGATGGAATCGAGCCTGTTTTCAGCCCCGGTATCTTCAAACACAAAGTCGAATGCCTCGCAGAAGCTCTGCACCTGCCACAGCTCCAGGAAGAATCTCACCTTTCCGCCCTTCTCCGTCTTGGTTTCGCAGAGCCAGCCGTCCTTCTTCTCGTTGAGCACCCTGATTCCGGCAAACCGGGCGAAAAGGTAGGTCCTTACGTGCCACTCCTCCCATCCCTGGGTGAGCAGGATGAGCACATAGCGCAGCTGGTCCTGTGTCAGTTCACTCCAGGAATGAGGAACGTGAAGGTTCAGTGTTCCGTCATCCTGCAAAGAAGAAGGTCGGGTCGTCAGCTTTGTTCTCATACGCTTGCATGTGATTGGCCTTGTAGGCCGGTGAATCCTTGTATTTTGGGAATTTATCGATGTTCTCCTCTATGAAGTTGGCTGCTGCAGCATAGGCAAGATCCTTGTATCAAGGGTCGGCAGGAGTCTCTTTAGTAGAAATGTGAGCACCGATGAAATGGCACATTTTCACGATGGCGTGCCGATGGAATGGCTCATATTGTGCCTTGCGCTCCTCCTCAAGCAGCTGCTCGATGAGCGAGTCGGAGAACTGCTTGCGAAGCACCAGTTCTGCCATTCCTATCTCGTTGCGGTGGGCTGCCAGGTCGTCGAAGGTGACGAACCCCCGTACACTCGAGTAAGCCCTCAGCGTCAATGGTGACCAGAAGAAAGAGGCGATGTTGTTGCACGCCTGCACCGTCTCGCTCCAGCCTTCCACCGTGCGCAGGCGGTTCAGCACGCCATGCAGCTGCAGGTCCTGCTTGTAGGTCAGCTCCCTGAGCAGGGCATCCACCCTGGCTTGGGATGCTGGCGATATGTTTTCGTTGGAAACGATACCGAAACCGTTGTCGGTCATGATGAGATCGTTGGAACGGAGACGCAGGATGAATGCCTTCAGGATGACGTATGAGCGGATATTGCCCAGTAAAGCGCTGCCTTCAGCACAGGCGGCATCCTCGAAGTCGGAACCGATGACCGTAGCCACCAGGTCGAAATATACGTTCTCCAGCGCAGGCTGCATCTTCGTGAAGACGTCTTCCGTGGCAGCCCCCACGAACGGAAGGAGCTGCTCAAACTGTTCTGCAGTAATATTAATCATCTGTCTTTGAATTTGGATTGTTAGACACTTTCTTGGCATCCTTGTTCTCATCAAGGGTGGTGAGCATGATGAGCGGCACATCCGGATAAACCTTCTCCTCCCAGTGGTTGAAGTAGATGATCACCCAGTGAACCGTCTCCATCAGGTCGTGGAATGCCTTCTCTATGCTCTGCTTCAGCGTGAAGAGCTCGCGCTTGTCGGAACCCGAATTGTTGCTCTGGCTCTTGCCGGGAGTGGCGCCCACCAGGTTGGGGTGGATGTTGTCGGCATAGCACTGCATGTTGTTGCTCTCGGCGATATCATCGCTGTAGTCGCCTCCGTCCTTCGAGGTATCGATGCGGGTGATGCGCACCATCTTCACCTCCTTGCCGTCGGGCGTGGTATAGTAGCCCGCTATCCAGAGCTTGCCGCTGTTCTCTATGCCCGAGATGAAGTCGCGTATCTTCTCCTTTTCGGCAAGCTTGCGCTTCTTCTGTTCCTCCGTACTCGTGATGTGCTCCTCCTTGAAGATGCCGCGCCAGTAGTCGTTGTGTATCTCTACCAGGTAGGGGATGGTGGCGTGGTTCTTCAGCTTCGCCATCTTGCCGATGGCGATGAGACGGGAGATGTCATACCATTTGTCCCTGAAGATGGCGGAGTAGTAGGGCACGGGATAGTACTGGCAGCCCGGGGTAGGGAAGCGGGTAACGATGGCGAAGACCCTGTCCTTGCATCCCGGTTGCCCCGACTGTCTTGCCTTCACCTTGCCGTTCTGGCCGTCCTGCCCCATGCGCTTCTGCAGGTCGCCCAGCGGATCCAGCTCGTCGAGCAGCGGCAGCACCTCTATGTTGGCTGGCACAGTGGCATTTCTCCAGTTGGCATAGAGCACATATTCCGAGCGTCCGTTCACGCTCTTGGTAAACCGGCAGTAGCACGCCTCCTTGTGTCTTACCGCCACAATCTTGTCGCCCTTCTTGTTGAGCACGATGGCAGATACGCAGAAGAAGAAATACTTCATGTCGGTAATCTGTTCCAGGAAGAAGCGGCTCATCGAGTTGTGCATCCTGAAGAGGTTCACTTCCCTGTCCTTCGTAGGCAGCTTGGTCTCGATGTCGTTATACTGGAAGCCCATTCCATAGCAGGTGAGCACGTTGAAGAGTTTGTTCTGAGCCATCACGCTGCTCCTGCCTATGTTGCTGATCAGCTCGTAGGGCAGCTGGTTCTCGTAGCCGAAGGGTACATAGGTATATTCCTTTCCCCCGACTTCCACGCTGACGAGAGGCGTGGTACCATCATCATCGAAGACGGTGGACGACTCCGTGAAACCGCTCGTGGGCGATGATGTCTGATAATCCATCACCTCGCCCATGGTGGCATAGGTGATGTCTATGTTGTTGCTGTTGTTGTTTGCCATAATTATTATAAGTATATTGGATGGTCATTGTATCTGAAGATGAAGATATCCCTCACCTTGCGTATCTGGTGATTCACCGGATTGTAGAGGTTGTGGGTTCCCTGCTGCCAGGAACTGCTCTTCACCAGCCAGCCCCGGTACTGGATGATGGAGCCGTCGGCTGCCTTCCAGCAGTCCAGGTTCACGGGCGTGCGGTCTATGCGCGAAATGTCGAGCGCACGTCTCAGCTCGTTGATATGGATGGCTCTGGGTGTCTTTTCTTTCATATCTGCGACAAAATTATAAAGGTGAAACTTCTAGTTGAACGTATCATCGAATGAGTCATCAAAGATTCTGCCTCCCGTGTTCTCCACATCCCTGAAGATCACGTTCTGCACTCTCTGGGCATACTGATACGTAAAGGTGAACTCCGCCATGTCGTCTTCCTCGTTGGTCCGTTCGCTCTTCGAGTCGGTGAAGGTGATTTCCTTGTCCTTGGTATAATCCCTGAAAAGATAGATCTCATCGCTTCTGAGCAGGTCTTCGGCAAAGTGTGCCATGGATGGCGGGATGATGCCGGTGTCGCCCTCGAAGGAGCGTGTCTCCTTCACGGCATAGTTGATTTTCCTGCCGGAGATTACCGCCTGCTTGCGCTCGAAGGTAGGGGCTATCTTCTTTCTGCCCAGACAGTAGAAAATCTCCTGGCATCCGAAAGAGTTGGTAAAGAGCAGCACCGGGTCGGCCACTGCCCGGGTATGGTCTATCTGGTACTCCTGCACTCGCCTGCCCACGGTCACGGTATAGGCGAAGAGGCTGCCCTTGGCTTCATCGTAGTATCTGTCGGGCGAAACATCAAAGGTGGTGATGCCGTTCACGGTATGGGTAGGGGTGGCAGATGCATCGATGGTTGCGGTGCTTATGCTGCCCGATTCCCTGTTGTAGTAGCTGGCAACCACCTCCGGCGTGCTACTCTCCTTGCCTGCTGCATGCAGGTATTCCCGATGTCCCAGCTGTGTAAGCTTGGTGCCGTCGAGCAGGGTGAGGAAGAAGGTGTCCAGGAATGCCTGGCAGCTCATGTTCACGTCAACGGTGGCATAATATACGCTGAACTCCTTGCTCCAGGTATCTACATTCTTGTCTCCCGTATGTTCCGTGATGCTGATCTTGCAGGTGGCAGCCACGGTTCTTCTGGCTGCATCAGCTATGAGAGTACCGAGGTCGTAGATGGTGATGTTGCCCGATACAGGGTAGTAGGTCTCGCTGAGCAGTTCTTCACCGTCGCACGAGATGGCGACGGTGGCATTCTCGCCGCCTATCTTGAAGGAGAAGGTGTCGAGGGCGCTGGTAAATACCGGCGAGCTGGGTTGATGGATAACTGTAATCATATCTTTGTTTCATTAAACTTGTGCAAAGATAGGATAGGGAGGGTGAATATAAAAATACCCAGCCACCTCACGGTGACTGGGTACTACTTATTAACTTAAATAACTTATGAAGCATAGGCTACGCTTAGCCTAACCAGTATTTAATTATTAATGCAAAAGCTTGTTTTTTCTAGAAAGGATGATCGTACTGCAGATGCCAGGCGAGTGTTCCGCCTTCTATCTTAACCATCTTGAAACCTCGCTCCACCATATATTCGGTGATGGTGGAGACGGGAGCGATAACCATATCCTTGATGTCGTTCTGTATCTCCTTCGAGGTCTTGAAGTCAACCTCGTTGTTGTCTTCCGGATCATACGGCTGGTAGCCTAGCAGATACTGGTCCAGAGCCATACGGGTATAGTCCGCCTTGGTTTCCTTCTCCTCTTCTCTCATCATACCACACCTCCTTTCGCCTTCAGTGCCTGGTTGATGGTCTTGAAGAGGTTCTCCATACGCTTGAATGCATTGAGCATCAGGAGAACCTGTCCGGCACCGCCGAAATCATCCACGGCATTGGTTATTACCTCGTTTGAGATAAACTTGTCTTGAGCAAACTCAAGAGTCTCGATGAAGTTGTCCAGCTGGCCAACGTTCATCATATCTACTAGCGCATTCCAGACGTCTGCTGTCATGTGCAGGTTGGTTGGGTTATTCTCGTTCATCGCTCATTCCTCCTTTCTTGTCTCTTTCCCAACTTGGGTGCAGGAGCCCTTTGGCTTCTTCCGAAAGTACCCCCCCCCGAATCTCTATAGCGCTTGAAGATGCGGTTGCGCTCGCTCTGGATTTTCTCGTTCTCTGTAGTCCAGAAGCTCTTGGCTTCGGCTTTGCCTACGTTGTGTCTGCGGCCTGCCTCGGTGCGTTGTTTTATCAGCTCGCGAAGCTTTAGCTCGTACTGCACTTTGGCTTCCTCATACACCTTTCTTGCATTGCGGAGCTCATCAGTTGCGTGGTGCTCCACTGCGAGAATATCGTCCAGCTCATCATTATATTTGTCATGCAGGTCTGACATTTTATTGGCGTAGTCCATGCGAAGCTTATTCAGCTTGGCTGTATTGGCTTCAATGAGCTCATGGAATTTCTCTGTAGTAAGCGGCTCATCCTGCGTGCCGACGCTCTCATTTTTATCCGGTGATGGCAATTTATTGCCCTCAACCAGGGCAATATCTTGCCATGGTGATGCACTAACCGCTACGTCCTGAGTATTTTTGATCATCTCTACCATAGCTACATCACCTCCCCTCCGAAAAGATAACCACCTACGAACATGACAGCCACGAATGCAGCTATGCCTAGCATAGTGACAGCTACTTCGCCATACGTTACCTTCTCCTCGCAAAGGTAAGAGAAGGTCTCGCTCCTGGTAGCCATGAGGCGCTTAGCCTCACGCTTGATTGCACAC
>ERZ1031467.339-NODE-339-length-14338-cov-4.484142_pt1 | contig 14338 bp, 11 predicted proteins | sample MGYA00517105_ERZ1031467 | MGnify/ENA primary metagenome ERZ1031467 (study PRJEB33719, sample SAMN04261155) | wastewater metagenome | biome: rural village; feature: human; material: feces | host: Homo sapiens | place: El Salvador | collected 2013-01-07 ...
TCATATTCTCGAAGTTTACACAATCATATATTTCACTCGATGCACCACATCGAACAGTCTTTTGAGCGAGCCGTTGTTGAAGATTACTGCATCGTATGATAGCAAGGGCAGAAGATTGCGCTGTTTGTCACGCAACATACGTTCCTGCGACACCCCTCGGCGCAGTCGGGTTGCTTCTTGTGCCGACACGCAAATCTTGAATAGCTCGATGTCGGGGAATTTCTCGCTCAAGGCTCTCAGCCCGTCCTCGTCAATGACGTAAATAGCATTGTCCGTCACCTGGTCGATGGTGGTCCAATACTCATAGCCACCATACTGGGTGTATGCCAACATTTTATCGTGCGGCACGTCGCACTTCTCTACAAAATGATGCTCCACACCGTCAAACTCGCCTTCACGCTTCGGACGGGTGGTATAAGAACACAACACTTTATAGCCGCCAATATCAGACAGCATCTGAGCCACAGTGTCCTTTCCTGCACCGCTCGGACCTGTAATTGTTATCAGTTTCATATCTTGTTTTTGTTTGAATTTTAACATTTGGGTAAAAAGCCACAAAACAATCATAGACTAACCATTGACTATCTGTAAAATATCCATAGGCTTCGCATTTTGCGGTATTTTGGGCTTTTTTGCCGTTTTTTTGAGTTTTCGATTTAATACTTCTGAAAAAGTGTTTCGCTGAAATTTTAGGTTCTTCATCCATATATCTCCAACAAATCATCCCTCGTCAATGTGATGTTTTTATCCTTACACTGCTTGAAGAAAAAATTTTTAGTGTTGGAGTATTGGGCAAACGACGGCCACCTCTTAGCGAAGTCGCTCTCCTGGTGTCCGCAAGTAGAATTCGCCGGACGGAATTGCGATACACGCTTCCAGAAGTCGTAGCCTGCCTGCCCTACAAGATGATAGAGAGACATTCCACAATACACCCACTCTATATACCCTCCCGAGGTTCCTGCCATCAAATCTACCTTCTGTTGCTCTACCTTCTCAACAAGTCGTTTCACCTTACGATAAACTATTTCGGGGGTGTCATTATGCCAATCGCCAATGACAACACCATTCTTCGCTGAAGATCCATGGCGAGTTTCCGCATAAAATGAATGATGTGAGTGAGACAAAGGCAGAGGCATTACCACTTGGTCATTTAGTCCCGTATAGGCAGTTGCCTTCTCATTGATATATATATGCTCAGGATCGTCCCATGACGCAAAACGTACACGACCTATATTGCCACAAGACTTATCGAGCGTAATGCCACAAGCAGCATAATCCTTCAACAGGGCTTTGAACTGGTCTTTATGCCTATCTGGATAAGCCAAGCGTACAAGACCGAAATATCCGCTGCCCGAGCACGACCGCATCAGCAAGGCTATCTCAGGACGATATTGGCATACAAAACGCACATTATTGAACTGAGTGAGGTGTTTGTTGTCGTCGAGGTCGATGTCGATGGCGAGCCAGCCGGTATGTTGTTGTAGGTGGGTCTCCCGACGGCTCACCATTTCCCGCTTCCCTGGATGTGTTAAGCTGTCGTCCTCATAGAGGGCGAACAAGCCGCTAAGCGTGGCTCCTGGCAACTGCTTCTTTGTGTCGATGTACTCCTGCATCTCCTTTGCCTTACTGCCATACTCCTTGCACATAGCACGAAGGTGCTGCACATACGGCTTCCAACGATCCGTAAGACAAAACTCACGGATGGTCATCTGCTGGATGCACTCGCCCGTTTCACGGTCTACATACCGACCTACATTGTCGCGTGCATTAGAATATATGGAGCATATCTCATCGAACATATCATTATTATTATCTGATTACGGTTACAAAATTAAGAAATATATGGCACACCTACAATTATTTCGGTACAAAATTGGTGTGTCCTATATATTTTTAACTTTTATAGCTGTTTAACATAGGTGTTTCATAGCTTTTTTATGTCTAAAGTTTAGTTTTGGACTTTACAGAGTTTATTTGTCCAAAATAGTCGTCTCAAGTCCGTTTTTTTAGAAAACATCAAAAAAACGAAAAGTTCGTAATTTTGAAAAACGCTTCTGCTGTCCATCAAAAATCCACCTCGTGACCGCCCAATGAATTTTTCAAAAAGCAATTTAACTTTCTGATTTTCCGCTACTTATCTATTAAAAGTTTAAAAATGGGGTAATTTTTTATATACCTATACGAGCGCAAATAACAAAAAATATATAAAGAATAGTAGAAATATGGCATTTTATTCGCATTTTTTACCATGCAGTTGCTTTCATTATCTATATAACATATTAATAGTCAATAGTTTACACTTGCAATGTTAATGCTACTAACTTTATTGTTAGGGTTGGGGAGTTTTGAAAATGGGAGAGAAAGAAAAATGGCGAAATTTATATATAGTAGTAGCCTTGATTAGTAGATTTTTGGACTTTTGAAGAGTAGACTTTATATAAAGTCCATGATTATTAGGGAGTTATGTGAGTTCATCGTTTTGGACTTCCGGGGACAGAAGTTTATTCTTTAACAAACGAGAAAGTGGAAGAAATGCGAGTTAATTGCAAAAGAAAAGGTCGCCTCGCCTAACGGCGCGACGACCTGATAAATGCTTCGCCAATTGCGAAAGATAGCGCAAGATAAATGCTTTGCTGCTTGCGGAAAGCTATTTGTTCTTCATAAACTGATTAGCCTTTGTCATGCTGTCATAGAGTTTGCCGCGGCCATACATATCAATCTTTGCCTCGATAGGTTGCTCCAGGCGTTGTAGGAGCGTGTTTACGGCTTGCAGAAGGGCGACACTGGTGTTTGCTTGTGCGATAGTCAGTTCGTTGTTTGCAGTAGCTTCTGTGGCGATTGTAGGGGTTGCTTCGGCTATATTGCCAACGTCGTAGGCACGGCGACCTGAATAGTTGCGGTCGTAATTTACGAGAGCCTTTAGCAGTTGAGGATTGTCCATCATCATTGCCTGGGTTGTCTCACGTCCGATTACCAACTCGGGACCGTTCTCGGCTACCAACGACGGATGTCCGTTGATGGTGGTGGCGGTAGGCTGAGTGAGGAGTGACACACCGTCGTGTGGCTTGCTGTCCTCGGTTGCCCAATAAAGGCTACCATCATTACCGACAAACGGGCGGAGGTCTTGCACGTTGCCGGAGTCGTAGGTAAGCATGCCGGATGTCACCTTGAAGTTACGCTTGGTATCGTTGTTGTTCTTATTGCCACCGAAAGCATTGCTCAGAGCGCCTTTTGCGAGCGACAGCAAACCGCCAAGTACAGCGCCTATTACGGCTATGAGAGGAATACCCCACCAACCAAGCGTACCAATAGTTTTTGCGGCACCCGTTGCCGTACCAGCAGCCACCTCAACACCAGCTTCGGTAACAGCGGTTGTAGCGTTCTCGGTGGCGGCAACCTGCTTTGCTACAACCAATTCCTGCTCCGACTCTGCCATAAGCGAGTTATACAGCTTCGTCATTACCCACTGAGTGAGTTTCTGCTGCACGTATTCGCCAGTAAGGTCAATGAACGAGTTTATCATGCTCTTGGTAGCATCCTTTACCGATTTACTTTCATCGGTCAACGCCTCGCCCAGGGCCGAGCCGTATTGTTCGATAGGCTTATACCATTTCATCTGTGCTTCGGCTGTAGCCTTAGCCTTTGCTGCTACGGAGTCCATAATGGCATCATGGGCAGCGGCGATAGAGCGTGCGGCTGCTACCATCTGCTCCTCTGTGCCTTTGTTGGCCTTTATATGCTTATAATATTCCTTTGCCAGGTCATACTTCAATTTGAGTAGAGCCAGCTCAGGGTCGGTCGCTTCAGTCTGTCCCCATGGGGTAATGGTGTCGCCTTTTGCGCCAAACGAATACTGACGTGAGGTTTCCTTGTTCTGCTTCTCGTGATAGTCAATCGTAGCTTGCATCTGTTTCTGGGTAGCATCTTTCGACCATCTGTAATCATTCAGTTTCTTACGCTCGTCGTCGCCCTTTTTGTCTGCCGACTCGTACTCGTAGTTGTATTGGATTAGCTTCTGGTAGAACGCTTGCCATTCTTCTGCGCTTGAACCAAGAGTTTCGGCAATGCGCTTACCCATACCGTCAGAATCATCGCCAAAAAGAAGTTTTAGAAGCAAGCCTCTATCCTCCTCTTTCGACATGTCGTAGCTGAATACTTTGGTAATGTTTGTACGAGCTTTTTCAAACATAGCTATAATATTAGCCTTGCGCTTATCAAAAGCTGCCTTATCCTTAAACTCAGCCTCAGTAGGATTAGCATAACCGAGAATATTGAAGTTGTCGTAGGAACTTTGCTGTACTACGCCAGTATAATCATGCTCCTGGATAGCCTTACGGCGAGCCTCTTGCTGCTGAGTTGCGAGCTTGAGGTTATCCTGTGCGTTCTTGGTAGACTTGGCGAACACTTCGGCAAGAATAGAATTGAGAGGACGATTCAAGCTGTTGCCCAATTCATTTAGTTTTTTACGGAGCGCGTCAATATTGTTTGATGTAATGCCTTTAAGCAAAACTTCAGAAAGGTTCACTCTTGTTTTATCGGTCTGTTCGAGAAGATCGTCCTTCATCGTGAGCTTGAACTGCTCCCATGTGTTAGCCTGTCCTGCAATGGCAAGGCGCACTTGTTCAAGAGCCTGGTTCATACGCTGCTTTACAGGTTCTACGAACAAATCTTGTTCCGACTTATCCATGCCGAGCTGGATAGCTTGCTCCATCTTGGCATTGATCTGACGTTCGTAGAAGTTGCGCACGTTATCCATGATGGCGTTTGCTTCGTCTTGCTTCTGCTTCAGTTCCTCACGCCAAGCACGTTCACGGTCGCGCTTGTCCCGTTTTCCCTGTGCAATTGCGCCTTTGTCAGGAGCGTCTTTATCGAGAGTGCCAACCTCTTCATCTATCCAAGGATGGTAATCTTCTCGTACGAAATCTCCAAAATAATCATTTATTTCCTTGTCTTTATTACGCTCACGAGAAGTCGCATTCTGATAATGACGCAAAGCCGATAACAATTCTTGATTACCTCCGCTTCTAATAGTTGCACCACTTTTTGTAGTATAAGAATAGCGTCCAGTTGTGCCCTCGAAATTAATTCCCTTATCATCTACGTTCGTTCTATCACCTTTAATTATTTGTCGATAGATCCAGTTTGCATTTGCACCCCTTGCAAACATTTCCATGATTCCCTTAGAAGTAAATCCGCTTCCACGAGATTGGAAAGTCTTCAATGCGTTCTTGATTCGATTCTCCGCATTTAACCTATCCATCTGGAATTTCGGCATAGCATCTTCTTTTGCCTTTTCGCGCAGACGATAATAGGTAGCACGCTGAATTTCTTCGGCAAGAGCTTTGTAGTTTTTACGAAGGTCATCGACACTCTTAATTTCTATACCGAGCTTAGAGATATATGGACGGAAATCTCTGTTAAATTGAGAAATTTGTCGGCTACGCTCCGTTTGCGACAAATTCAACTTTTCCATGGCGACTTTATAGGAGTGCAATTTTCGAGTTGTAGTATCAGTTTCGCTCTGTGCCTCCCTTAGATTATTCTTCCACTCGTTAGCCTTCTTAGCTGCTTCCATTTCAGCTTTAGCGGCTTCCTTAGCTTGCTGTGCATAACCATACACAGCTCCTGCGACAGCGACAACAATACTTGCAAGAGCTACCCAAGGGTTCAGTTTTATTGCCGAATTAAGACCTGTCTGTGCAACAGCGGCAGTACGCGAAGCTGTAGCATAGGCATACATTTGCTTTACAGCCGAGCCAAGTGCTATTCCGAAGTTCTTTATAAGTACTAAACCCGAATAAATACCCTGTGAGGCCATATATCCTATAATTACCGGCAACAACGTAGCAACGGCTTTTAATGTCATAAGAACCATCTGTAAGGCTGTTAGCAACGTGCCTTTCAACAACGGACTGTTCGTCATCGTCTTAGACATTTCATACCACCATTCAGCCATGCTCTTCACGGCATCCACACCATCAGGATTAACAAATGCCTTCTCCCAAAGGTTATTGGCACGCTCCAGAATACCGATAGCAGACTGCTGCTGCATTTCATACTCATTAGTAACTGCAGTAGCTTCATCGAAAGCCTCTTTTGACTCGTAGAGATGATCCTTGAGCATATCAACGTTCTTCGACATCGTAACCATAGCGGTGACGAGACGCTGACCGTCTGAACCGAGGTCTTTGAATATACCACCAAGAGCGTTCATATTACCCTTGTCGCGCATCTTTTCAAGCACAAGGACAATAGCGTCCATGGCGTGACCCGACGCATAGAGATTCTTAATAGTCTCGTCAGGGATGCCGAGTTCCTTGGCAATGATGTTGTGGTTTTTCTGCAAAGCCACGATAAACTTACCCATAGCGGTAGAAGCCACCTCAGGCATAAGCATCATGGAAGAACTTGCAGAACCGAGAGCCAACAACTGGTCGGTAGTGATACCTGCAGTACGGGCAACACCGGTCAGACGCTTTGAAAACTCTACAATATCGTTAGAGGTAGATGTGCTCGTAGAAGACAACTTAAACATAGCAGAGCCTGTAGCCTCCATGGCCTTGTCGATACCCATCTTCGGGATAAGGCCCATCACCTCCACCATCTTAGAGAGTGCAGGCAACGCTTCCTCGCCCATTTCCTCACCAATGGCAACATTGATCTTGTCGGCTGCCTTTACAAACTGAGCCATGCCCTCAACGCCATACTTGCCCATGCCTAACTTAGCACCCTGGGACGCGAGCTGTGCCAAGCTATCCACAGAAGTTCTGGTGTCAATTTTAGCCAGTTCGGTAGATAGTTGTTTTACCTGGTCCATCGTCAAACCCGAAACTTTGCGAATATCGGTCAACGAGCCCGAATACTCCAAATTCTTCTTGATAGCTCCCGTTACAAGCTCTTTTGCCTTATTGAATAAGGAGAATAATCCTACATACGCCGTGAGGTTCTTCAACGCTGTCTGCCATGCCCCACCCTGTTTGTTTGCCGCACCTGTCACTTCGTCGATGTTCTTCTTCAGTTCCTTCATCGACTTCTGCTTGTCAGCAAACTCCTTACTCTTAGTATTGATTTGGTTCAGTTCCTCTTCGAGTTGCTTGTAGGCACGTCGCAATTCGTCGAGAGAGGCCTTGCCTTGCTTGCTGCGGGCGAGAATGTCGTTAAGAGCCATCTGCGACATGCGGGTGCCCTTGAGAGTTTGTTCAAGCGTGGAGTATTGGCGACGGAGGTCGGCTACATACTTGCTGCCAGCAGGGAGTTGCTGTATCTTCTGCTGAATCACTTCCATCGTGCGCTTGATGTCTTCGCCAGAGGCCTTGTTCGGTTCAGACAACACGCGCTTCATCTGCTTCCAGCTCATTGTGGCTTGCTGTGCTTTGCCCGACACAGCCTCCAGTCGCTTGTCTATCTCCTGAAGCTCACGATTATAATCGCCGATACTATCAGAATATTTTGTAGGAGTATTGTCGCGAGCCTCAGTAAGTGTAGCCTTTGCTCGGCGCAAATCAGAGGCCGAAGCATTACCGTTGTTCACAGTCTGAAGTGCCTCCAACTTGCTCATTTTGCCCTTGCGCCTGTCCTCCTCGGCTTCGAGTTGCTTCAATGTGGCGAGGTTCTGCTGATAGCTGGCATCCGATTTTTCCAACGAGCCTACGAGGTCGCGCTGCTGTTTGATAGCCTTGTCGAGCCACTGGTCTGACTGGTTCTTTATATTCTTCAAACCATCGGCTATCTTGACATACTGACCTTCAAGCAGACGGATCTCATCGCCCACCAGCTTCATCTTCTTTCTTAGTTCATCGGCTTGCTCCAGTTCGTCTTCCGATAGCTTCTGCAACTGACGGCGACCGTCGCCCAAAGCCTTGCGAAGATTCTGAAGAGAGGTTGACGTAAGATTTTGAATGGCATGGTCCAGTCGTTCCGTGTCCTTAATAACATTCTCGTGAGCCGACTGCAAGGCATCATACACTTTCTCCAATCCGGCTTTCTGTTCCTTAAAGTCGGGAGCATCCTTATCAAGATTGTCTATTTCCTCTCTTACGGCCTTGGCTTTATCGCGCAGAACTTCAAGCACCTGGATGGCCGCCTTGCCATTCATAGAGAGGATTATTTCGGTCTTCAAATTTGCCATAATAGTTTTTGTGTTGAATTAAAGTTAGAATGTAGATTTAGCGTATTCGCCAAGTCCTTCCAGTGCATAGATAATTTCAATGCCACCTTGATAGCCGTAGAAGTCTGCAAGATAATTGCGATAACGGTCGCGCAATCTGCGTATGGTTCGCATGATGGCAGGACGGTGTGATTTACCTTGTTTGCGGTCCCACTTGCCGCGAATGTATCGTTTGGCGTTCTTTGCCGGACGTGCCCGGTCTACGTCTTCCGCATGAACATGAATTTTGCCCGTCAAGCCTACACCAAGGTCAACATATCGCAAATAGTCGTTATAGCGAATACCCACCGTGAGCAATCCTTTTTGGTCGTCGGCTTGATAGATGTGTCCTTCAAACGACTTTGCTCCCTCTCCGGTAGACCACCACATGCCATGCTTCTTGCGGTATTGATTGATTTCTTCGTAGCCCTTATAAACTTCAGTTGGATAAATACGCTGTGCTTGCATATTCTTCTCAAGGTCCATAAGAGTCTGGTCGAGATATAGCGGAGCTACTCGCGACAGAGGCGCAAAAGGTTTTTGTACGGGAGAAATGAAACGTGCCATGCCCTACCCCTCCTATTCTTTTACGTTCTCTTTCGGCATAATATACTTGCCGTTGCTGCCACACGCGAAGTTGTAGAGCGGTTGCAGGCTTTTCCAGTCGAGTCCCACCACGAGCCATTGTCCGGCATAGATGTCGCCCACCATGCCGAAGGAGATGGAACTGGTGTCGATGCTTTGCAGCTCTGCCATCACCACGGCATCATCGGCAAAGCTGCGCTTTGTGACGGGACAGCGGCCTGTGCGTTTCACCTCAAGAAGCCACGACACGAGGTCTTTGCAGCATTCGGTGAGGTCGTTTGCCGTGCGCTCAACCTTGCTGCCGTCGTAACGGCCAAGAGTCTGCGGCGTGTCCTTCACCTTGGCAAGAAACCACATCTGGTGAGACACCACGGCTTTCTTTGCGTCAATAAGTTCGCCGGTGGTCATCACGCTCTGGAGCATACAGGGCGAGTGGACGATGTTGGCGTTTCGGGAAAAAATGTTCTCACGGTCGATGTAGCGGATGCGGAAGAAACTCTGGTCTTCGAGGCGTTCGCTTTCGGGGTTATGAGATAAGGGCTTGTAGATGGAAGCCCAATGCTCAAGAATATTGCTTATTGTCATAATACTGCTTAGTTAGTTATTCCTTCGCTGTTTCGCCCGCTTCCTCCGCTTCCTCCTTATCCTTCATCAGCTCTTTCAGCTTCACATTGAAGTGTCGCTCGGTCTTATCCGCCACAATCTTTTGAAGCACTCTTGCCCAAGCTGCTCCGTTGCATGTGCTCTCGTTCTCGAGTATGCTGACAAACTGCACGAGGCAGTACATGGCCGTAAGCTGATTAGCGAGGTGGGTGTTCATATAGCCAAGAATATTACGGTCAAGATACGAGGCAAGGCAGATGCACATGATTAAGACCGAGAACGTCCACACCATCTTTGCCATCTTCTTGGAGCGCAGCTTACCGTCCATCTTGCACTTCGGGTTTCGCTTTATCCCCTCACGGTATTTCTCATAGATGCGACGGTTGCACCTCCATGCCGTATAGCAGTCGATGATGAGGGCGAAGAAGCACACAGTGATAAAATTGATCGAGGGTTCGATGTGAACCCACAGCAAGCCGAGCACTGCGGCAATGGCTCGCGAAACGTAAAATGGATTGTTCATTTTTGTGTTTGTGTTTTTGTGTTGTTATCCTGAATTTTTCTATTACAAAGTTACTTATAAGCTGCTACGCAATACGGACATGGTGGGGTACGGGGAGATTGAGCATGTCCGTATGGGGGACGGGAAATATTGTAACTTTGGCTACATAAAAACACAACACTATGTCAGGAATTACACAAAATACATTAGCTCGCATCGACAAGTGGCTCTCCTACGGCACGAGTATGCAGACAGCGTTCCCTAAGCTGGAGCAACGCTACCGTATGCAGGTCTGCTCAGAGTTTTACAAGCGATGGGTGCAAAACAAGGACATTGATCCTCGCACAGTCTGCCGCAATATAGCCCGACGCGACTATGAGCTGTTCTTCAACCAGGCAGCGCAGGGCAACAATGAGGCGCAGGAGTATGTGCTTGCGCTGAAGATTACACTCGACAACGAGGGTAATATATGTCCGCGTACCGTTACGGAGCTCAACAACGACGTGTTGGTGTGCAACTACCTGATACGTTTCTTTCAGACGGACGAAAGTCCGCGCCACAAGGCTATGTATCTGAGCAGTGCCGAGTGGTTGATACGCACGGGTAAGCAGCTGAACAACGATCGTGCAGTGGATAAGGGTATGCAAGCCTTGTCTAATGTGTATGGCAACTTCCAGGAGGAGAAGGACGCTACGGACGAGATGCCGGACATGAGCCGCATTGCAATCACGCAGGACGTGAGCATCGTGAAGCGCGACCGTGTGAACTACACCGAGGAGGAGAAGCTACGCATGGCTCGCAAGTATGGTCTTTCTGTCAAAGACCTGCAGGAGATAGAGGACGACGAACTGCTGAGTGGGGAGAAGCGGGAAGAGCCGGACTACTTCGAGTATATGGAAAAGAAGGACGAGGAGGATGTGATTAGAAACGGGTACATGAAAGAAAGCAAATTGACAAATAATTCAGGGCCAACGGAAGATGAAGAATAGGCATAACCTTATGAAGGTAATAGGCTTTGTTTACATACAACAATGGGCATCGTTTGAAAAACGACGTGCCGACACTTTTCATCAAATGTGCCGACACCTTGAAAAAACGGAGGTTCGGACGACTTCATCAAAAGGTTCGAACGATTCGGTCAAAAGGTTCGGACCTCAGCAAAAACATATCCATTGATGGGTTGAATAAAAACCATTGATGATATGGGTAAAATGAATAACAAACCAAAGATATGGTAACAGAGGATTTACAAAAGAAAATAGACCGTGCCATTCGGTTGCTGCAAGGGGTACAGAATGAGTATGACGGTGAGATAGAGGTGGCGTATTCGGGTGGCAAAGACTCGGACGTGATTCTGCAACTGGCTAAGGAGGCAGGCATCCGCTTCCGTGCCATCTACCGCAACACTACGATAGATCCGCCTGGCACGATTGCTCATGTGGAGCGTATGGGTGCCGAAATACTCCGTCCAAAGGAAACGTTCTTTCAACTCGTAGCGAAAAAGGGATTTCCTAACCGTTTCTCGAGATTCTGTTGCGAGAAATTGAAGGAGTATAAGGTTATGGATAAGTGCATCATGGGTGTAAGGAAGTCGGAGAGCTCGAAACGCAACGAGCGATACAACGAACCTACGGAATGCCGTTTTTACGGTCGTAAGACGGAAGCCAATCATGTGGAAGCCATTTACCCTATTCTCGATTGGACGGACGATGATGTGTTGGCTTTCATCAAAGACCGACATCTGACACTCGCTCCTGTCTATTATACCAGTCGGGGGGGGGGCAAATCGACGTGTCGAAACGCCTCGGCTGTATGTGTTGCCCTCTCGCAACAGAGCGCAAGCGCATCCTCTACTTCAAGGATTATCCGCGTATGGCACGAGCCTACCTGCGTGCCGGACAACGCTTTTGGGACAATCACCCCGACGCAAAGGTTCGCCAACGCTACGACAACGTGTACGAATGGTTTGCGCGTGATGTGTTCTTCCCTCGCGAAAAGGATTGGCAGAAGGCTAACGTTTCGCTGTTCGGGAAACCGGACTGGAAGGATTTCTTGGAAAGAGAGTTTGGCATTGACTTAACATTATAAACAATAATAAACAATGCACAACATGAATAACAACATAAAAAGAAAGGACTGGGTAGGCGGCTCGGCCGCTGTCTTCAAGACATTGGGCGCAAGCAACCATACGGACGCAAATAGACAGCGTGAGGATTATTACGCCACAGAACCGAAGGCTACGGAATGGCTGTGTAAGCTGGAGCGGTTCGAGGGCAGGATTTTGGAACCTTCGTGTGGCGAGGGTCACATGAGTAGGGTGTTGGAGGCAGCAGGATATGAGGTGGTGAGCCGCGACCTCGTGGATAGAGGGTACGGCGAGGTAGCCGACTTTCTCGCTATTGATAATTTGGCGTGGGACGGCAACATTGTTACCAATCCTCCCTACAAATATGCGCAGCAGTTTGTGGAGAAGGCTCTGAGCATCATCCCCGAAGGGAAGAAGGTGGCGATGTTCCTGAAGCTGACTTTCCTCGAAGGCAAGGGGCGACGCGCTCTCTTCCGTTCTTCCCCCCCCATTCGTGTTTGGGTAAGTTCGTCGCGACTGAAATGCGCTATGAATGGCGACTTCGAGGCTTACGGCAGCAGCGCCGCGGCTTACGCCTGGTTCGTGTGGAAGAAAGGATATAAAGGCGAGACAACTGTGAAATGGTTTAACTGATAGAAAAAAAACAATAGAGCATGATAGAACTGAATAAGATATATAATGAAGACTGCCTGGAAGGGATGAAAAGGATTCCGAACGGAAGCGTGGATTGCATCATTTGCGATTTGCCGTATGGAACTACTGCAAAAAAATGGGATGCAGTTATACCATTTGAGCCGCTATGGGAACAATACCATCGTATATGCAAACCTAATGCGGCTATTGTCTTGTTTGCAGGACAGCCATTCACATCTGCCTTAATCATGAGCAATCCTAAAGAGTTTCGCCACGAATGGATATGGCAAAAGAATCGTGGCAGCAACTTTGCCAATACGGTTCGTGAGCCAATGAAAGAACATGAGGAAATCGTAGTATTCAGCAAAGGCGGTTGGACGTACAATAAGCAGATGCAGAAAAGAGCAGAAGGCGGTCTTAATCGTGTGCAATATGGTTTTAATCATGTAACATCAAGCGAGAACTACCGCAAGTTTACTAAATCGCAGAATCCTAATGCACCAGCAGAGAGAGTTCCTTCAAGCATACAAAAGTTCAATATAGACGTAGGTAAAGACCATTTTCATCCAACGCAGAAACCTGTAGATTTGCTTATGTATCTCGTAAGAACCTACTCCAACGAGGGCGACACCATCTTAGACAACTGTATGGGTAGCGGAACCACCGCCATTGCAGCCATCCGCGAGAAGCGTAACTTCATCGGCTTCGAGCTCAACAAGGAGTATTACGACAAGGCTTGCAAGCGCATCAAGTTGGAGCAAGCGCAGCTTACGCTGTTCTAACAACACAACCGACAACAACACAAAAACAACGCATGAGTATCAACCGACACAAATACTTCAACAAGGTTCCGCCGTTTAAGCCGGACCCTGAACACTACACACGCAAGCAGCACTCATGGAAGGCGAAAGAGGCCTACGAAACCGAGGATGACGCATGGGAGTTCTTGCAAGAGAACCCGAAGCTCAAAGCACAGGGATATACGGTGTACCGGTGCAGGACGTGCAGCAAATGGCACGTAGGACATAAAACATCAGAAAAACAATGCAGCAAGCACATAACATTTACTTAACCAAGTTTCAGCAGCAGTCGCTATACATGGGAGCCAAGGACGAGCGAGTGATTGCGGCCCGTCGTGTGGGTAAGACCGACGGATTGGTGGCTCCTTACGTCTGGACGGCAAGCAACTCCATGCCTGGTATGCTCGGCGCATGGGTGGCAGTGTCGCGCCAGCAGGGCTTCGGCAAGACCATTCCAAGTACGATGGCGGCCATGGAACGCATGTTCGGCTTTACGCAGGGCATTCACTTCGGTTGGGGTCGACCGCCAAAACATGCTCGCGAGAGTATCTTCAAGCCTAAGAACTACGACAATTACATCTGGTTTGCCAATGGTGCCGGATGGGTTCTTATCTCGCTCTCGCAGACCGCGAGTGCCAACAGTTACACCTTCAGTGCTCTTGTAGGCGACGAAGCGAGGTTCTTTCCGCTAAAAAAGGTAACTGACGAGCTGCTGCCGGCTCTTTCAGGCCAGACGCATCCGTTGGGCGACATCAACTTTACGGAGTATAATCCGATGTATAAGAGTACGCGATTCCTCTCCGATGCTGCCCTTACGGCCAAAGGGTCGTGGCTCGAACGGGAGGAGGAGAAGTTGGACTTGACAGTTGAGACGGGTCCGTTCAAGGGCAAAAACTACAGATGGGTACAAGAACAACTGGAAGATTATGCCAACAAGGTGATACGCTACAACGACCTGCTGTATAACGCCAAGAAGACCAGTC
>ERZ1031467.346-NODE-346-length-14181-cov-15.186111_pt1 | contig 14181 bp, 9 predicted proteins | sample MGYA00517105_ERZ1031467 | MGnify/ENA primary metagenome ERZ1031467 (study PRJEB33719, sample SAMN04261155) | wastewater metagenome | biome: rural village; feature: human; material: feces | host: Homo sapiens | place: El Salvador | collected 2013-01-07 ...
TCTCCTTCAGTATCTCGGTCCACGCCATGAGGCTCGATATCGGCGTACCGAGCTGATGTGCCGTCTCCTTAGAGAGTCCTACCCACACCTTGTTCTGCTCGGCGCGTTTCGACGTGAGCAGGGCGAAGATGGCTATGACGACGAATATCATCACCACGCCCAGCTGTATATAGGGATAGGAAGCGAGTCGGCGCAGCATGACGGAGTCGGCGTAGCAGACATTGATGTACTCGTCGGAGTGCGACACGCTGTCGGCGTCTTCGTTAAGCGCGATACGTATCACCTGACGCTCGGCGAGCATTTCCTTGCCGAGTTGCTCCACACGCCTAAGCGAGTCGGCTGCCGTGTTGCATGTTTTCAGATTGATGTTGCGGTAAGCCTGCACGTCGCCGTTCGAGTCGAGCACGATGACGGGTATCGTGTTGTTGCCGTTTATCACCTTCAGCACCAGATTGATGTCGGTGTTCTCGTCGGCGTTGTTCAGCGTGCGCATAGCCTCAGCCCAGACCGCCATCTTGTTGTGCTCCTCCCTGGCGAGGTCGCGTATGAGGATATGCGACACGACAAGTGACGCCACGGCGATAATCACCGCGGCGAGCACAAGAAATATCTTCACTCTACGTATTTGGTCGGTCCATTGCATATAACTAATAACGCAGTTACGGGCAGAATATTATTGAAGAAAGAAGGATTATTGCGCTTTCAAACGCAATAATCACCAATGATCACCAAAGATTGCTGTCCACCACTCTATTCACGCCATCGGTTGCAACCGAATCTGTAGCAACAGCTTCCGGGCGTGTATCTTGGCGTGCGTTGGTCATCACACCGATAACGACAAGCAGCAGCACTATCAGTGCAACGAGCACGGCGTTCACAACGGCGAACGACTTGCTCTTGCCTGCCAGCAGGCGTCTTATCTGGGCGATGTCGGAGGGTCGATGGTCGCGGTCGGCGGCGGCACACATGCGCCCTACTCTCGCAAGACTCTTGCTGTGCGCAGCCTCAGCCATGAACTCGAGCACCTTGCCGAACGAATAGATGTCGGCACTGGGGTCGCTCTTGGCTCCGGGCAGCAACTGTTCTGGCGCAATATAGCCGATTGTTCCTGCCGGAATCTTAAGTACGCAGAAGGTCTCGCTGTCTGAAAGTCCGAAGTCGATGAGCTTAACGTCGCCTCCGCGATGGGTCACCATGATGTTCGAGGGCTTTATGTCGCGATGAACGGTCTGCTTGGCGTGCATATACTCAATCGCGTCAAGCAGTTGGGCGGCAATCTTGCGTACCTTTTCTTCTGTAAACGTTCCGCTTGTGACGGCTGTCTCAAGATTCTCGCCGTCTACATATTCCATGACGATGCACTCGCCAAGTTCTTCTACCGGCTCCATGCTTATGGTGCGGCAGATGTTAGGATGGTCGAGCTGCAAGCCTATCTCAAACTCCTTCATGAGCGCCTGACGATATACGGGCGTGAAGGCGAAGTCGGGCTTCAAGCACTTCAGCATATAGCGCTTGCCGTATCTCACGGCAGAGAGCAAGCGCGAAAAACCCGACTTCGAAACATATACTTCGCTAATGTTCGAAAAGCCGCTGTCGTGCTGCGCAGCGCTGAAGCCGCACTCGCCGCCAAAGCCTGCCACGAATCCTGATGTGGGTCGTTTCTCCTTGTCGTTCATCAGCACGATTCTTTAACAACCCTAACTATCGAAAGTCCGCCGTTGCGACCCGCTACGAACGGCGGTGTGCGCACGCCGGCGCGCTCAAGGAACGGCAGATACAGCGGTTGCTCGGCGATGAAGCAGCCCGTAACGAAACTGTCGCCAGGAAGAATTTTGCTGTTGTGCGACATGAGCACGGCATATCTGCTGTCGCCCTGATATTCAAGTCGCACAATGCGGTTGGGGCTCCAGCCTATCTCCACCTCGTCGCCGCGATTGAGGTCGCTGCTCATGAGTTGGTTGGCGTTAAAGAACGACGAGTTGTAACACGGACTCGTCTTCAGCCATGCCACAAACTTAGTGTAGTCGGCATGACCAATATAGCGCGCCAGCACATTCAGCGTAGCCACGCGTGGCGTGTGCTCGTCGCCTACATAGTTGTAAAGACGCTTCAGTGTGGATGTCGACACGGTTGCATTGTATTTCTTCTTAAGCATCAGCGAGAACACCTCGAAGTCGGTGGACGTAGCAAGTGTGTCCTCGTATTTCTCCTTTACGAGACGCTTGAGTTCTTCTATTTCTGGTGAGTTCATTCTTCTACGATATTATCAAAAACATTCCATTTTGCATTCGCACGATAGTATTTCTTCCTGCCTTTCGGCACATGCAGTCGGCAGGTCTTCACGAAGTCGGCGCCGGTTGTGGCGAAGGTATTGCTGCCACATACCGGCGGAAGTGGGGCTGTTATGTACAAATCGGTGAGCGGACAGCCGTCAAACACGTAGTCGGACAGCAGTTCGACGTCGTTGCCAAGGCGCACAGTCTTTAGGTCGGCACATTTCTGGAACACGCCGGTCGGCAACATCTTCAGCGTTGAAGGCAGCGCTACTTCCCTTACCTTACTGTTATAGAAAGCACATTCGCCTATTTTGGTGAGTCCTGCCGGAAACACGAACTTCTCAATGCTACAGTCGCGGAAGGCGTACGGACCAACTGCTGTCACTGTGGCTGGCAATGCGTAGTCGCCTCGCTTGCCCATCGGGAACCACAATATGCTCTTGGCGTCGCCGCTCAGCAGTACGCCGTCACTACTTGTGTAGGCAGTGTTGGCACCCGACACGCTTATCTCTTCAAGCGATGTGCATCCAGCCGACGGAACGATACTGCTTACGGTAGCCGGTATCACTATGCTGCGCAACGATGAGCAGTTGAGGAAGGCGTCTTTTTCTATCCTCACCACGTCCATCGGCAACTTTATATTCTTCAGATTGTTGCACGCGGCGAACAGTCCCACACCCACGACGTTGTCCTCCGAATAGCGCGCCGCGTCATACACACCGCCTCCTGCGACAATGCGTGCTCCTGATATGTCTATATCGGCAAGTCGCCCGTTTGTAGCACTACCATTTATGCCGCGTCCTGCCATGTGGCGCAGGGTGCGAAGGTCGTCGCCGTTGAGAGGTCCGGCTATAGAGATGGTGGTGTATTTGTAGATGTCGTCGCCAATGACTACCGAAAGCATGCCTGCCTCCTCCAAAACCACAGCGGTTGGAGTTGTGAACGAAAGCGGTTCGCCCACAGCCTCGCCGTTTCTGTTCTTGACGAATGGGCATATTGTGTATGCCGTGCTCGGCTGCAGATTGCCTATGCGCAAGCGATAGAATCCGTCAGCGCCCACTAAGCCAGCCTGCATTATGGTTGTTTCCTTCTCACCGTCGCTCATCGCGGCTCCATCCTGACGCGATATGCGGCAACCGCTTTCGGCGATCTCGTCGCCACCGTCGTCAGCAATGCGATAGCCCACGATAACACTCATCGGACTGCTGCTCAGCACCTTCACGTCGCCGATAGTTGGCTGCAGATTCGGTAATGTTGTGAAGTTGAGAGTCTCGCCCGACAGTACGGCGGTGCCGTTGCCGCCTTGCAACATATAATAATATGTGGTGCCTGCCGTGAGATTACGCAAGCGCATGCTCACACTGCCGTCCGCAGCTTCAAGCGCCTCCGAACGTTCGCTCATACTCTCGTCGGCTCCATAGCGGAACCACAACTGCGGCATATCCGCACCATTGTCCGTTTGGCACCGTCCTAATATTGTAGCTTCCGTTCTGGTTATGTCCGTAGCCGGCAGAGTCTGCAAGTGCGGCTCAAGACTGTCGGGTTTGTCGCTACTGCACGAACACAAGAGCGCCGCTACTGCCACGAAAGTGATATATAGCCGATTGAACATATTATTATAATGTAAGCTATGATTCATATCTCAAGTTGTTTTCACATATATTATATAGAAACACTGTCTCAACGCTTGGCGGGTTTCGTTATCACGCTATTCTTTCCAATGCGTATGCCAATGCCCACACATCCCTGCCACTGGCTGCCGCCGATTGTAAGCGTAGAGGCGCTCACGCTCAGCCTGCCCTTTGTAAAGAGCACGCCAATCTCCGCTGCCACGCCTTTATGTGTGAGTCCGTCGTTGCGCAACCATCCTCCGCCTTCGCTTTTTGCGAGTTGCCATGCGGTGGTTTGCTTGGCGTAACCTACGCCCTCAAAGACGTTGAAGTTGGCGTTTATGCGGTGTATCAAACCCGCTGTGACGGCATATTCTGAAGTATGCGTGCTACCCGAATAGTATGGTTTCACAGCAGCTCCGTCTCTATAGCCCTCGCGGTTGCATGCTCCTACAGTCTTCTTGCCAGAACGCAGATTGGTGCTGGCATGAACGTAGCCACCGTGACGACTCATCACGGCTATCATCGCTCCCCACGACGGACCGTCTGTGTGCATCGAGGCTGTGAGCAACGTATAGAGATGCAAGGGCACGACGCGACGCGGTGGCGCCACGGTAACTGTGTCTACAATAGTCTGTGTGTACACAACGGTGTCGTGCTTCTCCACAACAGCTGCCTGCGGCAGTCGAAGACGCATCTCGTATGTCATGCGACTCTCCAGCTTTGTACCGAACGCATAGTCGCGCAGCACTCCCCATTGCGGATGCTTCAGCGTTATGCTCTTTGTGCCTTTAGGCAGGAAAAGCCATATCTCACCCACCTTGTCGCGACGCTCAACGATGCCTAACGGCGAGGAGAAAGCGAAGTCGGCTGGGGCTACCACCTTCAGCAGTGCGCATGCCTCGTCGTTAAGGTCGCGCACAGCGTCGATGAAAGCGCTCACATCGGTGGGCAACTGACGGAAGCTCTCTACAGAGAACGTGCTGTCGGCAGGCGCTGGCGCATCTGCGGCTTCTGCTGCAGACAAGAACGGCACAGCTGCCCTGGCGTCCTGCAACGAGAGGCAGCATAAAGCGACGGTATACGCCACACAAAGCATAGCGTTGCGTAGCGTCCGGATTATACTTATTGTCCGAGAACTATGGTTTAGCATAATACAATGTCTTTTTATTCAAGATTAAAGTCGGAGATGTCTATCACTCCTTCCGAACTGCCGACGGTTGCCGACGGTTGCCACGTTCGCACGTGTATGAGCGGCATGGAAGGATTGCGGAAGTCCCACAGCAGAAACAGCCAACCGTCGTCCGAATAGCGGTCGCTACTGTAGCGTTGGCGCAGCGAAACGCCGTAGATGCCGTCTTTCGTAGGATGGCGCATGATGCTGAAGTCGGAGAACTTCACGTCGACTGTCTTGTTGACGGCGAACACCTTGGCGAGTCGCGAGAGATAGTCGCGCTTGGTGTGCAGGGCGTAAGTAACGCGCGAGTCAGACCCAATGCCGGCGGTCGTAGCCGACTCCTTCACCACATTGCCAACAATGATGAGTGCCTCGTCGCTGAACACCTGTCTGAGGAAGTCGATGTCCTTCGTGGTGTATGCCGTGCGCAGATGCTCGCAGTAGTTGAGTATCTGACGGCGGCGCGAGGCATCGGTCTCCGTCAGCTTGCCCCTTAATATCTTTGACGCCTCTTTGTAGAACGGACTGCTCTGCGCTATCTTGCGTATGTCGGTCTGCGTGAGCTTCACCGCGTGTCCTTTGCTCTCACGGCGCGACTTGCTGTCGGAAGAACCTGCCGACTCTACAGACCGATTCTCCATATCCATGTTCTGCCTCGTCAGCTCGTCTTCGGGCACCACAGCCTTTGTTTGCGCCGCAGCACCAGCCGTGAATGTCACCATTCCGTTAGTGTCTACGTATCCCTCGCGACCGGTAGCCATCTCGCGGAAGCGGAGTCTGCCGCCACGGAAGCGCGTGTCTATCATACATCCGCGCAGAGGAATGCGAAAGAGCGTGTTGCCTTGGGCGTCTTCCACCACATACTGGCGCTGTCCCTGCGCCACAATCTGCTCCACGACCTCCATGCCTTCGTTCAGTCCGTAGCGCGTCTCCTTCATGTTTTTCTTATAACCACCAAAGGGCAGCAGCCATAAAGCCACTGCCCATAGGAGGAGCGCCAGCGCTACGGCTGACAATATGCCGGTAGTTTTCTTCATACGAATCGTTTTATTACCAGTTCTGCTTCTCGCCGCCAATGTTTATCTTCACCTTGTCGGGATTTTCGGATATGACGAGGTTGACAAGATGCTCCGTACCGGGCTTGAAAAGGAACTTGCTCTCGAAGAGATAGCTCACGCCCATCATCTCCACCTCGACGAGCGGCTGACGGTTGTCGATGCGCTGCGGCACGATTATCGCCGAATAGCTTGTATCGCCGTCCTGGTGGGCTACGATGGTCTGGCGTGTGCCCTTAACGTAGCGTGTCGCCACTCCTGCCTGCAGGTCGATAGTGGCTGTGGGCACGGTGTTGTGGATGTATACCTTGGCGGTGGTGGGCATGTCGCCCTCGAAGTCCTCACCCTTTATCAAGCGAATCTTCAGTTTGCTCATGATGTGCTTGAAGGTGAGTCTTACGGGCGAATCAGAAGCCTTGACATCCTTGGTTGTGGCGAAGAGAAGGTCGCTCGCCTCGTATCCGCCGAGAGCGGTAGCTGTCTTTTGGGTGCTCTGGTCGGTACTGACGGAGAACGGCTGGTCGGTTACGCTCGTCACATCCTGCATGTACGGATAGTAGGCGTATGCGTTGTACGTCCCTTCGTCCCAATACAGCGTGCGACTGGCTTCCCATTTGTTGCCGTCGAAGGTGAGCGCCTCGTTGTTCACCAGATTGCCTGCCAGCTCCAGCGGTTCTTTCGCGTCGGCTACGTACAGACCGATGCGGTCGTTGCACTCGAAGTCGGTGGCTGTAGCGCGGGTCAGCCCTGGATAGTCTACGACGAATGTCATGGGTGTCGACTTAGGGTCTTGCGGCTGAGTCGGTTGCAGATCGTCGCCGCAAGCCGCCAGCGAGAGCACTACCAACGCCAGTGCGACACATCTTATTATATGGTTGTTCATAAATCTTGAATTTCATCCTTCGTTTTCTCGCCATGGCATAACTCGAGCAAGCTCGGTTCTGCTCATTTGGCTTAACGAAAACGTTCGTTTTAGAGTTTTCTTTCTGACCACTTCCTTAGCGGTGTCTTCTCACCTTCCTCATCTGCAGCGGACTGCCCTTGTGTATCTTCGGGGCATGCTGATAGGTATGGGCGGTGCGCGTGTAGTTTGTGCCCATGCTGCGTGTCGCTGTTCCGGCGTCGCGCTTGTCGTTTCTGACGAACTCCTCGAACGAGAAGGTCTCGCCGGCGTATCTCATGATGCGCTTCACGATGCTCTCGCGACTGATGGTGCTATAGTAGGGTATGTCGTTGTTCATGCATGAGTTCTGCTCCGAGCGGAACACGCCGCGGTTGTGCATATAGCCGCCCTCGTAGATGTCGACGATGTCGCTGTAACGGTCGTCGAAGATGAGGTGGCTCCAGCCTACGTTGTGCATCTTGCCGGTGAGCGAGAGATTGTCGTACCAGCCGAGCGACTTCGCGCTGTTGAACTCCGCCACGTGTCCGCAGCAGCTGCAGCCGCAAGCGTCGATGAAGGCGTTGTGGTAGATGTACTCGTCGCCGAGCTTGCCGAATCCGTGACCGCCTGCCTCGTGCTGAACCACGCCACGCGTGTCGAGCGGATAGTCGTATGTGCTGAGCGGACAGAACGCTATAGCCGAACCGTCGGGCCACATCTGGCAGATGCCGCCGTAGTCGGTGGTGTTGGGCACAACGATTATGAGGGTCTGCTTCAGGTTTTCCTTGCTGACGGTGGGCGCACCGAGGGCATAACTGAACAGTTCGTCGTAGTTTGCCTTCAGTCCGACGCCACCTGTGAAGGTTGTGCCGAAGCGGTTGTAGCGTATGGTGTTCACCGTGCCCACTCCGCTCTCGGTAGACAGCGGTATGGCGGTGTAGACGTTGAAGTATTCGCGGTAGGTCTTGTACGGCTCGATGCCGAAGAAGTATTCCACTTCCTGACGTATGTGCTTCAGATAGTCGCCGCTGGCGAGGTCCTTGGCGTTGTAGCCGTCGCCGAGCAGCACGATGTTGATGCCGCCGTTGCGTCCCTTGGTGGCTTTCTGCAGGGTTATCCATTCGTCCTCGCCGTACTCGTATCCGTATTGCGAGACGGTGCACGCATGGGTATAGTCTTTGTTCTTCAGTCGGAACACTATCTTGCCCTCGCGGTCGCTCGCGTTCTTCGACATGCTCTTGATGGTGAGCGTCACTTCGGTCTTCTTGTTGCCGCTGGCGGGCGACACCTCACACCAGTCGGGCTTGCTCTCCACTTCCCACTCGCCCTCGGCGTTGACGACCAGGGTCTGCTTGTGCTGTGTGCTCAACGCGCAAGCCACCGACGGACGGCACACCAGCTCGTGGTGGGCTGCGATGCGCTTGAACTCGCACCAGCCGCCGGCTGCCTGATACTGCTGAACGGCTGACTCGGGCACTTCGAGCGTGAAGTTGTCTTTTGCCACGCCGTCGAAGGCGCCGCTCTGCACATAGGGCGGCATGGTGCCCTTGCATACTATAGAGCCGACGCCGTAGCAGTTTTTGAATGCTCCTCTACGTATGGTTTCCAACGATTCTGGCAACACCAAGCCTTCGAGCATTCGGCAATTTGAGAATGCACTCTCACCAATACTTTCAACCCCATAGGGAATGTCAAGAACACCCATCAAACGCCAGTTGTTTGCAAAGGCGCTACTGCCAATATGCATAAGCGTTGACGGCAAATTCAGATTGCCAGAGAAATCATTGTTTCCAAAGGCATTGTTAGAAAGGGTCTTCAGATTCCTTGGTAAATGTAGCTCGCCCTTGAAATGGCAGTTGGCAAACGCATCGTTAGCAATATTTACTATTCCATCATGCAAAGTCAGCGTACCATCAAAGCCACAATTATTAAATGCTTCTGAAGGTATGGATATTATACCTTGCGGTATAGTCAAAGAACCGGTGAGACCTGAACAGTAAGAAAAAGCACAAACGCCCATTCTTTTCAACTTTGATGGCAATCGTAAATCGCCATAGAATCCATTGCATCCAGAAAAACAATAGCCTCGGATCAGCTCCACATTATCCGGTATAACGAGATTTCCGGTAAACCCGGAACATCCTTGAAATACGCCACCATAATAATCTGTGCCCTCATCATCCGTTTCACTTGTCGGTCCATTGCCAGATCTTCCAAGATACTTCAAAGTAGAAGGCAAAGACAGAGTGCCATTTAGGGCTACACAACCATTAAAAGCTCCTCTTTGAATATCTATAACACCTTCTGGTATGTTGAGCGAACCTGAAAGATACTTACAACCATAAAAAGCATTAGCTCCTATAGACACAAGATTATCAGGCAATACAAGTCTCGTAAGAGTCTGATTTCCGCCCAACTGACTATTTCTATAAAATGCGCTGTTAGGTATCTGGTCGTCCAAGTTCTGACCTTCTCCAAGTTCTACATTACCATAACCTTTGATTCTGACTTCCTTTAAATTTAAAGAAGAAAGCGAACTCATAGAGTCTCTCATGAAATAGAAGTCACGAGAATCTATAGTACCCTTAATCTTCAGATTCTTCAGCTTTGTATAGTCTTTGTTGGCAGCAGCAATGGCTTCCTTGAGGTGTCCGGCGGTAGAGTTCACGATGACGTATTCCTTGGCTGTGGCGTCGTGACTCACGAGGTCGTTCTCCCACGGAGTGATGCTCTCGTTCACGAGTGTGAGGTGATACTGTCCGCTGGCTGCTTTCTTGTCTACACGTATGCTGAAGTTCATCATCTTGCCCGATACGTACGTGAGCGCCTCGTTCTTCACGAACTTGTAGGGCATGCCGCCGATGGTGATGCTGAAGAGCGTGGTGCCTGCACTGACGGTCTGCGGCACAACGATGGCGCGCCATTCGTCGTCGACGCGCGAGGGTATGGTGGCTGTGCTCTCCACGCTGCCTGAGGGCTTCACCTCGCCGGTGGCAAGGTCGATGCTCGCCTTGCGCACCAGATTTGGCGCAAGCACTATCTTCTCGGTGTTAGCCCACTCGCCGTCGGCAAAGCCCGAGCCTTGAATCAGGGTGACGCGGGCGTTCGACATGCGGTGGAACAGCGGCAGACGGATGATGCTGGTCGTGGGAGCCACGTCGCCCACCTTGCCCCAAAGGAAGTCGCTCGCCTCGTAGCCGCCCATCTCGCCGTCGGCGAAAGCGCGGCTCTGGTCTTTCTGCACCTCAAACAGATAGTCGTCGATGCTCTCGGGGTTGGCGAAGGGATAGTAGCCGTAAACGTCGATGTGCGTGTGCTTGTCTTTCCAGTAGATGTCGTAGGCGGGTTCCCACAGGTTGTTGGCTTCGTCGAATCAGTACAGCTGTGTATATATGGAAGTTCTTGTGATTCGTATGGGTCATGTCAAATGCAATGTTCTTTTAATCGTTTCTGTTTCTTTACTGCGTCAGCTTGCCACACCGCCGTAATCTATGCCGTCGCTCTCCCATGCGCTGATGCTCACGCTCAGTCCGCCGCCTTCCTTGCTGAGCGTGGCGGTGAGCGTGTGGCGCTTGCCGCCGACGAAGGTGACGGTCTTCGAGATGTTGTGGTCGGCGCCGTCGACGGTGATGGTTATGAGGTTGTTGCCCGTGGCGGTCTGCGGCACGACGAAGGCGCGGTAGACGGCGCCGTCCTTATAGGGCGTGAGACTGCGCACGCTGCCGTTGGCGCTTACCGTGGAGGTGACGAGGTCGACGGTGGCGGAGGTGGCGAGATTGTTCATCTTCACCGACACATTCGCCTCTGCAAGTGAGCTTTCGCTATATCCGGCACCAGCCTTGAGCACTATCTCCACCTGACTCATCAGGTGACGTGTAGCGATGTTCACCGGCGATGCCGATGGAGCGGCGTCGAGCGTGGAGCCTACGATAAGGTCGGACGACTTGTATGCGCCCAGACTGCTCTGGTCGGCACTGACGCCGAACGGCATGGCGCTCACGCTTGCCACTGTCTGCGTGTAGGGATAATACATGTAGAAGTCGGCATGCGTCTGAGCGTCCTTCCAGTATACTGTCTTTTCTGCGTTCCATGTCGTGGTATAGGTGTACGGCATGTTGTCGAGATGATTGCCCAAGGGTTTCAGCGTCGCCGCGCTGCCGTCTGCATTGCGGTTGACAACGAACAGCCCTATACGGTCGCCACTCTCGAACGCCTCCTCTGTGGCGCGGGTTATCGTGGCGCTGATACTTATAGGTATCTGTGCCGCGGGCTTGTCTGGCTCGTCGGGCTTATCGGGATTGTCTGGCTTATCGGGCTCGGTGGGCTTGTCTGGCTTATCGGGCTCGGTGGGCGTAGGTGGCACGTCGGGCACGTCGGGGTCGTCGTGTCCGCACGATGTGCATGCTACGAGAAGAGCTAAAGCAATTAGAAAGACAGGTTTCTTATCATAAGCACTCATATTATTTGCAGTGTTAAAGCTTAACAAATACAAAGTTAAGCAATTAAACGATAAAATACAAGTTCACAATAGTTCACTTTTCACAAAAAACAATAGTATGAGCCGATGCAGGCTTGGCTTAGTCTGATAGTATATGTGCTTGAAACGGGTATTACCGCGCACTGGGAACAATATACCCAATACGCGGTAACGATATTACCACGCTGCGGTAACGGTGTTACCACACTGCGGTAATTCTGTTTGCGCTTCGCCTTTGCGGAATATCTTGTAGCCGATTGCCGCCACAACGACGCTCATTATCGGCGAGATGATGTTGAAGAAACAATAGGGCAGGTAGGTGGTCGTCGCCACACCGAGCACGGTGCTCTGCGTCATGCCGCAGGTGTTCCACGGCACAAGCACTGAGGTCACGGTCACGGCGTCCTCTGTGGTGCGGCTCAGCAGGCGGCGCTCGTAGTTCTCGCGGTCGTAAACGTCGCGGAACATGTTGCCGGTGAGCAGGATGCACAGATACTGGTCGGCGATGGCTACGTTGAGCATCACGCCGGTGGTGGCTGTAGACGCCACGAGCGACGTGCGACCCTTCACCATGTGGATGAACAGTCGGGTGATGCCGCCCACCATTCCGCTTGCTGCCATCGTTCCGCCGAAACACATGGCGCAGATGATGAGCCAGATGGTGTCGGTCATGCCTGCCATGCCGCGCGTAGAGACGAGTTCGGTGAGCATCTGGTTCGATGTGCTCAGCGTCGTCTCGCCGTATACGCTCATCATCGCCGCCTTGAACATCGACGGGTCGATTTCTGCCAACGCCTCGCGCTGGAAGATGAGTCCGCAAGCCACGGCGAGCAGTGTCGATAAGAAGATAGTGACGATTGGCGGGGTCTTGCGCGCGATGAGCACGCCGGTGGCTACGGGCACTATGAGCAGCCACGGCGTTATGTTGAAGCGTCCGTTGAGGGCTGCCATGAACGAGGCTACTTCCTGCGTCTCTGTGGTGTCGATAGTGAGTCCTGCCACGGCGAATATTATCAGCGCGAGGGTTATCGAGGGCACGGTGGTGAGCAGCATGTAGCGTATATGACTGAATAGCTGCACGCCCAGACTGCCAGAGGCGAGGGTGGTTGTCTCGGAGAGTGGCGAGATCTTGTCGCCGAAGTAAGCGCCGGAGATAATCGCTCCTGCCACCCAACCGTCGGCGAAGCCTTGCGCTCTGCCGATTCCCATGAGCGCAACGCCGATGGTGGCGATGGTGGTCCACGACGAACCGGTCATCAGGCTGACAAGGGCGCAAATAAGGCAGGTGGACGCCAGGAACACAGACGGATGGATGATGTGCATACCATAATAAATTAAGGTGGGCACCACACCGCTCACCATCCATGCGCCGCCCAAAGCTCCGATGAGCAGCAGTATTATCAACGCACTCGACACGCTCGACACGTTCTTCGTGATAGCTTTCTCAAAACTTGACCACGGCACATTCAGATAGCCCATGCCGATGAGAACGCAGAACGCCGATACGGCTATCAATGTCACCTGCGACGCTCCTGCCAGCGAGTCGCTGCCGAACGCTCGTATCGTCGCAACGAGCATTATCACGAGCAACGCAATCGGCGTGAATGACAGCAACGCCGAAGGGCGCTTCTTCAAATGTGCGGTTGCTGCGTGCTTAGCCTTTACAGCTTTTGCAGCGTTCCCTGCATTTACACATTTCTCAGCATTTACACATTCACAATTAATTCCGTTCTTATTATTTTCCATTGTATTCATCCTGAAACATTACGTATATTTATACATCATCATTTACTATTACGATATGCAAAGTTACTGCATTTTCTGCATATATACAACATTTCACGCAGCAAAAGCGTATATAATTACAATAAAGAATAAACTAATGAATAAAACATTGTATAGATATACAACATTCGTAGCGGAGGTGAAAGCCTCCGCAGCAAGCAATGATATCTATCAAAAATTTCTGGAAGATATGGCAGTTTTTTTCACGTACTTATGTTTTATATCTGCAAGAGTATATTGATGAGATTTGCTCAGAATTAACTACCTTTGCGGTAGAATCACCAACCGACGGTGTGTATTTTATAAACGAAGTGAAGCGAGCAGAAGAAAAAAATCGTCGTCAAGAAGTCCATATCCGTCAACTTTCGCTTAATTTTGCAGTATGAAAACATCAAGCACAATTCACTCCTTCCTGCTTAGTGAGCAGGAAGGACAAACACTACTCACGGCTCAAGAATACCCCTGGAGCGTGTTGCAGGTGATACCTACCACTCCGGCAGACTTCGACCGCACAGTGGCAGTTCTGGAGCAGCGAGGTTTTGTAGCCCATCACGACATCGACCGCACATTTTGCATCATCCATTTGACAAGCGGCGACCACGACGGACAACACCCGGAGCGGTATATCACCATCACTCAGAACAACTACATGCAGTTCATCGAGGAGTTGAAGGATGTAATGGCTCAGGCTGCAGTATGGTACGAGTCTAATGTTATACAACAATTGCTGGGAGATGGCTGGAAGATAGCCCTCTCTGTCAAGTTATCTTCCAGCCCTTATCCTATTCACCATCAACCCGTTACGCCATTTCTGGAAGATATGGCAGAATTTTTCACGTACAAGTTATATATAATGCTAACCATAGGAGGAGGGTGTGCATTCTATGTTTCTACGCAAGAAAAACTTGAAGTTTTTTT
>ERZ1031467.361-NODE-361-length-13991-cov-81.186495_pt1 | contig 13991 bp, 8 predicted proteins | sample MGYA00517105_ERZ1031467 | MGnify/ENA primary metagenome ERZ1031467 (study PRJEB33719, sample SAMN04261155) | wastewater metagenome | biome: rural village; feature: human; material: feces | host: Homo sapiens | place: El Salvador | collected 2013-01-07 ...
TAAACTTTTTCATATCAATTTATCAGTTAAGTTATTTATATTCTTATATCTTCTAATTATTGAGCTCTTGAAGAACAGCATTCTTTCTTGAACTCGATGCAAAGGTAGTGGTTTTTGCGGCTACCACAAAAGGGAAAAGGATACAAACTGAGGGGGAAATCCCTATTCTTTAGGAAAAAACTATTTTTTTATGGTAATAATTTCCATTTTAATGATGTATCTTTCTCTGTATCAAATATTTAACACAATCTTAACACATTGTTTCGATATTTTGTGTATCTTTGCATCAGTAATAATTCTAAGATTATACTTTTAGGACAAAGTAATTTCTAAGGATCAACTCAACAAATGAGTTTCAACTGTTAATTAATCGTTTAACCTTTAAAATTATTAAGTTATGAACAAATTTTTACGCTATTCATTATCATTGGTTCTGGCGTTCGTAGCTAGCGTTACGTTTGCAGGAACAACTCCTTACAAAGTATTGACTTTCCCTGACGAAGGTACTGAAGGCAAGGCAATCAGTGCTTATAACAAAACATGGAAAGCTACAATAGGAGAAGATGTCTGGACTATTGCAAATTTCAACTCAAACAAGTGGGATAAAAGTTGGAAATTCATCAAATGCGGAAGTAAGAAAGACGCATCTGTAGCTTCCATCACTTCACCTGCTATTGATCAGCCAATCAGCAATATTGTCTTGACCATCGACAATATTACTAAAGCTAAGATCAATTCTATCAAGTTGCAGGTAGCAACTGATGCAGATTGCAAGAATGTAACAGAAGAAATCCCTGCAAAGATTGAAGATGGAGACTTGATCTTCAAGCCAACTAAGTCTGCTGCAAACAATTACTATAAGTTTGTCTTTGATTGCCAAAAAGGAACAAGTAATGGTTTGATTCAGGTTTCTAAGATTGCATATTATAAGGTAGGCGATACTCCTGTAATCGTGGACATCACAAACACAGTAGAAACCGCTTATACCATTGCTAAGGCAAAGGAACTGATTGATGCAGGTGAAGGTCTGAGCGAAAGTGTATATGTCAAGGGTACTGTATCTCAGGCTAGTAAAGAGTTAAATGCTACATACGGCAGCCTTTCTTACTACATTTCTGACGATGGTACAACAGGAAATGAATTGCAGGTTTACGGTGGTCTTTCTTTCGAGAGTCAGAAATTCACTTCTGTAGAGGACATCAAGGTGGGTGACGTAGTTGTTGTTTATGGTAAGCTTAAGAAGTTTGGTACTACTTATGAACTTGATAAAAACAACATTCTCATCTCTCTGAATGGTAAAACTACCGGCATCACTAACATTACAGCAGACGAAGCTGCAAAGAACGCTCCTGTTTACAACCTCGCAGGCCAGAAGGTAACCAAGGCTTACAAGGGTGTAGTCATCAAGAACGGAAAGAAGATGATTCAGAAGTAATCAAATTCAAAACAATATATCCCTACTGCTCCTCCGATATTCATTTATCGGGGGAGTTTTTTGTTAGGCATAACATAAGAAGGAACCACCAGCAAATCAACCAAATATTACCCCTATAACATGAAAAGTGGAATAATTTAATGCAATAACATAAAAAAATACACCTAAAACTACAATATCTCATTTATTTTCACTACCTTTGTTGCGATTAATAAACGTATACGAATAAAAATGATGAAAAGAAAATTATATATCACACTATTAGGACTGCTCTCTACCATCATGACAGCAGCTGTACCCTACTGCGATGTGAGAAAATTCTCTATCACAGACGGACTCGCTGCCAATACCATTTCAGACCTGAAACAAGGTAAAGACAACCTCATGTGGTTCAGTACCTGGAACGGACTGTCGTTCTATGACGGCTACAAGTTTCATACTTTCAGAGACAACCCCGATGATATTGACGTTCTGTCAACCAACCGTATACTCCAAATAGAACCATCCTATAACAACAACGTGTGGTGTATCACATACGACCACAAGCTCTACGTATACGATACCCACTTCTGCCGGTTCTTTGCTGTAGGACAGAAATTCAACGAACTGTTCAACATCGACCTGCGCGTGAGCCAGGTATACCCAATGAAAAACGGAGCTACATGGTTTACTTCAGAAAATGGAAAATACATCATCCGATCAGCAGGAAGAACCTTTGATGAGCGGAACATAGAACTCATCAAAGTAGGAGAAAAGGGACTCAGAAGCGGAAATGTATGGTACATCCATCAAGATATACACGGAAGAGAATGGGTGCTTACCGACAAAGGCGCATACATATATCATTCGAAAATTCCAAGCAAACTGCCTTTCAAATGGCTCAGAGGGGTGGGAGAAGATGAGTTCCTGGCAACTGAAGACGGTAAACTGGCAAAATATGACCTGCAGAACCGACTCACCATGATACCGATGCCGGAAGGCGTAACCCGTATCAACCAACTGAAAAATACAGGTTACCAGCTCCTGATAGCAACCAACCTGGGTGTGGTCATCTACAACCCGCGCACCTTCAAGTTTGATATCATCAACGTACAGAGCCCGAGTCAGCCTCTGGCAGAGGTAAAGAAGATTTATACCGATGATTTCGGTATGGTATGGGCATTCACTGACGGCATGGGAGTAACCCTCGTCAATCCGAAGACCGGACAGAAACAGTGGCTCTTTGCCGACCAGGACGACCCGATGGACCGCACAACCTGCGAAAGCAATTTCATCACACAAGATGAACACAAGACCCTCTGGGTAGTGCCTAGAGGAGGAACCTTCAGTTATTTTGACCGCAAGGCAGGAAAACTGGTGCCTTATCTGCTGAGAAGCAATTCATCGGGCAACTACCGCATACCGAAGATTACGAAATATGTACTCTCAGACCAGGGAATCCTCTGGCTGACAGGCTCTCACGATCTGACACAGGTAGTCTTCAAATATCACCCTTACATTATCAACAAGCTGGATGAGGGCGAAGACGAAGTGTTCTCGGTGAATGCATCGCCAGACGGACATATCTGGGCTGGTTATTACAATGGCATAATCCAGGTGCTCAACGCATCCTACCAAAGCATCGGATACCTGTCGCCAAGCGGACAGATCGTGCCACAGCAAGTAAACTTCGACGAGAAGGGCATCTTCGCCATCCACTTCGATATCAAGGGAAGAGCATGGATAGGAACCAACGGAAATGGTGTCTATCTGATAGATAAAATGCAGGTAAGACACTTTGTTTATGATGCCAACAACCCGTCATCGCTGCCGTTCGACAAGATACAAGACATTGTAGCCGACCGCACCGGACGCATCTGGATAGGTACCTACGGAGGTGGGCTGGCACTTGTTAACGAGGCGGCAGACGGCAGTATCAGCTTCATCAGTAAACGAAACGGACTGCCTTGGGAGAAACAGCACTACGACCGCATACGCCGCATCTGCTGCACCACTACGGGAACCATTCTCGTAGGAACTACAGATGGTCTCATCACCTTCAGTGATGCCTTTACAAACGCAAGAAAGATCAATTACCACAAGACTTACTACATACCGAACGATACAACAAGTCTGGCTGCAAACGATATGAACAATATCATGGAGCACACCAGCGGCAAGATGTATATATCGCAACAGGGCGGTGTGATGGAAGAGATTGTGAGCAAATCGCTCCTGCAAGACAACCTGAAGACGAAATACTTCCATGCCATCGATGTTAACGAAGGCATCGTACAGGGCATGGTAGAAGACAACCAGGGAAGAATCTGGGTAATCAGAGAATCGAGTATCGACTGCGTAAACCCGAAAACGGGCCAGTGCAACGTGTTCGGACCTAACGATTTCGACTTCAACATGTCGTTCTCGCAAAGCCGTCCTTACCACGATCCGGCAAGCAACAACATCTCGGTAGGTACCCCGATGGGACTGATTACCTTCAATCCGGCTACGCTGAAGAAGAGCAACTACCAGCCTAAAGTCATCTTCTGTTCCCTCCATTATAGCGGAGAGAAGGAGTCGGAACCTATCCTGCACAAAGATAAAATAGTGATTCCTGCCAACAAGCGAAACCTGACCATCAACTTCGCATCGCTCGACTATCAGCGCAAGTATCAGACCAAATACCTCTATCGCATAGATGGTTATACAGCTCCAGGCGTGTGGATATCAAACGGAAGCAACCATACCATCGGCTTCAACCGTATCAGTTATGGCGATTACGTACTCAAGGTGAGAGCCACCAACTCTCATGGTGTATGGAGCAAGTATGTGGCAGAACTGCCTATCGAAGTGCGCCCTACCTTCTGGGAAAGCATCTGGGGCAAATTTCTGATGCTGCTTCTGCTCTTCGGTATCGTAGGCGCAATCTTCTATACCTACAACCAGCGCCAGCGCGAGAACGTAACCCACGAGATGAGCGTGATGAAGAACGAGTTCTACAACGATGCAGCCAACCGTCTGAGAACCCCTCTAACGCTCATCGGAGCCCCGGTAAAAACCGTTTTGGATACCGAACCGGGTATCACCCGAAAGGGCAAGGAACTGCTGAGAATGGTAATAGACAATGCCAACGAAATGCTGGTAATGCTGGACAAGGCTCAGAGATACGGCAACAAGGCAGACTTCTATACGAACAGCGGTCTGACCGAGGAAGATTACGACCTGACAGAAAGGGAGAAAGAGAACGGACAGATTGACGACCGCAATGCATCCGACTATCTGGAAGAAGTAAATAAACAGAAAGAAGATAAGGATGAAGAGACTGAACGCCTGGAAGAAATGGGCAAGGAACAGAAAGAAGCACAGGAAGAAACGAAACTCAAAGACCAGACTGTACTGGTAGTTGAAGACAATGCCGACCTGCGCAAGTTCCTCTACAGTATCCTCTCGCCTACCTATAACGTGCTGCTCTCAGAGAATGGAAAGGCAGGTTTGGTGATGGTCCGCAAGGAGATACCAGACTTTATCCTCACGGACGTTACCATGCCTGTGATGGATGGTTTGTCGATGATTCACGAGATCAAGCAGGATACCACCCTCAACAACATCCCTGTGATGATTCTCTCAGCCAAGGCAAGCGTAGAAGATCAGCAGCGAGGCTTTGATGAAGGAGTTGACGCCTATATCACCAAGCCATTCTCTACCCCTTATCTGCTCGGCCGAATAGAGGCTATCCTCACCCAGCGCCGCAACATTCAGGTGGATATCATCAGAAAACTGAAGGAAGCTGGCGATAAAGATGCCATAGCAGCCTTGCGAATACTGCCTGCAGCAGCTCCTCTGCCTGCTCTTAACCAGGAAGAAACAAATGCCGAGAACGAAGCGGTTGACCCAAACAGCGAGCTGGCATTGATGGCGGCACAGATGCAGGACAGAACCATGATGCGTGCCTTCAGGTTTATTGTTGAAAATGCAGGCAACCCGGAACTCAAGATAGATGATATCTCGAACGAAATCGGTATGAGCCGAAGCGTACTATATAATAAGGTGAAAGCAACGACCGGAATGACGCCGGTAGACTTCGTTCGCCATATACGTATCAAGAAGGCATGCGAGATGTTGCGCAAGACAGACGATACACTGAGCAGCATCGCCTTTGCAGTAGGTTTCACCGACCCTAAGTATTTCTCGAAGGTATTCAAGAAAGAAACGGGTATCGTGCCTACTGAATACCGAAACAGAACGCAGGGATAGCCCGCATCATTACAGATGAAAGCAGTCATCATTACTGATGGCTGCTTTCATCTGTAATGACAAAAAAGTAATACATATTACAGGACATATCTTCAGTTGTTGTCGGGCACAGCCTTCTTCGTTATCGTACACAGCAAAACGTTCAAGCAAGGAAAAAAGCAGAATAGTCATAAAATTGAACCATTTTGCTTTGTTTTTTGACCGAATATTGCAAAAAAGTATAAAAATGGGGGGGGTATTTGATTAATTTTCCCTTTTTACTGAAAAAAAGCTGAGAAAAAGTTTGGTGTTACAAGAAAATGTAGTATCTTTGCAACAAGTTCTTAGAAAAGTTAAATGATAGATTAATCGTAAACCTCTTTTTCTTTGTTTTTTTGAGGAAAAAGAGGTAAAGAAAAAGAAATGCAGGGTTTGTGAAAATCCTGCATTTTTTATTTTTATAACTTTCATGCAGGCCGTTATGTTGTCTTATAATCTACACACCTTTCTATTCACAAACCCAATTATCTACGGAATCTATATACTCTTAACTGCGATACTATCTACATTATATATATTACGCTTATTCCTTCATCTATGATTTTGTTCGATTTTTAGAATTTTTAAAAAAACTCTTGAAGTATTCTAAGAGAAAAGTAGTATCTTTGCACTCTAGATCATATAAGTTGAGATCGGAAATATAGATAACACATACATAAAGATAAAAAAAATGAGAACTGTTTACGAATTTTCTGTTAAAGACAGAAAGGGAAAGGATGTTTCCCTCAAGGAGTATGCCAACGAAGTGCTGCTCATCGTTAACACCGCCACAAAGTGTGGTTTCACCCCTCAGTATGAGGAACTGGAGAAACTTTATGAGACCTATCATTCTCAAGGTTTCGAAATACTTGATTTTCCTTGCAACCAGTTTGGTCAGCAAGCCCCTGGTACAGATGAAAGCATTCATCAGTTCTGCAAGCTTACATACGGCACAGAGTTCCAGCGCTACAAGAAGATCAAGGTAAACGGAGACGATGCTGCCCCTCTCTTCAAATTTCTGAAAGAATGTAAGGGCTTTGCTGGTTGGGACGAGAGCCACCCTCTCTACCCTGTTCTCGACAAGATGTTGAGCGAGGCTGATCCTAACTACAAGGAGAGTGCCGATATCAAGTGGAACTTCACCAAGTTCCTCGTTAACAAGAAGGGTCAGGTTGTAGCCCGCTTCGAGCCTACCACAAGCTTCGATGTCATCGCTAAGGCTATCGAAGAGTGGTTGAACTTCTAATGAAAGATAGAAGTCTCGAACTGAGAATAGAATTTCTAAAAAAAGAGAATAGAATTTCTAAAATAAAAGCCAGGTTGCTTTTCGCAGCCTGGCTTCTTTTATATGTGATATTGTTATTTCAATATATCTCAAAGAATAACTATATACTGTTAACTATAATTTAGTCAACCTTTGGCACATCCTTGAGGAACTGCTGGATTTCTTCATCACTTACTGAATAATTGTGCAAATCGCCATTAATATAGCTATCGTAAGACGGCATATCGATAAGACCATGGCCTGAGAGGCAGAACAGGATAACCTTCTCCTTGCCCTCTTCCTTAGCCTTCAGAGCCTCACGTATAGTGGCCGCAATCGCATGACAGCTCTCTGGAGCAGGAATGATACCCTCGGTCTGTGCAAAGAGCATACCCGCCTTGAATGACTCCAGCTGAGGGATATCTACACCATGCAGGTAACCATCCTTCAGAAGCTGGGAGATAATCATGCCCGCACCATGATAACGGAGACCACCGGCATGAATGTTGGCAGGCTTGAAATCATGACCCAGAGTAAACATTGGCAGCAATGGAGTATAACCTGCCTCATCACCGAAATCATACTCAAACTTACCGCGAGTCAGTTTAGGACAGCTCTCTGGCTCTGCAGCAATAAACTCAGTATGGCGCTCGCCTGTAAAGTTGTGACGGAGGAATGGGAAGGCAATACCACCAAAGTTACTACCACCACCGAAACAAGCAATCACCTGATCAGGATACTCACCTGCCATCGCCATCTGCTTCTCTGCCTCTAGACCGATGATGGTCTGGTGAAGTGCCACATGATTGAGCACAGAACCCAGCGTATACTTACAGCCCGGTGTGGTTGTAGCCAGCTCAACAGCCTCACTGATGGCAGTACCGAGCGAACCAGGATGATGAGGATCACGTGTGATAATGTTCTTACCTGCGCGTGTACTCATGGAAGGAGAACCCTCTACAGTGGCTCCAAACGTACGCATGATGCTGGAACGGTATGGTTTCTGCTGCATGGTAATTTTTACCTGATAAACTGCTGCCTCCAGGCCGTAGAGTTTTGCTGCATAAGAGAGGGCTGCACCCCACTGGCCTGCACCAGTCTCTGTAGTGACATTGGTATCACCCTCCTGCTTACAGTAGTAGCACTGAGGAATGGCTGAATTGATTTTATGAGAGCCTAACGGATTGATACTCTCATTCTTGAAATAGATATGCGCCGGAGTACCGAGTGCCTCCTCAAGGGCATAAGCACGTACAAGAGGGGTTGAACGGTAGAAGGTGTACTTCTCCAGCACATCTTCCGGAATATCAATCCAAGCGTGCTCTGTATCAAGTTCCTGCTTTGAGCACTCCTTATTAAATACGTGTGACAAATCATCAGCATTCATTGGCTGGTGTGTCTGAGGGTTCAACGGTGGCAATGGCTTGTTAGGCATATCTGCCTGAATGTTGTACCACTGAGTAGGAAGTTCCTGCTCGCTTAAGATGTACTTTTTCTGTCTCATATTTATATATATGTTTAAAATTGTTGTATGCCAGAACAAAGGTACAAATAAAAAATGAAATAAAGAACTTTTTTATGTGTTTTTCCACTATTTTTTTATTTTTATCCAATAAAATAGTTCATTCTACAGGTATTATTTGTTATATAAGTGTATTATCAGTGTTATTTCTATAAATTTAATCAAATATTACCCCATAAAATACCAAATATTACCCCCTATATTATAATAAAAAATAGTATCTTTGCAACAGAAAAATTCAAAATGCGTTGTGAAACGCTTATCATCATCTTTTACTTATACAAAAAAATAAAACATTGGAGTTCAATAGGGATATTGAGATTCCAATGTTTTTTTTATACACTAAACTGAAACATATTATCATGTAAAGTTGACATATCATCATGTAACGTTGTCAGATTTCTAACCTTTCAGTATAAATCAACAGTCTGTTTTATTGTCTACTTCCACAATTGATACAGGATTTTACCCATAGACTGCAGACACAGATTATTTTTTCTCATTACCTAAATCTATCTGCGATATCTGATTCAACAGATTTACAGCCTGTCCTACAGTCTTCACATCATTGATGCGAAGCATTCGCTTGTTGAATTTTTCCTTCAGAACACAATCTTGAATATGACTGGTAACGTAAGCGAGTATGCAGTTAAACATCTGACTTCTGTAGAACGGACTGTTTACATTGCTCACAAACTGCATCTGCATATAGCCCTGCTTGAGAATAATCTTCTCGCAACCTAGCTTCTTGCCTACCCTACGCAGACCTACCACATGCATCAGTTCGTCTGCTTCATGAGGCACAGGACCAAAACGGTCTATCATACGCTTGCGGTAAGCCTCTACTTCCTCATCGCTCTCCAGACGGTCCAGTTCACGATAAAGGAGCATGCGCTCACTGTCACCCGGCACATAAGTCTGAGGAAAATACATCTCCAGATCGCTCTCTATGCCACAATCGTCAACGAAATCATCACCTGTAAGCTGGGCACCTTCATCCATCTTCTCCTGATAAAGATCACAGAACTCCTCGTTCTTCAACTCTGTGACAGCCTGAGAGAGAATCTTCTGGTAGGTTTCATAACCCAGATCTTCCATAAAACCGCTCTGCTCAGAGCCCAGCAGATTACCCGCACCGCGGATATCCAGGTCCTGCATGGCGAGATTGAAGCCGCTACCCAGTTCGCTGAACGTCTCCAGAGCCTCCAGACGGCGACGCGCCTCAGGAGTAAGTGCACTCTTAGGTGGCGCCATCAGATAGCAGAAAGCCTTCTTGTTGCTTCTTCCTACGCGTCCACGCATCTGATGCAGGTCACTCAATCCGAAGTGATGAGCATCGCTCACGATAATCGTATTGGCATTGGAAATGTCGATACCGTTCTCTACAATAGTGGTAGAAAGCAGTACATCATAATCATAATTGATAAAGCCCATGATGATTTTCTCCAAATCCTCAGGCTTCATCTGTCCGTGACCGATTGCTACCCTACAGTCTGGGATATGCTTCTCGATGAGCATCTTGAGCTCCGGAAGCTTGGATATTCTGTCGCATACGAAATAAACCTGTCCGTTTCGGCTCATCTCGAAATTGATGGCATCGCAGATAACTTCACTACTAAACGTTACCAGTTCGGTATGAATCGGATAACGGTTAGGTGGCGGAGTGCGCATGATACTCATATCCCGGGCGCCCATCAGAGAGAACTGGAGGGTTCGCGGAATCGGAGTGGCACTCATCGTGAGTGTATCGACATTTACCTTGAGCTGACGGAGTTTCTCTTTGGTAGACACACCGAACTTCTGCTCTTCATCGATGACGAGCAGTCCCAGGTCATGCCATTTCACGGTCTTTGATATCAGCTTATGCGTACCTATGAGGATATCAATCTTACCCTCTTTCAGGGCGTCAAGCACCTCTCTGGTTTCCTTCGTTGTACGGGCTCTACTGAGATAGTCTACCCTTACAGGCATGCCTTCCAGACGCTTTTTGAAAGTCTGATAGTGCTGGAAAGCCAGAACGGTAGTAGGCACCAGCACCGCAACCTGCTTGCTGTCGCACGCTGCCTTGAAGGCTGCACGGATGGCAACCTCAGTCTTGCCGAAGCCCACATCGCCACAAACCAGACGGTCCATCGGTCTGCCGCTCTCCATATCCTTCTTCACCTCCTGAGTAGCCTTATTTTGGTCTGGCGTATCTTCATACAGGAAGGAAGCCTCCAGCGTATGCTGCAGATAATTGTCGGCACTGAAGGCGAATCCCTTCTCCCGTCGGCGCTGGGCATAGAGTTTGATCAGGTCGCGCGCAATGTCCTTGATTCGCTTCTTAGCTTTGTCCTTGAGTTTATCCCAGGCACCTGTACCCAGTGTAGACAGGCGAGGCGGAGTACCGGTATCGCTGCGGCGATATTTGCTGATTTTATAAAGCGAGTGGATAGAAACATCCACCTTGTCATTGTTCGTATAGACGATGCGGATCATTTCCTGATAGCTGTTGCCCGCAGGAACCCTAACCAGACCGCCGAACTTGCCGATACCGAAGTCTACATGCACGATAAAATCTCCCACTTCCATCTCCTGCAGTTCCTTCATGGTGAGTGCCATCTTGCCGGCTCTCGCTTTATCTGAGCGCAGGTTATATTTATGAAAACGGTCAAAAATCTGATGATCGGTAAAGAAACAGCACTTCTTGTCATGGTCAGTAAAGCCTTCATGAAGCGTCTTGTCTACCGGTGTAAAACGGATGGCGTAGCGCTTCAGCTCTTCGCTTTCAAAGATATCCTTCAGGCGCTGTTGCTGCTTCTGGCTATCTGCCAATATATATAAGGTGTAACCCTGGAGCAGGAAATCCTCCAGAGTCTGACAAAGCAAATCGAAATTCTTATGGAAAAGAGGCTGTGGAGCGATATTGAAAGGTATCACAGCCGGACTCTCTGACGGAGCGACCTTGCCGAACTCGATACGGAGATGAGCCGCTACTGCCTTCTTGAAATCGAGCGGAGAAACGAGGTTGAGCTCGGTCTTCATGTCATGTCTGATGCGCTCAGCCTCTACCTCAGTAGCCCCCTCCAGCTGCTCGGTAAGGCTCTGCGATGAGAAGCCTTCGGTATAGATCTGACCGATGCGGTCGCAAACGAAAGAAAGGTCTTTCGCAACGACTGGCGTACTTTCGGAGAGGAAATTGAGGAAACACTGCTTGTTGCTCTCGATATGGGCGAGTTCGGGCACGATTTCTATCTCTGTGCGCTTCGCCTGCGAGAGCTGGGTCTCAACATCAAAGGTACGGATGGTGTCAATCTCATCGCCGAAGAAGTCGATACGGAACGGATATTCGCAGCTGTAGGAATAGACATCGAGGATGCTTCCACGCACGGCAAACTGGCCCGGTTCATAAACATAATCGGTTTCTTTGAGTTCGAAATCGCGCAGGGAATGAACCACATCGGTCTGAGCAATCTGCTGGCCTACAGTCAGTTTCAGAATCCGTTCATCCAGATTCTGCTTAGCCACAACGAGTTCTGCCAGTGCATCGGGATAAGTGACTACCAGAAAATGTCCTCCCGAAGAGAGGCGCGCCAGCACCTCTGTACGTAGGATTTCGTTCGCTGCATCACGCTGCCCGTATTTCACGGCACGCCGATAGCTGGAAGGAAAGAAGAAGACCTTCTCCTGCCCCATCATCTGAGTGAGATCGTGATAAAAATAGCCTGCTTCATCGGCATCATCCAGTACGAAGAGTACCGAACGTCTCATCTTCCCCTGCAGAGAAGCAAAGAACATTGGAGCCGAAGAGCACAGCAAACCCTGGAGAAAAATGGAATGAACCGACTTCTTCCCCATCAAATCAAAGAGGGCATCCGCCTGTGGCGAACGCCCGTATGTTTTTTCTATCTTTTGGATTTCCATCCAAGTACTGATTAGTGATTACTGATTACTGAGTAGCGATTACAGAGTATTAATCCTTCTTCGGATATTTCTTGAACCAGCCATCCAGGCGCAGTCGCATCACGCCAAAGAAAGCCTCACCAAAGATGCCACCACTCATCTTGCTCACACCTTCACGACGGTTAACAAAGATGACAGGCACCTCCTTGATTTTGAAACCTATTCGATGAGCCGTATATTTCATCTCTATCTGGAAAGCATAGCCCTTGAAGCGGATAGCATCCAAATCTATGGTTTCCAATACCTTACGTCGGTAGCAGACGAATCCAGCTGTGGTATCATTCACCTTAAATCCGGTTACGATACGTACGTATTTAGAAGCGAAATAGCTCATCAATACGCGTCCGATAGGCCAGTTGACCACGTTCACACCCGAAATATATCTTGAGCCTACAGCCACATCATACCCCTCATCGTGAGTTGCCGCATAGAGACGAGGCAAATCATTAGGATCATGACTGAAGTCGGCATCCATCTCGAAGATGAAGTCATAGCCCTGCTTCAATGACCATTTGAAGCCCATGATATAGGCTGTACCCAAACCGAGTTTACCCGAACGCTCCAGGATATGCAGACGACCGGCAAACTCATTAGCCATCAAGCCCTTAACAATGGCAGCAGTACCGTCAGGACTTCCGTCATCGATAACGAGGATATCAAACTGCTTTTCGAGACCGAAGACAGCACGGATGATTTTCTCGATGTTTTCCTTCTCATTATATGTAGGAATGATTACTATGCTATCACTCATAACTTCTTATAATTTTAATGATTCTGATTCTATATAATGTAATACAGATGCAAAATTACAACTTATTTTTGAAATAACAAGCAAAAACCCGAAATTATTGGTCAGGATTCTCTACAAAACCCTGATATTTCTTGTCAAGCCCGTTCATGATCGCCTCATAGCTCTTGTTCATCTGGTTCTTGATATTGTCAGCTCCCTTGCCAATCGGCTCGATAGGCTCATGAATGGTGAGCTTCAGAGGATGCCAGAAAGCCCAGTAGATGTCCTTCATGCGAGGCTTCACATCAAAACTGCCATTGATGGTAAGCGGACATACCGGCAACTGCAGTTCATCGGCAAGCATGAAAGCACCGCGGCGGAACACGCCCATGTGCCCCGTAAACGAACGGGCACCCTCTGGGAATACCACCAGCGACATGCCCTCTTTAAGCACCTCGCGAGCACGGTCATAAGAAGCACGGATCTTAGAAGGTCCGCTCTTGTCTACAAAGATGTGGTGCGCATACTCACAGGCGATACCGATGAGAGGCACTTTGCGCAAGCCCTTCTTCATCATCCACTTGAAGTTTCTGCCCAGAAAACCGTATATCAGGAAGATATCGAAAGCGCCCTGATGATTGGCCACGAAAACATAACTCTGGTTCTTCTTGAGATGCTCACGTCCCTCTACCTTTACAGGCAGGAGGAGGATGCGGACCCAAAGCCAGGACCAATACTTGCCGGGATAATAACCCCAGAAATGACCATTGCCCAGCATACATCCCAAAACAGTAGTTAAACTGGTTAAAACGCTAGCTACCAACAGGATAGGCAAGCATATTACAAG
>ERZ1031467.375-NODE-375-length-13562-cov-18.927075_pt1 | contig 13562 bp, 9 predicted proteins | sample MGYA00517105_ERZ1031467 | MGnify/ENA primary metagenome ERZ1031467 (study PRJEB33719, sample SAMN04261155) | wastewater metagenome | biome: rural village; feature: human; material: feces | host: Homo sapiens | place: El Salvador | collected 2013-01-07 ...
AAGTTTGCCACAACCCAATATAAACCAAAAGCCGCCGCACAAAAGTGCAGCGGCCCAAATAAAACCAAATTAGCCTTTGACAGCTCCTGTAAGTCCATCCACGTAGAATCTCTGCATGATGATGAAAAGTATTGAGATAGGTATTGATACAACAACTGCAGCAGCAGCCCATCTTGTGAACCATCCGTTTATAAACTCTTTCTCAAGCATGTTGTAAAGGAGAAGAGATACTGTCCAATACTTGTCGTTTGGACCAACGATAACCTTTACAAATACGAAATCAAGCCATGGCGCAAGGAATGCTGTAAGTACTGTATATACTACGATTGGCTTACTGAGTGGCAGGATAACCTTGTAAAATACCTGGAACTGTGTACATCCGTCAAGGATGGCAGCCTCTGTAAGAGACTTAGGCACAGTATCAAAGAATCCCTTTGCGATATAGAAGCCTACTCCCGATCCTGCTGAGTATATGAGGATCAGTGAAAGACGAAGTACGCTACCCTCTGTAAGTCCGATAGCCTTTAAGATAAAGTATACGGCAACCATTGACATGAAAGCCGGGAACAATCCAAGAATCATAGCCAGATTCATGAAAGGCTTACGCATCTTAAATCTCAGTCGTGACATACAATACGCAACAGAAAGTACAAATACTGTTGAAATGATACATGAGAACACTGAAATAAACAGTGTATTAAAAAATGCTCTCGGGAAGTTCAACAGTGTAGTCTCTGTGAACAGTCTCGTATAGTTGCTAAATGTAAGGCCATGTGGGAAGAAGTACTTTGTATAAGCACCACTCTCAGCTCTAAAGCTTGTCATAATAATCCAGAAAATCGGGAACAGCCATACTACAGCAAGTATTCCAAGAATGATATGAACAAGGGAATTCTTTGCTACTTTCTTAGCACGTCCGGCAGACATAGGTCTTTTTGCTTTTGCTACACTACTCATTACATGAATCCCTCCTCATCCTTGTATGATTTTGTATTTCTGTATGTAACAAGCGCTACGATAGAAAGTACAACGAATGTGAGGATACCGATAACGGCACCGATATTGTACTCCTGATTATCAATAGTCAGCTTGTACAACCACGTAACCAGAAGGTCCGTCTTTCCTGCACTGTCTCCGACAGGTGTAGGCTTTCCTGCTGATAACAGGTAGATAACGTTGAAGTTGTTGATATTTCCGGTAAACTGTGTGATGATATATGGTCCCATGATAAACATGATATATGGGAGTGTGATCTTAAAGAAGATCTGTGCTGCGTTTGCACCATCAATCTTTGCAGCCTCATAAAGCTCTGAAGGCACATTCTGTAATACACCTGTAACCTGAAGCATAGTATACGGAATACCTACCCAGCAGTTGATGAGAATAACAGAAACTCTCGCCCACATCGTATTGGTCCAGAATGGAAGCGGGTTATCTATCCAGCCCCACTCCAAAAGCAGGTTATTAACAGCACCCTGTGGCTGGAACATCTGTCTCATTACAAGGAGTGATACGAACTGCGGTACCGCAATTGAGATAACAAAGCATGTACGCCAAAAAGCCTTGCAATGTGTCTCTTTACGATTGATAACGATAGCAAGAATGAGTCCAAGGAAGTTACAAAGGAAGGTTGCAAATACAGCCCAGCAGATTGTCCATCCAAGTACTCTCCAGAATATCTTACCAAGCTTACCACCAAGTCCAAGCACCTGTCCGAATGAAGCGAAGCCTGTCCAGTCGAACAATACCAGATGATCACCCTTTACCGAATAATTTGTAAAGGCCATTGGAATCATGAACAGCAATGGTAAAACGGTAAAAACAAATATTCCCATAAGTGGGAGAAACATAAGTGTCTTATGTAGGTTTTTATCAAATAAATCCTTGACATCTTTGCCAAAAGAATTGATTTCTTTTCCAGCTTTTGAAAGGCATTCTGCCTTATATCCGCTCTTTAAATTCTCGCACCACATGTAAATAAATAATACTGTGATGGCAATTGTTATGACGCCATATAACAGTAATAATACCGACTGGTCGCCCGCAACATATTCATAAATCTGCTTCTGCTCATTAAATACCTCTTCCTGCTTTCTCCAGCCAAGTGAAGGCAGCATGGAAATGTAATAAGCACCAGCGTTAACCATATATGCTATATATGCAATCTCTATAGCAAGAAAAATCAGACCTTTTACGATCTGCTTATGAGCTATATTGGCAAGCCCCATTACAAGTGCCGATAGCTTAACTGTAGCTCCGCCTTTTGTTAGGGCATTGCCAACAGTATACGGAGTAGCAAATTCCGAAACTTTTTTCTTTTTGTTTGCTCCTATCATACTTTTCCTCCTGGCATGCATTATATATGCCAATCCTTTAAACTAATTTATTCCAAGATTCCGGCTACCCGGAACCTTGGAATCATAATCTGATCTACTTAATTATTTAAGAGAATCATTAAGCTGAGTATTGAAGTCCTCTGTCTTCTGAGCTGCATTGTCCTTTGTAATCTGGCCTTCTGCACCGTTCTGGAAAGCATCACCGAATGGTGTAGCTGCATCCCAGTAACCTGCCATATCAATGATAGGCTGTGCTACTGAACAATCAGTTGAAACCTTAGCCATAGCTGCTGCTACTGGATCTGCTGCAACTTCCTCGTTTGTTGCAAGATCTTTGTTTACAGGAGCCTGTGCTCTTAACTTGAAGTGAGCAAGCTGCGCGTCCTCGCTGCCAAGGAATGCTGCAAGCTTAACTGCTACTTCCTGGTTCTTGCAGTTAGGGTTAACACCGATAGCCTTAGATCCTAAGAATGCCTTTAACTGGCAGTCTTTTCCACCAATATTGATTGTAGGAAGAGCTGCAACACCAACATTCTCCTCACCAAGTGCCTCTTTAACTGCGTCATAGTTCCAGTTACCATTGAAGTAAGCGTTTACTGAACCATCCTTAAGTCCAGCAAGACCAAGTGATCCCTCATTGTTATCCATTACGAAGTTTGGATTAGCAAATAAATCTACGATGTAGTTTGTAACTGCTGTACCCTTATCTCCACCGAAATCATATCCGGCAGCCTTGTCTGTTCCGTCTCCGAAGATTGTACATCCGTTTGCTGCATAGAATGCATTGAGATACCAGCCGTTATCAATTGGGAATGAAACCTTACCCTTTGTAAGCATTGTATCAAGGCTCTTTACATCATCCTCAGAGAAAACTCTCTTGTCATAGTACATGAACCATGTGTTTGATGTATAAGGAACTGCGTAGATGTCTCCATCATATGTAACAGTTGCTGCCATAGCCTCTGAGTTAGATGTCTTAACATAATCAGCTGCCTCTCCACCTAACTTAGCAATAGCATTAGCCTTAACTAATGGCTCAAGCTGATCGTTTGCAAACATGTAAACATCAGCTGCTGCCTTAGGATCCTTTGTAACAACGTCCTTTGCGTCTGACTCAGATGATGTAACATACTTGAACTCGATGTTGAAATCAGGATTTGCTTTAGCAAATGCCTCGCACTCTGTCTTGAGCCAAGCACCCTTTGCATCATCTAAATCCTCTGCAGGTCCCATTACTGTAATGGTCTCCTTACCGCCGTCCTTCTTGTCGGCTTTCTCTGTTCCATTTCCATTGCTGCTTCCGCATCCTGCAAACATTGTTGCTACCATAGATGCGCAAAGTAAAGATGCTAATACTTTCTTCTTCATATCTTCCTCTCCTTTTTGAATATAAAATGTAAAAAAGTATATATATAAATTGCCGTGCAACTTATATCAAATTAATTATCTGCGGTAAACCACCGCAATGTTTCTAATCCAGGCTATCTTTTCGTTGTCCAATCTGTGTGGCTTACTTGTCATGCGCCATCTCCAGTTATGTCCGACTGTCGAAGGATAATTCATCCTCGCCTCATTTCCAAGCTCTAATATATCCTGCATCTGGACTATCGCCAGCTCTGCGGTGCTGTGATACAGCTCCCTGATAAGAGCATTTGGAACCTGTGATTTATTTTCAATATTCAGATACTCATACAGATAAGCGAGCTCATAATCTGTCTTGTCACTGAATGAACCAACTATTGTCTCATTGTCATGTGTACCAATATATGCAACTACATGTGAATCAGTGTAATTGTGTGGCAGATACTCATTGGACGGATCGCCGTCAAAGGCGAACATCATAACCTTTGTTCCCATCCAGCCCGACTTCGCAAGGAGCTTTTTCACTCCCGGCAAAAGGCTCGCTGACGTATAATCATCAGCCACTACATTAACACCCTCAAGCTCTTCGTTGATTGCATTGACAAGCCTGCGTCCCGGTCCCTTGAACCATTTACCGGATAGGCTCTTGTCCTGTCCGTACGGTACCGCATATGCTTTTACAATTCCTGCGAAATGATCAATCCTGACAATATCAAAAAGCTCTCTGCATACACGCATTCGCTTTCTCCACCATGAGAAGTTGTCCTCCTTCATGGCATCCCAGTCATACATCGGATTGCCCCACACCTGTCCGCTCTCTGAATACTTATCAGGACCGGCAGCTGCAACATACTCTGGTGTATCGTTTGCGCTCATCATAAAGAGTTGTCTCTCTGCCCACACATCTACGCTGTCATATCCTACATAGAATGAGATATCGCCTATTATGTAGATGCCTTTTGAGTTAGCATAATTTTTCAAATCCTCCCATTGTTCGAAGAATTTATATTGGCAGAACTTCCAAAAAGTAATTGTATTATAATTCTTTTTTTGGTACTTTTCAAGCGCAACCGTTTGCGGATTTCTATACTTACTTGGCCACTCGCTCCAATTTTTGTATAAATTGTCGGCTTTCAGTGTCATAAATAGTGCATATTGTTCAAGCCACTCCGACTGTTTTTTTACAAAATCCTGAAACTCTTGTGCATTTGTATCAAATCTTTCAAACGCTTTTTGTAAAATCTTGCATCTGTTCTGATGCAATGCTGCATAATCAATTTCTGATTGATCTGTGCCCCAATTGTACCCCAGGATTTCTTCCTTCTCTAACAACCCCTCATCTACCAGCTTATCTAAATCTATGAAATAGATATTGCCCGCACAGCCTGATGATGGCTGATATGGACTATCGCCAAATATGGTGGGACCTACCGGAAGAACCTGCCAGTACTTCTGTTTCAAATCACCAAGGAGATCAACAAAATTGTAAGCCTCTCTCCCAAGAGTACCTATACCATATGGTGACGGCAGACTCGAGATTGAAAGAAGTATTCCGGAGCCTCTGAGATTTTCTCTGGCCTCCAAATTACCATTCCTCTTTCCTAAAATTTTCTGTTTTTTTCGTATCTGAGATTATTTTATTTCCTATTGTCGTATTTGTCAATTGTTTTAGTGGTTTCAAACTCATTTTTGCCATTTTTCACGTAATTTACATTCATTTTTTGGTAGTTATTACCACAGTTTCAAAGATATTTTTCGAAAAATTTATTACAGAAAATATTGCCTATTTCTGATAGTAAATGTATAATTTAATTATCACATAAGAAAGGACAAATACTATGGCTACTATTAAGGATATTGCCACCCGGCTGGGTGTGTCAATCAGCACTGTTTCAAAAGGATTAAACGGTGCCAGTGATATAAGTGAGGAGCTTCGTCAGACAGTTTTAGACACTGCTGTCGAAATGGGCTACAGCACAAAGCGCTCCAGAAAGGTAGAAAACCGCAAGCTGGCTCTGTTTATTGAAAATATGAACTACGAGTCTATCGATGAGTTCGGATATGATGTAGTGCTTGGTTTCAAACAGAATGCTTTTAAGCACAAATGGGACGTGGACATCATCCCTGTCACACCTCAGCTTCAGGCAGAAGAAAAATATGATACATATATATTAAAGAATGGCTATTGTGGCGCATTTCTGGTAGGTTTTGCTCTTCACGATGAATGGATGCAGCAGCTCAAAAATACTACAATGCCTACAGTTTTGTTTGATAACTATATAGAAAACAATCCCAATGTAGCCTATGTAGGCACCGACAGCTACGAGGGCATTGACATGGCTGTAAAGCATCTGCACAATCTGGGCCATAAAAAGATTGCCTTTATCAATGGTTCTCTTTTCTCCCTGGTTTCGGATCAGCGTCAGGAAGCCTTTGAAAACTCTATGCGCGATGCCGGTCTTGAAATCTACCCGGAGCTCATGGGACACGGCTACTATATTCCTGAAACCGCACAGTATTACGTTTCAAATTTTATTGCAGCAGGTGCCACTGCTATCCTCTGCGGAAGCGATGCTATAGCAAAGGGTGTTATCTCCGAGTGCCAGCTGCACGGCTTCAATGTGCCAAATGATATAAGTGTGGTCGGCTTTGACGATGTCAAGTTTGCCGCAGCCCTTACCCCTCCTCTTACCACTGTCAGACAGGAGTGTAATGATCTGGGCCGCTGTGCATATATTATATTGAATTCGCTCATTCACCATATTCCAATCAGCCGCACACAGCTACGTCCAAGGCTGATTGAAAGAGAGTCTACTGCACGAGTTTCCACCGCACATGCTGCTGAGGAATAGCCTGCATATACACCACCTTCCAAAGGAGACAAAATTGTTCAAACGCAAACATGTAACCACTTTAATTACATATTCGCTGGTATTTTTCAGTGCAATCTCCATGACAGCCTGCTCTTTTTCGGATGTCTCTTATCTATTCAAGAGTCCCGCACAAAAGCAGGCTATTCTGCACAAATCACCTGCGTTTTGGGAGGATACCACAAGTGTTAAAGGAAGCAGCAACCTGTCTATCCTGCACAATGTCGCCTTTGAGGGGCGGCCGTACAATGATACAAGACAGTTTGGTGATAACATCCTTATGGTAGGACAGGGCAGCTACAATAATCCCATCATAGAGACCGATGATCAATCTGTTCAGTATTCATTTGATGTATATAATCCCTGGTCCAATGAAATCACGGCAAGCCTCACTCACGACAAAACCGACTGTGATGACTACATGATAAAAGGTGACCGACTCTGGCTCATCAATTCCGATGCCGGCAGGGCAACAATCTATGATAAGGATTTAAAAGAGATAAAAACCTGCAAATATAATCCCAAGGACTATGATGGCAATTGCTATACATCAGATTCTGATGATGGCGATGTGCCGAATCCCGGCAATTATTATGATGCCTCACAGATTGCCACCTCCGCTGACGGAAAATACGCTCTCGTGTCAGGTGTCACACCCGATACCTACAAATATGCAGTCTCTGATATAAGGCTTGACGATAACACAGTGCTTTCAACCTACGAAGGACAAAGTTTTTCCATGTCATGTGTCGACTCAAAGGGCTTTGTAATCGAGGCAGATACGGCCAACAATATTTGGAACTATCATTCATCCGATGGAGAAAACAGCTTTTTTTCACTGCCGGATGTGGTGGATGTGACTCTGGCAGAGGATGGTGACATGCTCATACGATGCCAGGATTTATCCTCGGACAACATCATCAGTTACTATAAATATTCACCCGCCGCCGGTGTCAGTTCATCCTTTTCATACAACCTGGCAACACGAAGCACAGGCAAAATGTCCGACAGCTCATCCGACTCTGCGGCAGCCGATACCAAGACCTACTGTTCTGCCAACTCGGTATATCTGCCTGATGCAAACTGTGTGATGATGCTTTTGTACACAGCGCAGTGCAACCCGGAAATTCTTATCTGGTCACTCGACAAGGGCAAGAATGACAGCAAAGCCGAAATCACGTCATACAATGACTGCGATACACTGCTACAGGCCTTGCGCGATGATGGCTCATATGTATCCCCATATTCTGCCATAGACCCCGCTGACAGTACCGATGAAAATCAGGAGGCTATGGAGGAGGCCGGGAAGGATTCCGACTACAATACATACGGCGATGAGGTCACTCTGATCCCCGACACCGCTTCATATGACTGGGGTGATTTATCCGACATAAATGCACGTATCACAGCGCTTGAACAGAAATACGGCTTTTCCATATATTTCGGGCCTGAGGTGCCAAAGAGAATTGATTACTACGATATCCATCAATTCAAGAACAAGGATAAGCTGTCGGTCGCTCTGGATTCGCTTGAGGAAATACTTGGCTGTTTCCCTGATGACTTTTTCACACAGCTGTGTTATGGCGATGTAAGAGGCATGCGAATCTATCTGTGCGGTGATATTTCATCAGGCCACTCAGATATGATAAATGAGCCAAGTGGCTTCGTAAATATAATAAACAACCACAATGTGATGGTTCTAAACTGCAACTACAGCTGGGATTTCAGCTACACTGTAGGCCATGAGATTTCCCATCTGATTGACCAGAGGCTTACATTCATACACACCTACAATGACAAGAGCGAGTTTTCTGAGGGGAAATGGAACAGCTTTAACCCTGACAGCTTCTCTTATGATGATAGCTACGCAAACTACAATCCGGATGATCCATCGAACCATATATCCGGGTATTTCATTGATTCCTACGGCATGACCTTTGCAACAGAGGACCGCTCTGAAATATTCGGAACCGCGATAGACGATTATATTAACAGCATTTATGATGATGCAAGATTCACAGATGATTCGCCGATACGAAACAAGCTGGACTACTACAGCAGATGTATCCGTGATGGCTTTGATACAAAGGACTGGCCTGATACGATGGCATGGGAGTCTGTGCTTACCGCCACCGGGGCGCAGGCCGATTAAATGATAATTTCAGAATAACACAAAAACCTCAAGTCATACGACTTGAGGTTTTTTAATGGGCAGAGATGGATTCGAACCATCGAAGCAAGTTGCAGCAGATTTACAGTCTGTCCCCTTTGGCCACTCGGGAATCTGCCCATGTATTCAATTACGATACTTGCATAGTTTATCACAACAGATGTGATTATGCAAGCATATTTTATCGTAACCAAATTATTTTCTTTAATACGTGGATTGCGCGCCTTGGACGATACTTTGGTGGGGGATTGATGCCCTCGCTTTCGCTACGCTACGCTGCTAAGAGTCTGTAGGAATTATGCTTTTAATCTTTCTATGACTGACGAAACCGGCTTTTATGCGCCGTCCATGGCCGGGCATTTCTGCTCCTCTAAGCATAATTCTGACAGACTCTAAGCAACTTCGCTATGCGCTCCAGTAAGGGCATCAATCCCCCACCAAAGCACCATCCCGGGCACACAATCCCTTACTTTGTAGCTATAACATAGAAATTAAAAAAGACAGCCTACGATCGGCTGCCTTTTAGGAGAAGGTATTTTTACTATGGGGTATAGCAAAAACTATATAATGTATTGGGGGGTTTTTACGGTTATTATAATATCACGGTTATAACGATAAGTGTTCACAAATTGCATAAAAATCGCGGTTTGTTTTTATGCAATTTGTATAGTGCTTTAGTCATATTTAATATTTTTCATATAGTGATTGTGTACAAAAACATAGTTGTTTTTTAAATATTATGTCCAACTACTGTTTTGCTGTCCTCATCAAACAGTGCTTCAAACTCATCTCTTGTGATTTTCTCCTTCTCAAGAAGAAGTGCTGCACATCTGTCAAGCACATCGCGGTACTCTGCTATCATGCTCTTTGCCTTGTCGTACGACTCGTCGATGATGCGCTTTACCTCGACATCGATTGCCGATGCTATGCCCTCGCTGTAGTTCTTTGTATGGGCGAGGTCTCGTCCGATGAAGACCTCCTCCTCATCATCGGCATAGCAGATAAGGCCGATATTGTCTGACATACCGTATTTGGTAACCATCTCGCGCGCAAGCTTTGTAGCCTGCTTGATGTCCTGTGATGCACCTGTTGTGATATCGTCAAACACAAGCTCCTCTGCGACACGACCGCCTAAGTCTACTACGATTTCCTGAAGCATACGTCCCTTTGTGTTGAACATCTCATCCTTCTCAGGCAGAGGCATGGTGTAGCCTGCTGCGCCTGCTCCTGTAGGGATGATTGAAACTGTGTATACAGGTCCCACATCCGGAAGCAGATGGAAAAGGATTGCATGTCCTGCCTCGTGGTAGGCTGTGATGCGCTTTTCCTTGTCAGAGATGATACGGCTCTTCTTCTCCGCTCCGATACCAACCTTGACGAAGGATTTTCTGATATCATCCTGTGTGATATATTCTCTGTTTTCGCCCGCTGCACGGATTGCTGCCTCATTCATCAGATTCTCAAGGTCTGCACCTGTGAAGCCTGCTGTAGTCTGTGCAATCTGCTTTAAGTCTACATCCTCTGCAAGAGGTTTTTTCTTGGCATGGACACCTAAAATTTCTTCTCTGCCGCCCACATCCGGTCTGCCTACTACAACCTTTCTGTCGAAACGTCCCGGACGCATGATAGCAGGGTCAAGTATATCCACACGGTTTGTGGCTGCCATGACGATAATGCCCTCATTGACACCAAAACCATCCATCTCGACAAGCATCTGGTTCAATGTCTGCTCACGCTCGTCGTGTCCGCCGCCCATTCCTGTGCCACGTCGTCTGGCTACTGCATCAATCTCATCGATAAATACGATACAAGGCGCATTTTTCTTGGCATCCTCAAACAAATCTCTCACTCGTGAGGCTCCGACTCCGACGAACATCTCCACGAAATCAGATCCTGAAATGGTGAAAAACGGTACCCCTGCCTCTCCGGCTACTGCCTTGGCAAGGAGAGTCTTACCTGTTCCCGGAGGTCCTACAAGAAGGACGCCCTTTGGGATTCTTGCTCCAAGTCTGGTGTATTTTCCAGGATCACGAAGGAAATCAACTATCTCTGCAATCTCCTCCTTTTCCTCCTTTAAGCCTGCTACATCGGAAAACTTGATATGGTTCTCCTCCTGTGTGGTGAGCTTCGCACGGTTCTTGCCGAAGTTCATCATCTTGCCACCGCCGCCCTGTGCTGCTGCGTTGTTGTTCATCACTGCAAAGAGTATGAACATGGCTCCGAATACCAGAAGATACGGAAGCAGTGTCATAATCCAGCTTTCAGCCGGAACATCCGCAACTGTATAGTCGGTGTACCCTGCTTTTGTCATGGTCTTTTCGATATTGTTTACATCTGATACATAAAGCACCTTTGATGTGCCATCCTTGAACTTCACCTCCAGACTTCCTGTCGGTATCTCCCTGTTTTGCACTACCTTTACGCTCTTCACCTGATTCTTGTCAAGATCCTTCTCGAACTGACTCTGTGTGTAAGAGTTTGATGTAGCCCCGGCGCTCAGCCAGTACCAGATGCAGATTACTGCAAATACAATGATAATGTATACGCCCATTCCGCGCATACCGCTTTTTTGTTTATTCAATTTACTTCTCCTTTTTATTTTATTTCGCCCTCGACGAAGCCGATGTAAGGCAGATTTCTGAACCTCTGATCATAGTCAAGGCCATAGCCTACCACAAACTTATCAGGAATCACAAAGCCCACGTAGTCTACATTTACATCATCAACCACACGGCGCTCAGGCTTGTCCAAAAGTGTACAGATTGTGAGACTCTTCGGGTTTCTTTTGGCAAGGAGCTTTGAAAGCCTGCTAAGAGTATTTCCCGAATCAATGATATCTTCTATGATGATGACATTCTCTCCCTCGATAGAATGCTCAAGGTCCTTTTTAATCTTGACATCGCCTGATGACTCTGTGCCTGAGCCATAGCTGGATACCGACATGAAATCCATAGTCATAGGCAAATCAATTCTCTTTGCAAGCTCAGTGGTAAAGAATATTGAGCCCTTGAGTATGCAAATGAGATATACTGACTGTCCCCTGTATTTTTCTGTGATTTGCGCTCCAATCTCTGCAATACGCTTATTGAGCTGCTCCTCTGTCAGGTAAACCGAAATATCATATTTTTTTGAAAAATCCATTTTGTTTTCCTCCGTAAAATGTGATCTTAAGTACTTTTCCTGTCTGTGGTGTGACAAGTGCGCTGCAGCCGGATCTGTATCCGATAATGGCATGCACCAGTGATTCATGGGCTATAAGCCACAGCCCCGCTCTCTGCTGTGCAGGAATTTTATCACCTGTAAATACCTGCTTCAGCTTCTTATGATGGCCCTCGTCATCCACAATTATATAGTCACCAGCTTTTCTTGTTCTTATTTCAAAGCCTTTCTTCATCTTATCATAATCAAACCATTTCGTATATGGTTTTTTGGGAATTTCGTCCATTTTACCATTAAAATCTTTTATACAAAGTGTGACATATGAGCCATCTGCCGAAAGCTTTATGTTTTTTTGCGCTCCCGTGGCACTCAGTGCCTCAAGCTCTTTTTGCGTAATGTGAATTTCTTCTTTTTCATCGTCACACCTTCCGGCGAAGAGTATCACCTCGCCAAATGATTTTTCTGCAATAATTCCATATGGCAGATTGATTTTTCTGCCCGACTGCTGCCCTGCAAGCTTCACAAGTGCACCGATATGCGTGCTCGTGATGTCCTTGAGCCGCCCTGACGCCAGATGTATACACTCGCGCGCTACTCCGCTTTTTAATGCCGGATGCAGGCTCTCAAAGCGACTGATTTCAAGTATCACCCTGCCTTCTTTTTTTGAAACCATGCTGTCACACGCCTCTTTTAGCTTCTGCTCGTAAAAATCATTCATCACCGCAAGCTGTCCTGCGCTCTCATTGATATGCTCAATCGCCCTGTCATTAATCTGCAAAAGCAGTGGAAACACATCATGGCGCAGCTTATTTCTGGAGTAGGCTGTGTCAGTATTTGTGGCATCGGTGACAAAAGCCTGTCCGTTTTCCATTAGATATTCCTCTATCTGTGCGCGTGTCGCTGATAAAAGTGGCCTGATATAGGTGACACCGTTCTTCACAGAAACCGGATGCATGCCGGCGAGTCCCTTCGCTCCGCTTCCGCGAAGCATCTGAAAAAGAACTGTCTCTGCGTTGTCCTCCATATGGTGCGCAACTGCAACGACTACCTGCCTGCTGTTACCCTGCTTTTGGTCTGCTGCATAGGCAGTTTTGCAAGGATATCTGCCTGCCTCCTCTTCAAACGCCTCATAGCGCAATATCCTGGCGGCCTCCTCCAGTCCGAGTCCATGACTTGCTGCATATTGCGGTACGTCCACAGAATGCACATGGCACGGTATGTTAAGCCTCTCGCAGAGATCTGACGCAAACCTCGCATCCTCCCTGCTCTCGGCTCCTCTGATGCCGTGCTCCACATGTACTGCCTCCAGCGCAAAATCAAGCTCATCTGCGCACTGTCTTTTTATCTCATTTAACACCAGCAGAAGGCAGACTGAATCCGCACCGCCCGACAGCGCAACAAGCACCGTGCTGTGATTGTTTATCATCTTGTTTTCCAGAATATAATCTTTTGTCCGTCTAATCATTATTTTTCCCAGATTCCTATTGCAACTACAGTCATATCATCCATGGCGTATCCGCCTGTGTCAAGCAGCACCCTGTCCAGAATTTCCTGCGCCATCACGCCTGCATTATCACTTTTGACGCCTGCGATGATATCCATAAGTTTCCCCTGTCTGTCCTTTACATGCAGATATTCTAGCACACCATCCGTCACCATGACAAG
>ERZ1031467.380-NODE-380-length-13489-cov-5.782715_pt1 | contig 13489 bp, 9 predicted proteins | sample MGYA00517105_ERZ1031467 | MGnify/ENA primary metagenome ERZ1031467 (study PRJEB33719, sample SAMN04261155) | wastewater metagenome | biome: rural village; feature: human; material: feces | host: Homo sapiens | place: El Salvador | collected 2013-01-07 ...
TCCTTCCTATGGAAGGAGGTGCCCCGAAGGGGCGGAGGTTGGATGGGGGAAGCGGGATGAAAAAGATCGGGAAAGATCGTCACAAGTGCGTCGTTTACGAGAGCACCCTATCCACTGCTACGCGGTCTCCCTTCCCCGCGTGGAGAAGGTGGCGAGTGAAGCGAGCCGGATAGGGTACTAGTGGGATGAAAGAGAGCGAGAAGATCGTCTCAAGAGCATCGTGTACGAGCGTGTCGCTATCCCCGATACAAAGCCTTCCCCTCGAGGGGAAGGTGCCCCGAAGGGGGCGGATAGGGCACTGGCGGTATGAAAGACAGATGAGGAAAACGGAGAGATGCGCGGCACATGTGTGGAAAGCGTGAGTTTCTGACCGCGAATGACAAAGATTTCTCACTTTGCTCGAAATGATGATACAGGAGTCTGATGTCTCCTAGTCTCTTAGTCTCCTAGCCCCTAGTCACTAGCCACTCATCCCTGTTTTCATTCCCGCAGCGTTTCTTATTTGATGTGCCGTACCATCTCTTCTTTCCTACGGAATCTGTTACAACCGATTGCCTGCATCGTGACGATTTCATATAATAAAGAAAAACGTACAGAAGTGAGGAAAAGACGATGAAACTGCAATATGGCAATACCTGGTGGGGAAGCGAGTGGCTGAAAGCGCTCGAGGAGGCAGACCATGCGAACCGTCTGCCGCGTGGGCGGGTGTATGCGCGAGGCGGCGCAGTCATTTCCATGCACCGGGAGGGGGAGACGCTGACTGCGAAGGTGCAGGGGACGCGGCGCACGCCCTACAAAGTCACGCTGACGCTCCCTCCTTTTCCGGAAAACAAAGTCCAGGCCTTTCTGGATGATGTATCGCGCCATCCTTCGATCGTGACGAAGCTCCTGCATCGGGAGCTGTCACCTGCTGTCATGGAGCTTGCAGAAAAGGCAGGGCTTTCCCTATTCCCTTCTTCAATGAATGACATCGAGATGCATTGCAGCTGTCCCGACTGGGCGCACCTCTGTAAGCACATCGCGGCCGTCATCTATGAGGTGAGCCGTGCCATCGACAATGATCCTTTCCAAGTCTTTTCCCTGCATGGCGTGTCACTTGTGAGCGAGCTAAAGAAGCGGCATGTGACGATCATAAATGAGATGTCTGCCAAGATCCCGCGCTGGGATGACCTTGTGAAAGGGGAACTGGTCAAGAATATGGCACTTCCCATGGCAGAGGAAGCGGCGGAAATTCCAGATTTCACGAAGATCAAAAGCCTCTTTTCCTTATGGATGCGTGTGCTCCCCGCTTCGCCCGCTTTCTACGGGCGCGGCAGCTTCGGCCGCGTCTATGAAAAGACCATGACGGGTGTCAGAAAAGTCGCAGAGAAAGCGCTCTTTGATTCATCAGCCGTTTACGTCGTGGGTGGCGGGAAAGACAGTCTGGAGCTTGCCTCCGTTTCTTCCGTGCATCTCGTGATCGAAGGGCTCTCCGAGGGGAAGCTCTACACAGATCGTGGCGACTGGTGGCCGATGAGCCGTTTCCTCGCTGCTCTTCTCGATATGACGGAAGAGGAAGCGGCGGACAGCTCTTACACCGTGCGCGCCTTCCGCGAGGTGGTGCTGCTCGCTATATACCTTCTCCGTACAGGGAATGCCATCCCTGAGCTGGTGCGTGTGGATGAGAATGCCCTCGCCATCCGCTGGATGCCGACCGAGCAGGACGCAGGCACGGCGGAAGCCATGGGGATCCTCTCGAAATGGGTGACCCCTTCCATGGCAGAGATCGCGCGATACAGAGAGAAGAGATGCTTTGCCAGAGAGCCTGCCGAGGCGGCACTTTCACTTTTTCTCACGCACTTGATGCAAAACATGGCGAAGAAAAATTTCGCAGACGACCCCATCTATGATCTTTTCTTCATGGGGGAGCCCCTGATGGCGCGAGAAGGAAAGCCGCACCCCGAGGCTGACGGCATCGCATCCTGGCTATCCTATTTCCACCTGAGCGCCGCCCGCTGGCAGCCCGTGCTTCTCGTGTCAGATGATCCGAAAACAAAAGCCTTCCATTTGGACCTCTCCGTCGTAGACAGTGAGGACAGTGAAGGAAATGCGCTGCCGCTCGCGGACGTTTTTACAAAGAAAGATTATGATGCCTGCCGCTACCAGATCTTAAAGGATATGGACTTGCTTTCTTCCCTCGTGACCGGCATGGAAGACTACATGGACAGTGAAGGAAGGACACCGATCTCCTTCACGGCGGAAACCTTTGCCCCCTTCCTTTTGGAAGCCATCCCGGCCATGCGTCTTCTGGGCGTGCGTGTCATCCTGCCGAAGTCCTTGCAGCACCTCATCCGTCCGAAGAAGACACTCCGCCTCAAAAAGAAAGAAGAGGGAGCGGCGCATGCACCGTCTCTCCTCTCTTTGGAAGACATGCTCGACTTCGACTGGCAGATCGCCCTAGGGGACGAGCGGATATCCCCGGAAGATTTCGAAAAACTATCCGTCAAAGCAGGCTCCCTCATCGCTTTCAAGGGGCAATACCTCTACGTGACCGAAGCAGATCTAAAAAAGCTCGAAAAAATGTGGCAGCGTCCCGCCTCCCTCAAAGGGGAAGAACTCCTCCGCATCGCCCTCGAGGGCAGCTATGAAGGCGCGGAGATCACCATGACGAGCGAGGTGAAGCGACTGCTCTCCTCCATGAAAGAGGGCGAGCCCGTCGCGCTGCCGGAAAATGTATGTGCGACACTTCGCCCCTACCAGAAGCGCGGCTATGCGTGGCTTTACAACAACAGCCGCCTCGGCTTCGGCAGCATCCTAGCCGATGATATGGGCCTTGGGAAGACCCTTCAGGTCATCACCTTCCTTGAAAAGCTCCGTGAAGAGGGACGCCTTGCCAAGAAGAAAGCGCTCATCGTCGTGCCGACGAGCCTTCTCTCCAACTGGCAGGAAGAGATCGCCCGCTTTGCACCTCTCCTCACCGTTTTCCTCTACTATGGTGGCAAGCGCGACCTCGCTGATTTCCATGGGGACATCCTTCTCACCACCTATGGACTCCTTCGAAGTGACCAGGAGCTTCTCAAAAAGAAGAAATGGGAAGTCTTCATCATCGACGAAGCGCAGAACATCAAGAACCCCGACACTGCCCAGAGCCGGGCCGTCCGCAGCATGAAAGCGCCCATCCGCATCGCCATCTCCGGCACCCCCGTCGAGAACAGCCTCAAAGAATTCTGGTCCATCATGGAATTTACCAACAAAGGCTACCTCGGCAGTGCAAAGACCTTTCAGACACGCTATGCGAATCCCATCCAGTACGAGCAGGACAGAAAAGCAGCCGAACGCTTCAAAAGCATCACCGCGCCCATGCTCCTGCGCCGCCTCAAGACAGACAAGACCATCATTAGCGACCTTCCGGATAAGCTCGAGCAGGACGAGTACACCCTCCTTACCCCCGCGCAGGCCGCTCTGTATCACCAGACCGTCGAAGAGAGCCTCCGCGTCATCAGCGAGCAGAAGGAGGGAGACAAAGCCTCCCTCTTCAAGCGCCAGGGCCTCGTCCTGCAGATGATCCTCGCACTGAAGGAGATCTGCAACCATCCCGCCCTCTTCACCAAAGAGGACAACTGGGATTCCGCCCTCTCCGGCAAAGCTGAGCGCCTCTTAGACCTCGCAGAAAGCATCCAGGCCAGTCGTGAAAAGGCCCTGATCTTCACCCAGTTCAAGAGTATGGGCGACAAGCTGGCAGATCTACTCGAGAGCAGGCTGGGAGAACGTCCGATGTTCCTTCACGGCGGCTGCTCCCTCCGGGAGAGAAAAAACATGGTGGACCGCTTCCAGACAGACCCGAAGGCGAGATTCTTCATCCTCTCCCTGAAAGCCGCCGGCACCGGCCTCAACCTCACCGCCGCCTCCCATGTCATCCACTACGACCTTTGGTGGAATCCCGCCGTAGAGTCTCAGGCGACAGACCGCGCCTACCGCATCGGCCAGAAGAACAACGTCCTCGTCCACCGCTTCATCACCAAGAACACCTTCGAAGAAAAGATCAATGAGATCATCCAAAAGAAAAGATCCCTCGCCGACATGACCGTCTCCGTCGGCGAAAGCTGGATAGGAAACATGACGGATGATGAGCTTTCCAAGATATTCCGGTGAGAGGTGGAGACGGCAGAGGTCAGAAGTCAGAGGTCAGGAGTCTGACTTCTGACTTCTGACTTCTCTACGTCTTTCATTGACAAATATATGTAGACTGGCGATTTTTTTCGCGTTTTATAACGAAATATGATATAATGTGAACGTAAAAATGGCAAAGAAAAAAGTAGAAACCGAGTGATTTCTACGGAAGTATCGTAAGCGAAAAAATTTCGGGGGGGGGTAACAATGCCTCGCCCCCTTTTTAGGCTAGGAGGCTAGGAGACTAAAAGACTTGAAGATATCAGACATCTGATGGTGATTGTTATTTTTCCAGTCTCGCAGTCTTCGGATCTAAAGTCTCTAAGTCTAACGTCTCACAGTCTCATAGTCTCATATACAAGAAAGAATACCACCACATGAACAACCCTAAACACCACCATTCCATTTCCTGCGCATCCGGCGCCGCATTTTTCTACCTCATCGGCGACTACATCGCCCTCGTCCTGGCAGGGATACTTTCCCTTGCCATTCGAAACCTCCTGATCACCCACACCACCTATCACATCGCCCCCATCTACCAATATTTCTGGGTACCGCTGGTCTACATGGCCTTTATCCTCTATGAGGGACTCTATGGGAAGCGCATGCTCATCTACCAGATGATGAAAAAATTGTTTCGGGCTTCCCTGGGTGGCACCGTCTTCTCCATCATCCTCATGTTCCTTGCGCAGGTGGCAGGGGACGTATCCCGTTTCTACGTCATCCTCTACACCGCGATTTCCTTTGCCCTGCTCTGCCTTTTCCGTGTCATTCTTGCGAAAGGGATGAAGAAATCGAAAGCCTTCCAGATCCCCATCCTCATCGTCGGGGCAGGAAAGACCGGCGAAGTCATGGCACGCCAGATACAGAATGATACCGGCATGCGCTACCGCATCGTAGGCTTCCTCGAAGACCATGAGCCCTACGACAAGTCCTGCACCATCCTTGGCGGATTTGGTGACATGGAGCGCGTTATTCGTGATACCGGCGTCCAGTATGTCATCATCGCCGCCCCCGGTATCCCACAAACCCAGCTCTCTTCCCTCATCTATCAGGCACAGACCCTCGTGAGGAATGTAGGCGTCGTGCCGAACCTCGTCGCCGTCCCCATGTCGAATGTGACCGCCGAGTCCTTCTTCGATGCGAAGATCATGGTGCTCCAGATCCGGAACAATTTGGCCTCTCGTAGAAACCGTACGTTGAAGTATGTGATTGAATTTATTACGACTTGTGTGGGAACGATTCTGATTTCGCCTCTTTTAGCTTGGATTTCTTATAAAATTCATTCGGACTCAGAAGGCCCTATCATCTATTCCGGGCTACGTGTGGGCCAGAATGGAAAAATGTTTAAATGTTTCAAGTTTCGCTCCATGTATGTTAATTCAGATGAAATACTAAAAAAGTATTTAGATACACATCCAGAGAAAAAGGCAGAGTGGGAAATTTATCATAAACTAAAAGATTATGATCCTCGCGTAACACCGATTGGAAAAACGCTACGCAGACTGAGCCTTGATGAATTACCGCAGATATTTAATGTGCTCAGAGGGGAAATGGGATTGGTTGGCCCGCGTCCTTATCTGCAGCAAGAATTGGATGATATGGGAGCGGCAAGAAATACCATACTTTTAGTAAGACCTGGAATTACCGGCTATTGGCAGACAAGCGGTCGTAATGAAATAACCTTCGAAGAAAGGCTCCATATGGAGTCTTGGTATGTGTGCAACTGGGATATATGGATTGATTTAGTACTGTTATGGCGGACATTTACGGTGGTTCTTACGCATAAAGGGGCGTATTGAGGGTTTTGAGACTTGAAGACGTTAGACGGCTGATATTAGATTCCAGATATCAGAAATCTGAAGTTAGACGCCGGATGTTAGAAGTCTAAAGTCTCAAAATCTCTAAGTCTAACATCCAAAATTTCTCTAATATAATCACGATTTTTGTTGGAAAATGTCGAAAAACTGAATTATAATAATGGGAAACCCATCCAAAGCTATAATAGAGGTGATCATATGCTGATTCAGTTTAGTGTAGAAAATTTCCGCTCCATCAAAAGTAAGGCACTTTTTTCCATGGAAGCCGCCAAAGATGAAGATCATGCGGTCCAGGTTGCTACGATAGGGAAAGAGCGCATATTGAAGACGGCCGCCATTTTTGGAGTCAATGCAGCTGGGAAGAGCAATATTTTTGCTGCATTTTGTCGAATACCAGACAGGTGGAAGAGACGCTCAATATGATCACACCGTTTGCTTTTTCAAAAGAGACAATGGAGAAACCTAGCTCTTTTGAATTTGTCTTTCTGGCATCTGGCAAAAAATATGTATATGGATTTTCTGCTACCAGAGAAAAAGTAACAAAAGAGTATCTTTATGTATATCATTCCCCGAGAGCATCGACCGTTTTTGAAAGGACAGAAGAAGAGTACCGGTTCACAAATCCTTCTATAAAAAAAGAGCTTGAACCGATCAGTCATAGAAACACGCCAAACAAACTATTCCTTGCGACGGCAACCGCGTGGAATGCCAAATCCACACAGACGCCCTGCCTTTGGTTTAATCTGATCGACACCTACACCAATAATTACGGGGACCTCATCGTCAAAGATATTTCTATGCTGGAAAATGATACGGATCAGAAACTGAATCACTTTATTTGCGACCTGCTTGCCAGAGCAGACATGAATATATCGGCGTATGAGTACAAGAGCCAGGACGAACCCGCAGAAAAATGGCTATCCCGATTTCCTGCTGAAGTACGAACTATGATGCTACCGGAGATGATAGCAGGAAAGCATAAAGTATATACGATCCTGATGACACATCAGGTAGAAAATCATCCCGGCAATGCGGAATCATGGCAGTTGAATTTAAATGAAGAATCCCAGGGAACAAAGAGCCTTTTTATGCTGAGCCCAGTGCTATATGATGCCTTCCTTCACGGGAAAATCATTTGCATCGATGAATTTGATACCAGCCTGCATCCATTGCTTGTGGGATACCTGGTGAGTCTCTTTCATGATCCGGCAGTCAATACAGGGAATGCGCAGCTGATTATCTCCTCCCATACCACAACACTTCTTTCCCATAGGTTCTTGCGTGATGATGAGATTTATTTCGTGGAAAAAGACAAGAAAACGGGAGTCTTGGGCTTGTACTCTCTGGATGAATTTTCACCGCGAAAACAGATGAATATTCGCAACGCCTACCTGCTCGGACGCTTCGGCGCCATTCCGGAAATAGAAAATGGAGAGATCGTATGGTGAGACGACCGGGATATATACCGAAAAAGCGTGCTTCTGGGAATCGCGAGATAAATAGAGTTCTTCTTGTTTCTGCTGAAGGTAATAAAACAATGAGACAGAGCGGAATTATCTCAAATACTGGAAGGACGCGAAAACGAAAGTGCAATTTGTATCAGGCAATGAGACAAATCCCGAGAAGATGATGCAGCGTTTGATCGATGAATACAAGACATGTGATCTTATAGGAAAAGACTTGGCGGTCTGTTTGATTGATTCCGATTTTAGTGAAGACAGAAATGTGGTAATTGCCAGGGTGGATGCTATGGCAAAAAGCGCCGCAAAGGAACAACTGCACTTGATCGTTTCTTCTCCCTGTTTTGAGATCTGGCATATCTACCATTTTCAATATTTGACCAAGCAGTATCAGAGCGCGGATGAGGTGCTGTCACATCTTCGACAGTTTATCCCAGACTACGAGAAATCAAAAGATGTGTATGCTTCTTTGCAGGGAAAAGAGGACGTCGCGATCCGGAATGCGCAGAAATTGGAAAAATACTGTATGGAGAACGGAAAGAGATTTCATCATGTCGAATTCATGCCGAGTACGGAGATGTATAAGGTGATGAAATGGATAAAAAGGGAAGAGCAAGAGACAAGATGACTGTGAGAACTGAAGTCTGACATCTAGTGTATTCAAGTCTGAAGTCTGAAGCCTGATATCTGAAGTCTTCAAGTCTAACGTTTCCAAGTCTCCATTTTTGATACCCTATCCCAAAACTAAAGCAGAAAGTAGAGAAAGCCTATGAAAGAACCCATTCGCATACTCCAGGTCATCGGCATCGCCGCCGGCGGCGGGGTAGAAGCTGTCATTTTGAACTACTACGAGCACATCGATCGCAGCAAAGTCCAGTTTGATTTCATCGTTCACAAAGATAGCAAGGTAGATATCACAGCGCGGGTAGAAGCACTGGGCGGGCGCGTTTACAAGGTAACGCCATACTATAAGAATCCCCTCGCTTTTACCCGAGAAATCAATCGGGTGATCCGAAAGAATCATTACCGGATCGTCCATTCTAATATGAATACACTCTCTGCCTTTCCGCTTTTTGCGGCCTGGCTTGCGGGAGTACCCGTGCGTATCCTGCATAACCACAGCACCTCTTCCCCAGGTGAGACGAAGAGGAATATCAAGAAATACATTCTGCGCCCCTTTGCCAGATTTTTCGCGAATCACTACCTCGCCTGCAGACAACTGGCCGCTGTTTGGATGTATGGGAAAGACTTGGCTGACAGCGGAAAGGTCACGGTCATCAATAATGCGATAGACCTTTCCAAATACGCCTTTCATCCAGAGAAAAGGAAGACATTGCGGAAAGCGCTGGGGCTGGGGGATGAATTTGTCGTAGGGCATGTGGGGGGCTTCATGTTTCAGAAAAATCACGCTTCCCTGCTTGATGCATTTGCAGCAGCGCTGAAGAAGAAACCGCACATGGTGCTTCTCCTCATCGGTGATGGACCGCTTCGTCTGAAGATGGAAGAAAAAGTACAGCAGCTTGGAATCGGAGCGCAGGTGAAATTTCTGGGGCTTCGCTCCGATGTACAAGACTTGTACAACGTGATGGATCTCTTCGTCCTGCCATCTCACTATGAAGGACTTCCTGTCGTCGGCGTCGAAGCCCAGGCGAATGGCCTTTCCTGCCTCTTCTCTACAGCGGTGACACGTGAGACAAAGCTGACAAAGAATGCAGTATTTTTTGATCTGTCCCAAGGCGTAGAGCGCTGGGCGGAAAAGATAGTTTCCTGTACAGGGGAAAAAAACTGGAGGTAGAACAAGAAATGCGAGAGGCTGGTTTTGACATCGACGCATCTGCCTTGAAGCTCGAGCATATGTATGAGCAGATGTCCACCGAGGGGGGACACGATAGCCGTGCGTCTACACATGGCGGACCTTGTGCAGGGGAATCGGTATGGGTTACTTGCCTGCTTCCTGAATGGGAGGCATGCGCATGAAAGTCTTACACATAGGAGAGTATGTGCAGGGCGGTGTAGCCACGTATATCAAGACACTGCTGATGCATCCGCAACATCCGGAAATCGAGGATTTCCTCATTTGCTCAGATAAAAACTCGGAACATCATTGGCCGATGGCGGAGGATCATGTGACGTACTATCCGTATCATCGCAGCTTGTTACAAATCCTTCCCGCCATGCTGGCGGTGCGCAAAGAAATCCGAAGACGAAAACCGGATGTGGTGTACTGCCATAGTACCTGGGCAGGGCTGTTTGTACGATTTCCTATGTTATTGCTTGGAAAACCTTGCCGCGTCCTATATAATGCTCATGGATGGGCTTTCCTTAGAGATACGACAAGATTGAAAAAAGCAATATATACCTTCATAGAGAGAGAACTATCTATTCGAACCGATGCCATAATTAATGTGTCTGGTTATGAGTATAAGGCGGCAGAAAAGGCAGGAATCAGCAAGAGAAAGCTCTGCCTTGTTTATAGTGGTATTTCTCCTGCTAAAGGTGAAACGTCGCCGGTTCACCTTCCTAAAGGAGTTATTAATCTGCTTTTTGTTGGGCGGTTTGATGCACCGAAAGGGTTAGATTACCTTCTCGAAAATTTCAACAAATGCAAACGAAAAGATATTCATCTATTTGTCATCGGTGACAATGTTGTTGGGGATAGAGAAAAAATTCCGATGGTTAATACGGAAAAAGTTACATTTTGTGGCTGGATTCCCCATAATCACTTGGATGGCTATTACAAAAGCTGCGATGCAGTGATTATGCCTTCCCGCTGGGAAGCTTTTGGACTTGTGGGTGTGGAAGCCATGAAATATGGTAAACCAATTATTGTGAGCGATCGTGGAGCACTGCCGGAATTAGTCAAAGCTGGAGAAAATGGTTACATCTTTGATTTTGACAATCCGGAAAGTTTAATTCAGATTTTGGAAAAGCTGGATAAGAAGAACCTTTGCTGCATGGGGAAAAAAGCGGAATTCATTTTTCGGGGAGAGTACAGGAGTCAAAAGATGCTGGGAAAGACGTTTTTGATATATAAAGGAGAGTATAGGCATGAATCCTGAAATCAGTGTTGTTGTTCCTGTGTATAAAGTAGAACGATACCTGCCTCTATGCATGGAAAGTCTACTATCTCAAACCTATAAGGATTTTGAGATTATTCTGGTAGATGATGGCTCTCCGGATCGATGCCCCAGGATGTGCGATGCATATGAAAAGAAGTATTATAATGTACATGTATTTCATAAAAAGAATGGTGGTCAAAGTTCCGCCCGTAACTTTGGGGCATCAAAGGCTCAGGGGAAATATATTTGCTTTGTCGATAGTGATGATTCCGTAGATTCAAGATATCTTGAAATCTTAATGAAGGGAATCAAACAAACTTGGGCGGATATTTCAGCGGTTGATTTTATAGAGGTACATGATGTAAAACAACATAAGCCGGTTAATGATACAGTTATCCAGGTCAATAAGTATTCGGCAGCAGATACTTTGGCAGAAATTCTTTATCAGAAATTTCGCGATGTAGCAGCATGGGGGATGTTGGTACCCAAAGAGATAGTTCTTCAAAATCCATTCCCCGAAGGCAGGCTCTACGAGGATTACTTTGTGACTTATAAATATTTTTTGCAGGTCAATGAAGTGGCTGTTATCCGTACCCCCCTGTACTTTTATCTGATTCGTGGTGACAGTACTATGGCTATTCGTGATGATCGGTTCATCAAGGATTTAATGGAAGCGGCAGATACGGTCATCAGAGGATGCCAGGGGAACACTATACTGCTTAAAGCAGCTAAGTGCAAACAGTTTAGTAATTATTGCCGGCTCATCCTTCAAGCATCGGATTTAAAAAAGAAATACCCAAATCAGTATCGACGCATCGTGACTACTTTAAAAGAGGAACGGATGGCAGTCCTTATGGATAAAAGAGCAAGGATGAAAAATCGTTTGGCTGCTTTAGCTCTTATGGGAGGTATTTCAGGACTTAAGATTGCTTTTAAACTTGGTAGGAAATGATTATGGTAAAAAGTCAAGATTCATACGAATTTTTTCTAATCTTTTATAACTAGACTTTGAAATACAGCTCAGATTTGAAATTTGTTCATTACACGTCTGCATCTGCCGGTCTCAGTATTTTCCAGAACAAACAGCTGTGGATGAGAAATGTGCTTTGCATGAATGATTATAGTGAAGTAAATTATCCATACCAGCTATTAAAAAATTTTCCATTCAAAGAGTTTGTTAAGAAAGCGTTTTCATGATGCTTTTCAGATCTTATATGTATGTGGAGCTTCTCTTATAATTGGTGATCGAATGATCGGTATCAGTTGGCTTATGGTGTTGTTCTATGATATTTATTCTAGCTATCGGGGAAAAAGAAATAAAATAGTTATCAATGCTTTATTATATGTAGGAATTTTTCTTTTAGGCGCACTTTCTGCATTCATTGCATATAATAGGGGGGGCTTCTGCTGGAGAGCAGATGGGCATTTGGGATATTATTAGGACAGGTGTTTTGGCACGAATTATTGAAGAGTTAGGATTTAATTTTTATTCGATTTCATTTGTTAGTTTGTTTGTGCCTTCGTCATATAATTATCAATATGGCCTTTTCTATGCTAATTCTTTTTTGAGCCTCATTCCAAGTACATTTGATTTTTGGGGCATTAAGCAGCATATAATCAATCCAACCCAATGGCTGCTTGTTGCAAACCATGCTGAATTTGGCTCTTTGCTTGACTTCGGAACCGGTTTTTCTTTTATCGCAGAAACCTATATGAACTTTTCCTGGCTTGGCTGCATTGTTTCACTTGTTGGGCCTTCTTTTTTAGGCAATATATTCGGACGATATTTTATTTCAAATAATTGGGAAAGATATGTCCGTTTAATCTGTCTTTTTATTCTTATAACGTTCCCCAGACGGTCATTAGTTGAAAGTCTCATTGTAATTGAGTATGCTATTTTCTCCATGGGCCTATATCTAATTATTACGGGGCGATTTTTTAGGCGCTATGTGGGAAATAATCGGTGAAGCCACTAGTTTTTTCAGTAGTTGCATTAAAGTGCTTAATCTAAAGAACATATCGCATATAGTAATTGTATTAATGAGGGATGACTATGAAAATAGCTATGGTATTCGATGGATTACAAATAGGTGGAATAGAGAGAGTTGGAGCAGACTATGCAAGAATTTTGACGTCTGCGGGTCATGATGTAACTATCATTAATCTTAGGCCTCATTTGACTGACTTGGAAAAGGAATTTCCCTCATCCTGCCACATGGTACATTTTAACTATAGCAGAAAATTAACGCCGGAACAGTACAATAAGGCCATTCGTATGTGGAACTGGGGGAAATATGCATATCCAATGATGGCAACGGCACTGTTTCCTCTTAATCTTGCATTGAAGATAAAGAGTAGAATTCAGATAAAAAATCAGTATGATTTAACAATTGCTTTTTCAGGGCATTTTAATGATTTAACTTTTGTAGCCGATGGTTTTGTAAAATCGAAGCATAAACTTTGCTGGCTGCATGGCGCTTTATACAGCTACTTGCTGCTGTCGGACGGATTTTTGAATTTATATAGGAAAATAAAGAACTTGGTCGTACTTGTTGAGTCAGGACAGCATGAAGTTTTTGAATATAATGAATATCTTCATTTAAATATACATCAGTTATATAACCCTTCCTTTATTGCAGAAAAGCAGATAAATGATAAAGAAATTCAAAAACTAAAAGAAAAATACGGTAAATATATTGTTATGGTATCCCGAATTGAGGCCCCTCACAAAAACCCCTATACACTAATTGATGCTTTTGCACTCGTGTTAAAAAAGCATGGGGATTTAAATCTTGTATTTGTTGGTGATGGGCCTGACAGGACTAAGGCCATGGAATATGCGAGGGCAAAGGGAGAAGAAGTCTCTTCCCATATTTTTTTTGAGGGGGCAAAGACTAATGTACAGGATTATTACTCATCTGCTTTTATGATGGTTCAATCCAGCGAATTTGAAGGGCTTCCTACAACAATTATTGAAGCATTGTATTTTCATCTTCCTATT
>ERZ1031467.387-NODE-387-length-13379-cov-25.431027_pt1 | contig 13379 bp, 28 predicted proteins | sample MGYA00517105_ERZ1031467 | MGnify/ENA primary metagenome ERZ1031467 (study PRJEB33719, sample SAMN04261155) | wastewater metagenome | biome: rural village; feature: human; material: feces | host: Homo sapiens | place: El Salvador | collected 2013-01-07 ...
ACTAAATTCAAGCAGCTTCTGAATGAAACAAAACAGAGATTTCAGAAAGAGTTTGATGATCTGTAACTAACCACCCTCTCCTTGGTGAAATTAAGATAATAACGAAAAAGCCGTGCTCGAATTAGATTGGTTGGCATTAGGTGTAGCCGTAAAATATCAATTACCGCTTGACAATTCACCTCAGAGCACTCTTATGTGGAAAAGGCATCAAGCATTTAGTACACATCGAAGAACGTTAATGAGTGAAAGGCTCATAAAGACTCCAATCCGTTATTATTTTGATAACATCATGGAGAGGGTAAAAAGAAGAGAATATGGCAGAGATTATTTACTTTGGAACAAATGGGTGTTCCGGTCATTATCCTATTGGCATTGACCAAACGCTGACAGGGGCAGAATATAATATGTGGTGTGAGTGCGATAATGAAACTTGGATAAATTATATCCGAAAGAATCCTGGTCGCCACGTTATCAAACATCACGGAGAGGTTTATACAAATTATGGTGTTCCGTTCTCTGTAGATGAAGACAGAGTTGGTGACCATACCGAACTTTTTTGGAAAGGCATTCATACAGAAGAAGAAATCGTCAACTTGATAAAGAATGATTCATTCTTATCAAAGCAGTTTAATCTAAAATAATATAGTTATGGCAAAAATGAATGTAACAGAAAAGGACTTTGAAGCTTTCTTTCAAGCAACAGAATCCCTTATGGCTATGTCTGGTACTTTAGATGAAGGCTTTGATGAAGAGGCTTATGCTATAAACAGACAGTTCAAAAGTTTCAAGCGAAGATACTTAAAGGCAAAGGAGGATAAGAAATGAACAAAGAAAAAGCTATCAAATATATTAAAGCAGCCCAAACCGCTATTGATGAAGCGCCATATCCATGTACGACAAAGGCTAAATTATTGTTAGTGGAGGCACTTAAAGAGTTGGAGGGTGATATGACAAAATTTAATGTAGTTAGATATTGGGATACATATCCCGATGGAACTGTTGCAACTTGCGATACAGAAGAAGAGGCAGAAAAGATATGTAATGAATATCGTAGAAACTGCAAACCTATGTACGACTATTTAGTCAGAAAGGAGGGTGAATAATGACTAGAGAAGAGTTAAGAAATAATTACGAAAAAGAAATCTGTGAGTTATGCTGCCGAGAGTATTATACTAGCAGAGCACTCCCAGAATCACTTTGCGAAGGTCAGTTTTGCGAAGAGGCAGAAGATAGTTTCGCAGAAGAACACAATATAGAGTTGGAGGATTGATTATGATACAAAAACAGACATGGAAGGATGAAATCAGAATTTTAATAACTGATGAAGAAAATCATGGCTCTGTTCAAATATCTATTCCATTATATGTTAGTGATATTTTCGGCAAGGCTGATGCTCTAATATACGCTCTTTGGGTTGATGTTGTTTATAGAAGAAATGGTGTTGCACAACGCCTGTTACAACTCGCAGAACAACAGGCTAAGTTAAATGGGGTGAAGAAAATCGGATTGGAATTTGATAAAGATGAATCTGATAGCTTTGTTCTAGATTGGTATCTCCGCAGTGGTTATAAACTATTTGATAAGAAAAGTAATTTATTAATTAAAAAATTGGAGGAATAGTTATGTCTTGGTTAGCAGTAGATAAAGGTGGCTGTGAACATATTTTTGCAGAAAAACCTTGCAGAAATGAAAGTAATACATTATGGATTTGCTCTGTCGTATATTTATATGGGCCGAGGTACGCAAATACCGGTTGCTGTTACCTTCCTAAAGGTAGTATTGAAATGCTCATCGGAAGAGAATTGTCTTGGAGTGATGATCCTGTAGAACTTAAATAAGAATAGCTTATGTATAGACCGATTACAATGTATCAGATTGTTTGCGATAGATGCGGAGGAGTATTTGGCGGTACAGATACTTGCTCTGCACTATTCAGTAACAAAGAAGTTGATATTGGTGACTACTCTGATTGGGAAATGATAGATGGTAAGCATTATTGTCCCGATTGCTACGAGGTGGAGGTCATTGATGGAGTGTATAATGTTAAAGCAAAATAGATATGAAGATAGAAAGCATCAAATTCAAGGCTAAACGTCTTGACGGAAAAGGATGGGTTTGCGGATATTTCTACGAAGAGAATGGTAATACATACATCATTGAGAATCGTCAGAAAGAAAGCAAGTTAAACAGAAATCTCACTTATCAGGTAGACCCTTCTACAGTCTGTATGTTTACAGGACTGAGAGATAGGGATGGCAAAGAAATTTGGGAAGGTGATATAGTGCGTGATAATTATGACCTTTTGTGTATAGACAATCTCTATGAGGTAGTTTATATTGAAGAAGAAGGAACGTTTGCCTTCAAGAGTTTAGATAAAGTTGACAATTACGAGCCGTTTGTTAATTTATTTGAAGTTTATGTTGTCGGCAATAAATTCGATAAGGAGAAGTAGTATGGAGAAACGAATAATTTTAGACGAACAAGATATTAACGAATTTCACGAGGATGCAGCGATTCTACGCTGGATATACGACTTGATGACGAAAGAGTATCTTATAAGTGAGCATTCCAAAAACATGCCCCGCTTCTTTAGAATAATTAATAAATTAAAGCAATTATAGCGTATGAAAAGTATATTCTCTATGTTTGCTTATTGGGATAGAGTACATCAATTCCCAGACGGACATATTAAAGTAGAAAATAATTTAGCGTGGAGAAGAAAACATATGCATTTTCGCAGTAGTAATAAAAAAATACCTTTTTAGCGTATGAAAAAAGAAACAAGAAATGTAGTAGTTCTCGATTGGGAGGATAAAATTAAGCTACAACAATTTATCAAGGATTTGGAACAAATCTATGAGACTTATAAAAGTCCTTGCAAGGAACTTACATGTATCGGTAATACACTTTACTATCTCAAAACGATTGAGGAAGGAATTAATTAGCGTATGAAGAATAAGATATTAGATTTAATCAAATCAGCCGTTAGGTTAGTCTTGTGTTTGCTTGTAGGTGCATTGATTTGTGAAGGTGTTTGCTTATTGATTAATAGAAAAGAACCTGCAAAGGAATTTAGTACAACAGTATTTACTAAGAATGGGCATGACTATCTGCTTGTGGACACGAAACACGGAGTTTGTGTTATTCACGCAGAGAGCTGCCCTTGTAATAAGGAGAAGTAGCATATGAATAACAATTTAAACATATAAGAACTATGAGTTGGAAAGAAATGATTCAAGTGGAACGTGGAGCCGATATTACGGAAATGGAAGCTCCTATTCCTAGCACGATTGGAGAAGGCTTCACCTTCTGCCTTAATGGTAAGCAATATACCACAATAGGTGATTATACGAAAGGAAAGCGTAATGTGGAGTTTTGCATAACTTCTTATATCGGTTATTGTGGTGGAGCAGAGCATTACTATTGCTCTATTAGTATTTCCGTTGAAAACAGAAACGGAAACACAACTATAGGAGGATACCATGGTGGTATAGAAATTCCTAACGAGTACCAAAGTTTCAAAGCGAGTATAGTCAGACCTCTTTCTAAAGAGGAAGCGGCAGACACTGAAAGATGGGAATGGTACAAAGAAGGTGACATGGTAGAAGCATTTTGCTCACTCAAAGAACTTAATAAATGTATCGAAACGATCCGTAAGATTTTCTCGGAAGATAAATGGAATGTCGTTGTTAAAAGAAATATCTAGCAATATGAAGGTAAGATTAGCCAAGAAGATAATGAAGCGTTGCTACGGAAGTCCTCACTATTTAAGGATGGTATTGGATGGATTGGACGTAGTGAAAAAGCTTCCAAAGATAAAGCAATACTGGGAGCCTAGATTGGCTTTATATTATGCCACTAAAGGTGGTTGTTATGGCAGAGTTGATCATCGTATAGTAAAGGCAGAAAAGATTACTGCAAGATATTCTCGTAAGCTTATGAATTGCCTTAATAGGCTGGCTGGTAAAAATCCTTTCGATATTAGAGATATATTAGGTAGTTCAAATAAACTAAAAAAATATGATTATGAAACAAGAAATGCAAAAATCAATCTCCAAGATTCAAACAGCAGTTGAAACTCTGACAAGGCAGAAAGTTATCGACAAAAATGTGTATGACTTTATCCATGGAGAAATCAAATCTCTTTCGGAAAGTGTGGAGAATATAGTGGAAGTAAATAACCCCGATGAAACACTCCTTACCTTCACAGATAAGGAGGAGTATGTAAACCAGCATATCAACCTTGCTGATACATCTGTACTTTGCAAAGAGTTGAATAGAAGAAAAGACATTGGTGACGATTTCTTTGTAGTAGCAACAGAGGGAAAATAAGTTAGCTTATGGAAAGATTAACTAAAGTAATGGATAAGTATTTATCAGAAGCAAAGAAAAAGGTTCTTACCCTCGCAGTCAGCAAGGAATGGTTCGATATGATAGTGTCGGGCGAAAAGAATGAAGAGTATCGGGTAATTAAAGACTTTTGGATGAGTCGCCTTCTCCTTATCAAGGATGAGGAATTCAAAGATTTCGATAAGTACGATAAGCTTCATATCGGTAAGACATTTGAGATGCTTATAGACACCAATACTATCAAGGAGAAACTGAATAATGGTACAATGAAGTTCGTACCATTCACTCACGTTCTCTTCAAGAACGGCTACTATGACGATAGCCCAAAGGTAGAAAAGGAGATTGAGAGTATAACCATCGGCAAGCCGAAGAAAGGTCTTTGCCCAGGCAAGTGGTTGGACCATGAGTTTTTCATTATTAAGTTCAAGTGATATGATTGCAATTAAAGTATCTTCCGAGAACATCCAAGAATTATGGAAATGCCCGGACGTTTCAGAGTTAGTAAAGACTGTCAGCGGAGACCGCACGAAGCAGACGTTGATAGTTAGGTTGAAAAATCGAGAGTTCTATGTCCCTGATGGATTCTATCTCGTGAAAGACGAGAATGACCGATGGAGCACACTCAGCCCATCACTGTACGAACTTATAAAAGACAAGGTTCATGGCGAGAAGTGAGGAAGATATCCGGGAATACCATAGAAGGTACTACCAGGAGCATAAGGAACATTTATTGGCAAGAATGGAAGTCTATCGTAAAGAGAACGCTGAAAGGATTGCTGCAAACAGAAGATATAACAGAAAGAGAAAGAAAGCCTTGGGCGGCTTAACGAACCCAAATATTAAATAATGAGTAGAGGAAAACATTTTAGTGCAGAAGAGATTGAGTTCATCAAGGTTAACGCTTTGGTGATGACGACAACGGAGATTGCAAAGCAGCTCAATCGTAATTATTGGGCCATCCATCGAAAGATGAAGGAAATGGGTATCAGCAAGAGCCACGTGTTTACTGCTGACGAGGATTTCATCATTCGCAGAATGTATGGCAAGTACCCGGTAAAAGCCATCGCTACCAAGATTGGCGTGGACGAGAACGCTATTTACAACCGTTGCAAGAAGCTTAAGCTAACGAAAGGAGGTGCGCAATGATTGTCATAGTTACCGCTATGGATAAGGAATACGACCTTATCAGAGAATGGCTTATGAAGTCGGATATGCAAAACACGGTGTTGTTTAAGACGGGAATAGGAAAGGTAAATGCTGCTATCGGTTTAACCGATTTTCTCTCTTCTGTCGCAAATGACGTTGTTACAAGAGTTATATCGGTAGGATGTGCCGGTGCTGCCGTTGCAGGATTGAAACCTGGTAATGTCGTGATTGGCAATTCGTACTGCTACCACGATGTATATTGCGGCGAACCGAATGCCAACGGGCAAGTTCAAGGTATGCCGGCAGTCTTTCCTTCTGATTTCTCGTGGATTGATATGGATGAAAGATTCCGATTAGGAACCATAGCTACGGGAGATAAGTTTGTCACTACGAGAGAGCAGGTATTGGCGATTAAGGATTTTCTTCCTAATTCGTATAACGTATGTGCTATTGACATGGAGTCTGCTGCCCTCGCGCAGGTATGCTACAAGAAGGGTATTGGTTTTACGTCCATCCGAGTTATTAGCGATAATCCCCTGGAGCCGAACCAGACCGAGCAGTATACAGGTTTTTGGGATAGTCTTGCCGAAAAGGCATTTAGTGTTGTTTGTAAATTATTAGAGAATGATACCAAGTTTTAAAGTTGATCATACGAAACTGAAGCCAGGTCTTTATGTTTCGAGAGTAGATAAATGGGGCATGGAGACTGCTACCACATTCGATATTCGCGTGTGCAAGCCAAACAAAGATATGATGTCACCTGCTGTCGCGCACACAATAGAGCATTTGATGGCGGACTACCTACGCAATGATAGTCCTCTTAGCAATTCCGTTCTGTATTTTGGACCGATGGGTTGTCTTACAGGTTTCTATCTTATCCTTAAAGGTACGTGGATTTCAAAGCTCATAAAGGAAATGATAGTGGAAGCTTTTAAAGCGTGTTCGCTATCAAAGACGATTCCAGGTGCATCGGAAGTGGAATGCGGTAATTACAAGCTCAACGACTTAAAAGGAGCAAAAGAGCTATGTGATATGTTCTCAGTATATCTATCCACAGCTGGACCGGATAAGCTCAATTATCCAGATTAATATTTATATGTAACCATAAAGTATTTAATCATTAAGTATATTTCCTTGCAATATATTTGGTGATTAAATACTTTTTTTATAATTTTGCAGCATTACTTATTGCTATCGCTTCGTACTGGGATATTTCTTGAATTTTATTGTTCAATTAAATATTTAGTTAGAATGAAAAAAAGAACGAAGCAAGTTTTAGTTATTCTGAAACCCAAATCAAAGGCGTTGGGGTTCAGTAGAGAGGAGTTAGAGGGTATTGCTGCCGATGTTGCCAATAACTTAGAACTCGATGAAGAAGCCTCAGACGAGGATGTAAACGCAGAGATTGAAAAGCAGGTTAATGCGGTTCTTCCTTATCTTAAGATTGCGCAAAAGACTGCGCAGCGTACTATCCAGAGTTTTAAGGATAGTCAAGACTTGGATGACGACGAGGTCGATGACGATGATGATGACCCTGCCGGCAACAAGAAACCAATCCGCAAACAGAAGAGAGAGAAAGATGAGCAGGTACCAGCATGGGCGCAGGCACTCATTACTCAGAACAAAGCCTTGCAGACCGAAATCCTCGGTTTGAAGTCAGAGCGTGAGAATGATGGCCGCCGTTCTAAGCTGAAGGCACTCCTTAAGGACAAAGGTACGTTCGGAAAGACTGTCTTGAAGAATTTCGACAAGATGAAGTTCGAGAACGAATCTGAGTTCGATGATTTCTACGATGGTGTTGTGGAGGACTTGGCAGCTATCGATCAAGAGCGTGCTAACGAAGGTCTCGGAAAGCTTGGTGCTCCTGCGGCTCAGAGAAAGCCTAAGAAGGATGAGGTTGAGGTTATCAAGGACAATGAGATTGATGAGCTTGCCGAAACAATGTAATCTTTAAATTTTAAAAGTTATGTATGGCGTAAGCAAGACAGAAACGTATGATTCAGGCAAGGAGTCTGTAATCATCAGAAATTACGTGAATGGCATCATGGGTGGTGTCGTTCTTGACTTGACAGGTTTCTCTGGAGAGTTCATCCAGTGCGGACACATTATCATTCGTGACACTACGTCTGGCGAGTACAAGCCAATGCCTGTAACAGGTGGGGCTTATGCTTCTTTGCCAGCGAGCCACGAGTATGTTGGCATCTGTATGACAACAGTTCCGGCAGATACCCCTCATGTTGGTGTTATGACGGCAGGTGAGGCTAACGATAAGGCTGTCCCTTATCCTGTCGATACAATCAAGGCAGCTTTGAAAACAGCCGTTCCTACTCTTCAGTGGGGACACGATGCAATCGGTTAAGGAGGTGATTTATGCAACAGAGTTCTTTATTTCTTAAGTATATCTTGAGTTTCTTCCCAATCCTGAAGACATTGATTGAGAAGATTAACGGTAAGCGCAAGAACGAGATGACGTATCTCCACAAGGATACATCCATTCTCCGCCGCGTTTATTCTACCGACAACAAATGGGAAGCCGACACAGTTGATACCTCTTACGTAGCTGCTGACTACGTGGCAGTGGATTCTCCTGTTCCTTTGAAGTCTCGTGACAAGATTTCAACCGCCAACGGCAAACTGCCAAAGGTCGGTATGAAGAAGTTCTTGAAGGAGTCAGATATCCTCGCTCTCAGACTCATGGAAGCACAGGGAGGTCAGACAGCAGAGATTCGCCGTAAGTTGGCTCAGGACCCGGTAGCTTGTAATGTCGGTGTTGATGAGCGTAATGAGTACGCCCTTTTGTATGGTCTTTCTAACGGCTACGTAGCTGTTCGTGACGACGATAATCCAAAGGAGTTGCTCCGTATCAAGTATCAGTACTTGCCGAAAAATCAGCTCGGCATCAACAATGTTGATACTGGTATTACCGTTGCAGACTTGAAGGAATGTATCGCGAGAGCTTCGAATGATGGAAACACCATCTTGATCTTCTGGATTGGTAAGGCTAAGTTTGACGAATTGAAGAAGGCACAGGACGCTCGCGAGCTTGTTGCCAACTATAAGGGTCAGACTTATGACTCCAACACAAAGCTGCCGGTTCCTACTTCCAGCGTATTCAAGGAAGCATTCTTGGACGAGACCGGTGTATCATTCCGCATCATCAACCGTACCGTCCGCTTGGAGCATGATGGCGTGAAGAAGAGTGTTAAGCCTTGGAACAACAATATGATTATCGGTGTATGCTCACAGATGATTGGTGCCCTCGTTTACGGTCAGGTAGCAGAGGCAACCAACAGAGTGGCAGGTGTAACCTATCAGCAGATTGATTACAAGCTTATCTCTCAGTATTCAACAACTGATCCATTGCGTGAGACTACTGCGGTGCAGGCATACTGCTTGCCTGTCATCGAGGACGTTGACACAATCTATCAGATTGATACTAAGCTGGCTGACCCAGACGTTTCGGTTGATACCGAAAAGGAGAAAGCAGATACAGAGGACGCTAAGGTAACAATCTCTGATGTGACCTACAAGAAGCCGGAGGCTATCACAACTCTCAACGCTCTTGGTGCTACACTTCCTAGTGACGCCAGCGACAAGGAGGTTATTGATGCCTACAATGAGCTGCCTCCTACAAAGAAGAAGGAGTTCAAGGATAACGCAGCTAAAGCTGAGGAGTAATCATGAAGACGGTCGGACAAGCTTTGGTGGATGAGGTACACATCCCTATCCCCTATGGTTTCGTGGAAAACGCCTGCATAAAGCGTGACCTCGATATCGAATCAGAGTTCACTGGTGACGTTGCCAGAAGTGACGCCTACAAAGGAACGCTTGCCGACTGTCTGCTTTCTCTCATACAAGCCGTTAGCTTCTCCGAAGCGGACAAATCAATAGGTTCCCTCTCGGAAGACCAGCGAAAGGCTATATTAGTTCAAGTCAATCGTTTATATAACTCTATCGGCGAGGAGGAGGTTTCACTTACTCCGAAGCCGACAGTTTACATTAATTGCTGATGAGTCTATTGAGTTTTCATGCCTCAAAGCTATACCGGCAGCAGAAGGTAGCTGGCTATACAGATGATGATGGAAATTATCACCAGGGCAAGACCGAGTGGAAGTTCTGCTGCACTTGTGATGTAGTTCCTGCTGGCGAGGCCAACAAGTTAGTTACATCTGACGGTTCTATTGATTACTACTCCTACGAAGTGCATAACTTGCCCGTAGGAATTGAAAAATTCTCTTATGGGGATTTTATCAAGCTAGAAATTTTAGGGGCTGAGGATGTAATTATCAAGGTCAAGGGATTTCATCGTTATCAACTCCAGTGTAAGATATGGGCATAAGAATGACAACCAGCGCTTCCGCTCTCGATGCCTTCCTACAAAGAGCCGCAAGGAAGATACAGGAGAATGTGCTTAAGGCATTGAGCAAGCTAGGAGACGAATCTGTGGTTAGAATCCGTAACAGGTCTGCCAAGGAAAGCTGGATAGACCATACGGGCAACCTAAGAAGCTCCATAGGCTTCGCCGTGTACGAGCAGGGAAGTAAATATATGGAATCAGCCTTTTCGCAGGTTCTCAGTGGCACAGACGGCTCTGCAAAGGGCAAGAAGATGATCAATGACCTTGCTAAGGAATATTCCAGGGTTTATGCTTTGGTTGTCGTTGCCGGAATGGAATACGCAGGAGAGGTGGAAGCCTTGGAAAGCAAGGATGTCCTCGCATCAACGAAGATATGGGCCACATCCATTGTAGAGCAGCGTGTGAAGACAGCAATAGACTCAGCAGTAAATGAAATAAACAAGTGGAAGATATGAAATCAGACGGAGCAATTAAGACTGATGTTTACCGGTACATCAATGAAAGCGGTTTCATGAACAACGTCAATGGCAAGCTGTCAAAGACGATGAGACCGCATAATTCTCATAAGGAAGATGTCGTTATCTCCATCTTGGCTAATGAGGGAACGCAGCTTCAAACGGCGATTATAAATGTAAATATATATATACAAGACCAGGATGTAGATGGGCAGTTCGAGGAGAACACTATCAGAGTTGACGAAATCTGCAAACTGGCTTGGAATCTCTTGGAAACGTTCAGAACGAGCGAATATGCTGCCCACGCTATTGAGCAAAGGGTATATGCAACAAGCACGGGAGAACATGTAATAAATAATCAAGTTGAATATAAACTCATAAATGATTAAATTATGTCAGTAACATCATGGGGCAAATGCACTATCTACGTTCAAGAGGTAGGTAGCAAAAAGAATGAGTGGACTAAGCTCCCAACTCCAAAGGATGGCACTACTACTGTTACTCCAACGAAGGGCGATACAATGACCCAGGTTGAGGAAGGTGGCGGAATTGTTGACCGCAAGACAAAGAAGTCTACCTACGAGGCTGCATATCAGCTCTTCATCAAGAAGAACCAGTCGCAGCCATTCAAGACCATCGACGGTACCGTAGAGGGTAACTTCCGTTTGGCTATCCAACCGGAAGACGCCGAGCTTCCTGGCGTTTACATGGGTAATACCACAATCGGTGCAGAAGAGGCCTATACAACTGAGAGCGGTGCTCTTATCACGTACACTCACTCAGCTCTCATTCCAGAGGGTGACGCAGTGGCTAAGACTGTCAACTCGAAGGGTGAGGACGTATATTGTGCTTACCGTTGGCGTGTCATTACTGCCACAAAGGGAACAGGTGAAAAGTATGCCTTGACTTTCAAAAAGCCGCAGGATGGCAATACCGCTCCTGCTGAAATCACGGAAACTTACGAAGAGACATAGGCATATCCTAATATCCCTTCCGCCGACTGAGGGTTATCAGCCGGCAACCTACCCAAGTAGCTCAGTTGGGAGAGCGAGACCAAATAGTCCGTCGCATGCAAAAAAAATCCAGGGTCTTCAAAAGCTGGTTGAAAGACGCAGGTTCGAGTCCTGCCTTGGGTGCCAACAATTTAAATTCGAGTGATATGGAAGAGTTAGGAATCATTATATCGAATACGCTCACAGATATGCCGATAGGCTTTGATACTGAGCACGCTCACGTTAACATCTACCCTACTACACTGGGCATGATGTATCTAACATCGCAGTTAGTAGATAGCTTGGAGCTAGACAAAGAGTTACTTCAAGCAGATCCATTCTTGGAAGCATTGCGAGTTGCAAACACCAAAAGGGAGACATGCTGCAGATTGATTGCATATCACTCACTCAATACAAAGAACGAAATACTAGACTCCAAATGCGTAAGCAGGCAGACGGAGTTAATCTTCAAAGAATGTTCCAACGAGGATATAGCTACTCTTCTCATCATCATCCTTAAGGCTAACTCATACCAGACAATAGCCAAAGAGACAGGAATGGAAGAAGAAGCGAAGCGTATGGCAAATGTCAACGCAGCGAAGAAGTCGGAGAATAGCTTTATCTTCGGAGGTAAGACAATATGGGGAACTCTCATAGATGCCGCTTGCGAAAGATACGGATGGACTTTCGATTACGTGGTATGGGGAATATCGTATAACAACCTGACTCTCATGCTCAAAGACAAGATTACTTCAATCTATCTGTCTGACGAGGAGAGGAAGAAAGCCCATATACCGGCAGCAGGGGAAGAGGTCATCGATGGCAACAACAAGGAGGCGGTCATGAAGGCGGTGATAGAGTCCGAGACCGAGATTTAACCGAAGTCTTCCTGCGCACGCACGTAGAGTTCCCATATCGAACACTCGTATTTGGTATTTCCCCGGAGATTCTTTATAGCAGAGTATAAATTCAAGGAAAAATAGAACATTATGCCAAGCATTAAATTCGATACAATAGTCGAGACAGCCAAGGTCGTTTCCGGTTTTCGAGACATTCAGAACGCAGTTCATCAGACTGCCGAGAGGGTTGAGAAGGACGGAAAGTCTATTGACGATGTAATCTCGAATATACAGAACAGTATGAACATTGCCATTGGCGGTTGGAGCATTGGCAAGTTCGTCAATCAGATGATGCAGGTCCGCGGTCAGTTCCAGCAGACAGAAATGGCATTCAAGACGATGTTGCAGTCTGAGGAGAAAGCTGATGCTCTCATGAAGCAGTTGATCCGCACGGCAGCCGTCACACCTTTCGGGGTCGAAGACGTTACAGAGGGAGCCAAGCAGCTCCTTGCGTTCAACGTAGCAGCCGAGGATGTCAACAAGACGCTTATCGGATTGGGAGACGTTGCAGCAGGTATGGGTCTAAACCTTAAAGACCTCGTGATGCTTTACGGCACCACCATCGCCAAGGGCAAGATGGACACGATGGACCTGTACCAGTTCCTCAACCGAGGTATTCCTATCGCAGATGAGATAGCCAAGGTTATGGGACTTGACGTTACCAACGCCATCAAGGAGGTCCAGAAGCAAATCAAGGCAGGCAAGGTTACCAGCGATATCTTCATCCAGGCAATGCAGAGTATGACCGCCGAGGGTAGCAAGTTCGGTGGCTTGATGGAGGCTCAGTCCAAGACTATTACCGGTCAGATAAGCAACATTGAGGATGCCATCGAGCAGATGTTCAATGACCTCGGCAAATCCCAGGAGGGTGTTATCAATACCGGATTGGGAGTCGTTTCCACCCTTGTTGAGAATTGGGAGACGGTAGGCAAGGTGCTTATGACTGTCGTTGCAGCGTATGGAGCATACAAGGCTGCGGTGATAACAATGATAGCAATATCTAAGGCACAGGTAGCTTGGGAGAGTGCGAAAGCATTCTTGTCTTTAGCTAAGTCTATCACTTCTGCAAAAGATGCTATGGCACTCTTCAATATGGTCTCTTCCTCAAACGTTCTCGGTTTGGTACTCGGTGCAATAGCAGCAGGAGTGACGATGTTCAATCTTTTCGGCAATAGTGCAG
>ERZ1031467.397-NODE-397-length-13253-cov-87.157069_pt1 | contig 13253 bp, 8 predicted proteins | sample MGYA00517105_ERZ1031467 | MGnify/ENA primary metagenome ERZ1031467 (study PRJEB33719, sample SAMN04261155) | wastewater metagenome | biome: rural village; feature: human; material: feces | host: Homo sapiens | place: El Salvador | collected 2013-01-07 ...
CGGTTTCCTCTTTTACCTCTCTTGCCATACCTTCTTCACCTGTTTCATCCATGTCGACGAAGCCGCCTGGCAAATCGAGTGCTCCTTTGGCTGGGTCTTTCTTGCGCCTTACTACCAGTAGTTCTTCCTTGCTGTTGAGTATGAGAGCTACCGTAGCACTGCTCGGATTGAGGTAATAAGAGAATCCGCAGTCTTTACACTTCTTGCTCTTGATGTTGTTGATTTCGAAATGGTTAGAGCCGCAAACCGGGCAAAACTGAAACTTATCTAATACGTGACTCATGTTATGATTAATGTATAATGTATGATGGAAAAGGATTTATCATCATGTTATAATCGAAAAGCGGCCGGTCTTTGACTGCTGAACAAAGATCGGCCGCTGGTTATCTGATAATTACCAATTGTCTGTACGGAATGGGAAGAGAGGCAGATTGCCTGCATTTGCCATATTGCCGAGCTGGAAGTTGCGGAAACAGTAGCGAAGGGCTACCGGTTTCTTTACCTCAGGACTGGTTACGATGACGCACTCGTTCCAAGGATCGTTGCCTTCCTGCCAGAAGTGCTTGGCTGTAGCCTTATGGAATACCTTATCTTCGCCAGCAACTTCGAAGCCTTCGATACCTTCAAAGCGGTTATAGGCTCCGTAGGTGTTGTCGAAATGCACCTTTACGGTATCACCTACAATCTTCATCTCCTTGAAGGTCATGCTCTCGCTGAAGAGTCCCTTCATGCCGTAAGTCTTGCTGAGTGCCTGGAGTGCAAGGCGTTCGCCTACAGGCTGTTTCTGGCATGGATGAATCTGCTCAACCTCGTATGGATAAACCAGATCTTCGGTACAGACGATACCGCTGTTTGGAATCACTTTGGCTGCATTGAACTGCTGTTCGCGGAGTCTTGGTCCCCAATCGCCATTGACGTCGCCATTATGATAAGGTGCAATCTGTACGAAATAGAATGGCAGCTCGCCCTGCTTGAAGTCTCTGCGCCACTGGGCAACGAGGTCGGCAAGACGTTTGGTATACTGGCCGTCCGGGTCGCCCACGTTAGAACATCCCTGATAGAAGAGAATACCCTTTACGCTATAGTTGAGGATAGGGTGGAAGGTTCCGTTACCCCAGAGAAGAGGATAGAGGAAGTCCCACTTAAACTTTGTGTTCTTGGTCATCTTTACAGAGTCGAGATCTTCCTTGGTGTTCTTCTTCAGATAGTCACGGTCTAGCCAACTCTCTACTCGGCTTCCACCCTTGTTTGCCATGACCAGACCTACCGGAATATCAAGAGCCTTGTTTACTACCTGTGCAAAGAAGTATCCTGTAGCCGAAGCATCGCCAACGGTTTCCGGATTAACCTCCTTCCATTCGCAGTTGGCATCATCTAACGGCTTGCTGCTCATTACGCTAGGAATCTTTACGTAATGTACGCCTTTGTACTGGTTGGCTTCGAGCACCGCCTTGTTGTAACCTTCTACAGGGCAGTTGCCGAATCCTTTTACTGGCATCTCCATGTTGCTCTGACCTGCACAAACCCATACTTCTCCTGCCAGCACATTGTTGAGAGTGGTCTTTTCGCCATCATCGAAAGTGATGGAGAGTGGGGTGTAGCTCGCCTTCGGGGTTTGTACTTTGACTGCCCATTTGCCGTCTTTGCCGGTCTTGGCAGAATATTTCTGTGCAGACCATGAAGTAGTAACCTCTACGGTAGCTTCTGGTTTGGCCCATCCCCAGAGGTTGGCCTCTGTGTTTTGCTGTAAAATCATGTTGTCACCCAAGATGTGTGGCAACTTTACTTTAGCCTGCGCTCCTGTTGTGATAAGCGCCAAGGCTGCCATTGCTAAAAATTTCTTGTTCATTTTTTAGGGTTTAAAAGTTTATCGTTTTTTTGTTCTTAAGTTCCTTGTATGGTTCGTATTCTGATGTTGCCATCTATGTTTTGTCATAAGAGCAGGTACAGAACTGACGTTAAAGAATAAAAGTTAGAAGCTGGAAGATGAAAAGCCGAAACAGTTCTCTCCTAACTTCTAACTCCTGATTATTTTAAAGAAGGTTCTTGATGGCTGCCTCTATATCCTTGATCTGTGCATCACGTGCCTGCAGGGTGTTGCTGCGGTCGATCAGGAAGAAGGTAGGGATGCTCTGGACATTGTAGAGAGTCAGACTCTTGCCCTGAATGCCATCTTCATCGCGTACGCAAATCCAAGGGATGGCAGCGGTAGAGGTCTTCCAGAAGTGCTCGTCAGGGTCTACTGATACCTGATAAATCTCCAGTCCGGCAGCATGATACTTGTTGTAGAGTTCACGCAACATCATGATGCGCTTGGTGCTCTCTTTGCTGGCGAAGAGATGGAAGTCGAGCAGTACCACCTTGCCCTTGAGGTCGGAGAGACGGCGTACCTGTCCCTTGTTGTCCTGAAGTGCAAGTTCGATGCATCCGTTTACGCTCACCTTGCTGGCATCTATCTGCTGCTGTGCCATCTGGTTCTCGATGATGCGGATGTCCTTCATTCCCTCAATGGCGATATTGTGGAGGTTCTTGCCACGCTCAGCGCCAGGATAATAGGTATCCCAACTGGTTGCTACGGCAGCAAATACCTTCACGTCGTCTTTGTTGTTGCGAGGGTTGAAGATAAGTGTATTCACATTGCCCAACTGTACCGTTTGGAAGAGCGCATAGTAAGCGTATGCCTTCATTGGCTCCTTGAAGATGTAGTTGGTCTTGATGTCCTGTTTGTAAGCCTGGAGCATGCGGCCTACGATGGATTCGATAGAATCGTTGCCGATGTTAGGATCTTTCACGAGCCCGTTGATATTGCTCTGGAGAGTCATCTGCTTAAGAGACAACTCCTTGATCTTGTTGCAGTTTTCAGAACCTTCCACTTCGTATTTGAAGCTCATCTGCGGATAAGCCGCCTTTACCTTGACGGTTTCTGTAGAATCGATGGAAAGATTGATGGTTTGGTTGGCGATGCGTAAGCGGTAGAACTCTGGGGTAACAGAGTCCATGGCAGCCTCGTCGAAGGCAAAGGCACCATCCTCGCCCAGTTTCACAGAGTCGATTTTCACAGGACCGTTCAGGCTGATATTCTCCAGATAGAGCATAGAGTCCTGAGCCTCTGTGATATTGCCGTTGATGTGGAATTTCTTGTTGTTACAAGAAGTCAAAGCCAGTGCAGCTACCATAATCGCTGCCACTGAAAAGAGTCTAGTTATCTTCATGAATTTTATTATTTTGCAAAATTATCGAGTGCAAAGATAGTAATAAAATTGCGAATAATGCACCTTCTATAGATAAATTATTTAAAAAAGTGGAAAATAATTGCTGATTTATTTGTTTATTAATAATTAAAGAGGTATCTTTGCAGCGTTTTAGATATTTTAGATGTTAGACAAAACAATAAGTTTTTTAATTTAGATGAACGTAATTACAAAAAGTGTTCAGTTGCCTGATGGAAGAACCATCACAATTGAGACCGGAAAAGTTGCAAAACAGGCTGATGGTGCTGCGGTTCTCCGCATGGGTAACACAGTGCTTCTCGCAACTGTTTGTGCAGCAAAGGATGCAGTTCCGGGTACAGATTTTATGCCTTTGCAAGTAGATTATCGTGAGCAGTACAGTGCTGCTGGTCGTTTCCCTGGTGGTTTCACCAAGCGCGAAGGCAAGGCTAGCGATGAGGAAATCCTTACCTCTCGCCTCGTGGACCGTGCTTTGCGTCCACTTTTCCCTTCTAACTACCATGCAGAAGTTTACGTACAGGTAATGTTGCTCTCAGCCGATGGTGTTGACCAGCCAGATGCCCTCGCAGGTTTCGCTGCTTCAGCTGCCATGGCTTGTTCAGATATTCCTTTCGAGTACTATATCTCTGAGGTTCGTGTAGCTCGTATCAATGGTGAGTATGTTGTTAACCCTACATTCCAGCAGATGGAAGAGGCTGACATGGATATCATGGTTGGTGCTACCAAGGACAATATCATGATGGTAGAAGGTGAGATGAAGGAAGTTTCTGAGCAGGATCTCATTGGTGCCCTCAAGGTGGCTGCCGAGGCTATCAAGCCTATGTGCGAGCTCCAGTATGAGTTGGCTAAGGAGAAGGGTACTGACGTGAAGCGTGAGTATGACCACGAGATCAACGATGAGGAACTCCGTGAGCAGATTAAGTCTGAGCTTTACAAGCCAGCTTATGATATCAATCATCAGGCTTTGGAGAAGCATGCACGTCAGGATGCTTTCGACAAGGTTTTGGCTGACTTCCTTGAGAAGTATGACGCTGCTCATACCGATCTTTCTGAGGAAGACTTGGAGGAGAAGCACGCTGAGGCTACCCGTTACTATGATGACGTAATGCGCGATGCTATGCGCCGTTGCATCCTCGATGAGGGCTTGCGTCTTGATGGCCGTGCTACTACAGAAATCCGCCCTATCTGGTGCGAGGTTTCTCCACTCCCAATGCCTCACGGAAGCGCTATCTTCCAGCGTGGTGAGACTATGTCTCTCTCTACATGTACTCTTGGTACAAAGATGGATGAGAAGCTTATCGACGGTGTGCTCGAGAAGAGCTACCAGCGCTTCCTCCTTCACTATAACTTCCCTCCATTCTCTACAGGTGAGGCTAAGGCTCAGCGCGGCGTAGGCCGTCGTGAGATTGGTCACGGTCACTTGGCATGGCGTGGTTTGAAGGGTCAGATTCCTGCAGACTTCCCTTACACCGTACGTTTGGTAAGCCAGATCCTGGAGTCTAACGGTTCTTCTTCTATGGCTACTGTTTGTGCCGGTACTCTCGCCCTGATGGATGCAGGTGTTCCTATGAAGAAGCCAGTTTCTGGTATCGCTATGGGTCTTATCAAGAACCCAGGTGAGGACAAGTACGCTATCCTCAGTGATATCCTCGGTGATGAGGACCACTTGGGTGATATGGACTTCAAGACCACTGGTACCCGCGATGGCTTGACCGCTACACAGATGGATATCAAGTGCGACGGTTTGAGCTTCGAGATTCTTGAGGAGGCTTTGATGCAGGCTAAGGCTGGTCGTGAGCACATCCTCAACTGCATGATGGAGACAATCTCTGAGCCACGTGCTGAGATGAAGCCACAGGTTCCACGTATCGTAGCATTCGATATTCCTAAGGAGTTCATCGGTGCTGTTATCGGCCCTGGTGGTAAGATTATCCAGCAGATGCAGGAGGATACTGGTGCTACAATCACTATCGAGGAGACTGATGGTAAGGGTCACGTACAGGTATCTGCTCCTAACAAGGATTCTATCGATGCAGCTTTGGCTAAGATCAAGGCTATCGTAGCTGTTCCTGAGGTTGGTGAGGTTTACGAGGGTACTGTTCGTTCTATCATGCCTTACGGTTGCTTCGTAGAGATTCTCCCTGGTAAGGATGGTTTGCTCCACATCTCTGAAATTGATTGGAAGCGTCTTGAGACAGTTGAAGAGGCTGGCATCAAGGAAGGCGACAAGATCAAGGTGAAGTTGATGGAGATTGATCCTAAGACTGGCAAGTACAAACTTTCTCATCGTGTGTTGATGGAGAAGCCAGAGGGTTATGTAGAGCGTGAGCGTCGTCCACGTCCTGAGCGCGGTGAGCGTCGCGGTCGTCGTGATGATCGTCATGAGGGTCGTGGTGAGCGTCCAGCTCGTCAGCCACGTCGTTACGAGCATCGTAATGATGAGCAGGCTCCTAAGGAGTTCAACGATTCTTTGGATCACAACAATGATGTAGAATAATCCTAGTATTATATACATTAATAAATATAGATGGGTGTATTTCGCCAAAAAAGCGGAATGCACCCGTTTTTTTGTCAGAATCCTATGAAATAGTCCCCAAAAGCCGGTTTTCCCCGTCTTCAGATGCCCAAATCACAAAAAAAGAATTTCATCAAAAAAAACAACGTATCATAAACAATGGTGTGCAACTTACACTCTCGCTTTTAATTTCTTATATATCAGGCTCTTATATTATACCCGCAAGTTTTGTGCTCCCACACATTTTGGGCGATAATGCAAACGTTTGCATTTCGTTTTGTAGGATTTTCATCACTTTTTTGAAACACCTTTGAAAGAATCATCCTGTAAAAGATTTTAAAAATCAATAATTATCGTTTACGAGTTCCCGTATACGGGAACTCTCATTTATTTTATTTTTCCTATCTTTGCACCATGTAACACAGATATAGAACCTTATTACCTACTTTAGAGGCGCCATGACAGAAACAGTAATATGTAGATCTCTACTTCCGAAAGCCAACGGAGGCGGAGACAGGGGAGTTCATGTCCATAGCCAGAGAGCGATGCAGAGCATCTTCTGCTCTATTCACGGTGACAGGGTGACACGGTGACACGAGTTTTTCAACTTTTCGCCTCGCACGCGGGCAGGCAGGAACTTTCGGCCTGATTTTTCCTGCCTGCCCGCGCGAGAGTAAATCTTCAGAATTCCCTGTCACCCCTGTCACCCTGTCACCCAGAAGCCGGTTACAACCGAATCAAAACTCAAAGACTTACGGTTCAAAAGTCAGTCACTTACGATGCAAAAGTCAGGGACTTACGCCCCGTAATCCACTGGCTTACGAAACGAATCACAAGCATAAAGCCCCATAAAATCAAACAAGCGAGGCATGTCCCATCCCACACAATATGGCGGAGACCGCTTTGGTCCGCCAACCTTAGAGCGAAGCGGTTCTGAGCACCGAGAAGGTGCGGTTACATCCCTTGCCCTTTTGGAAAGGGCGAGGGCTTGGGAGTGGGTTAAGGACCCTCCCGCAGGGGAGGGACAGGTGGGGCAAATATAGCACTGTAGGGCGGTTTATAATTGTGCTCTTCATAAGGTGTTTGCGCAAACAGCCAGGAAAGGGGTGTGTAACTTGTGCAAACGTTTGCATGAAGAAATGTAGGATTTTTGTATTTTTTTTCTTGCATCGTATTGGAATTCTTCTTAAATTTGCAGCCGAAAAGGAAACCCGGTGACATCCACCATGTTACAAGGATAAGCCGGCAAGTTCTCAATAGAAGTGCAAAAAATGAAATTGATTCGGATGATGAAACAAAAGAAATTACTTGTAGTGTCTGTCTTACTTGTATTGGCTGTTTTCTCTAGCAGAGCGCAGAAAGTAGCCATAAAGACAAATATACCCTATCTTGCCACATCAACCCCCAACTTGGCGATAGAAGTCGCAACTGGTGACAAGCACTCATTTTCTGTAGGTGGAGGGTGGCAGCCTTGGCAATTCTCAGAGACCAAGAAGTTGAAACATTGGCTCGTGCAACCCGAACTGCGATACTGGACGTGCGAAACCTTCAACGGACACTTCTTCGGCATTCATGCGTTGGGAGGACAATTCAATGCAGGAGGCATAAAGCTGCCTTTCGGGTTGTTCCCATCGTTGCGCGACAACCGTTATCAAGGCTGGGCTGCCGGTGGAGGCTTGTCTTATGGCTACCAATGGGTAATGTCACCCCGATGGAACTTTGAGCTGTCGGTGGGCGTGGGCTATCTCTATGTCGACTACAAGAAGTACGAATGTCGGGAGTGTGGCAAGCCCGTTGAAAAGTCACACTACAACTACATCGGCCCAACCAAGGCCGCCATAAGTCTGATATACTGTCTGTAAAGTTAACTCATAAACAAATATGAAAATGAACATTGTAAATAAATATCTCTTGGGAGCTGCCCTCCTATACATACTGCCTGCCACTACCATGGCAGACAACAACCATGGCTACTTCTGTGGGGTGAACAACGAGACCATACGTCTCAAAGCCGGACAGATAGCCTTGACGTTCACACTCGACCTAGGAGAACAGACCGTCAAGAGCCAGCACCGTCGTACCATCATACCCATCATACGCACCGATGACAACAGCCACTCGGTAGAGCTGGCTCCCGTTGTGATAAGCGGACGCACACGAGCCTTGAAAGACCGTCGTTCCGGTAATTCATACGTACCAACCGACAAGCCCTACATCACACTGGAAGGCAATAAGACCCGATTTGTGGAATACAAAGCCAACATCGACCGACAGCCATGGATGGACAAGGCTAGATTGATACTTAGAGAAGAGGTGGTAGGGTGTGCCTGTGGCGGGCTGCTCGACAACGAACAGACCGTAGGCGACCTGCTGTACGCACCGCAACTGGCACTGTCGGCCGAGATGAAATGCCCTAAAGAATACGATATCAGGACGAAGAGTTGCGATGCCTTTCTGATATACCCTGTCAACAAGACCATCCTGCTACCCAATCGCTATGGCAACCGCCAAGAACTAAACAAGATAGATTCGGTGTTGACAGCTGTCGAGAACAACCCTGTCTATGTCATCAACCGAATTGACATCGCAGGCTATGCATCGCCCGAAGGCACGCTGAACCACAACAAGTGGTTGGCAGAAGGCCGCGCCCAGGCATTGAAAAGCTACGTGAGCAAAAAATATTCATTTGCCAACTCGCTGTTGACAATAACACCTAGGGGTGAGAACTGGGATGGACTGATGGAAATTCTGTCCAAGATGGAGATACCATACAAAAGTTCTATCATGGAAGTCATAAAGAGAGAAAACGATTTGGACAAAAGGGAAGAGTCCATAAAGTCGATAGGCAGTGGCGAACCTTACAGAATCCTGCTGACCACAGTTTATCCCATGCTGAGGAAGAATATATTCAGAGTGGAATACTACAGCCGGGAAAGGACACCGGAAGAAGCACGAAAGATGGTTGAGACCCATCCCGAAGAACTGAACGTCTACGAGTTTTACACCGTGGCCGACACATTCTATGCCAACGACAAAGCGCAAAGAGACCGCACATTGATGATTGCTGCCGACAGCCACCCTACCCACTCCATAGCCAACCTCAACGCCGCGATAATCGCACTGCAACGAAACGACACCACCAAGGCTGAGAAATACCTGCAGCACACGGCGAACGAACCGTTTACATGGAACACGCGTGCCTGTCTGCTTTGGAAAGAAGGCAAGGAAGAAGAGGCCGTGGTATGGTGGAAAAAGGCTGCAGAGGCCAACGACCCGAAAGCGGCTATGAATCTGGAAGAAGTGAGAAAGAGAAATTCTGATATATAATCAATTAATTAATTACTTAACACATGAAAACAAAACAACTTTTCTTTTGTAGTCTGACGGGGCTAGCCCTGTTGACTACCAGTTGCTCATCGAACGATGAAGCTTTAAATGGTGGTGATGGAACCACTAGCGAAGGCAAAACCTACGCACAGATTGCCATTTCTGTAGCAAACAGTGCTACCACGCGTACCACCACCCCAGGTAATACCGGTGACGAAGCTTATGGTGACGATGCAGAATACACCGTCAACGACCTTACTGTGGTGTTGGCCAATGAGAATGACATTGCTATGCAGGTCATTACTCCAACACTGAAAACAGCAACGAACACAGACGATGATGACAAACTAGTTCGTGTTACAGAACCATTCACATGTACTCCCGGCACCTATAAGGTATACGTCTTGGCCAACTACAAGAACAGCCAAGAAGCATTAACCCCTATCATCAAAGGATCTACAGATATGAAGGCGGAATTCGGTATAACCGACATAGCCAAACTCTCCACAACGGGCAAATTCTTCATGACCAATGCTTCAGCCCCGGGAAAGCAAGATATTAAAGAGGTTGCGACCGGAAAAGAATTAAATGATGCTGGAAAAGATGAAACAAAAGAAGGAGCAGCAACCAACTTGAATATCTTGACAGTAAACGTTGAACGTGCCGTTTCAAAGGTTACATTCGACAATACCGACAACCAATCCTTTAATGTAATGGTAGGAGACAACAAGATAGCCACGGCCACGTTGGAAGGTGCCAGCCTGATTAACTTGAATAAAAAGATGTATCTTGTAAAGGAAGGAAGGACTGCCACGAACAAACCTGCCGGCGTTACTGACGTATGGCCTTACCCAATGGATCCGAACTATAGCCAAACTTCGATAGACGAAGCTTACTGTAAAGCAAACTTCGAGCAAAGAAGCGCAACGAAATTCCCTGCTCCAAGCACAGCCACATTCTATTGTCCGGAAAATACGATGGAAGCCTCTGCCCAGTTAAACGGTCAAACCACCGGCGTTGTCTATAAAGTGAAATACGCACCTGAAGCCGCCTATTATACAGAACTGGCTGCTGAAAATGGAACAGACAGCTACAGCAAGATGTTTGAAGCAGTACTGGCGCTTGGTGATGATGTTAGAGACGCTGACATCACGAAGACCATATTCACTACAGCAGAAGGAACAGATGGTACAACCGGAACATTCTATTCATACAACGGCTATGTCTTCAAAACTAAGGCAGGTGCACGCTTGTACAAGGCCATTGCCACAGCCAATACGGGCGATGATGCCGCAGCTGTCAACGCAGCTTTCAAAACTAATGCAAACGATGACGATATTCAGACCTACAAAGAGGGTTACTGCTACTACACCGCATGGATTAAGCACAACCCAGGCGGAACAACTATGCAGCAAGACAAGTATGGAGTGGTGCGCAACTTCTGGTATGAACTGAAAGTAAACAGCATCAAGAAGCTGGGCTACAGCAAGCCAACCTATGAGAAGCCTACAGATCCTGACGACAAGGAAGAAGCATCCATACAGGTGCAAGTCAAGATCAAGAAATGGCGTTTGGTTAAACAAAATGTAGATTTGGAATAAGCCAATAAATACAGAATACGAATATAAACAAAAGCTCGGTATCTCCTTCCTGGCAACAAGAAGGAGATACCCCACAATGGAACAAGCATTCTACCAATATTAACATTATGCATAACAACCGCTTTTATTATCCGATGATAGTGTTGTGTCTTGCACTGACCGCCCTGTTGTCCTCCTGCGTATACGAGGATGAGAAGCCATGTCCGTGCGAGGTGCGCTTCGTCTACAACTACAACATGGAGTTCGCCGATGCCTTTCCATCGCAGGTGAGCTGGGTGAAGCTGTTCATCTATGATGACCGTGGGCGGTTCGTTTCAACCGTTGAAGACCACATCACACAACACGATGGGAATTATAGTCTACCACTCCAGTTGCAAGCCGGAACGTACACACTGGTGGCATGGGCAGGAACCGACAACACGCCTTCGTGCTACAACATCTCACCCCAACAACCCACCACAGAAAACAGCATCGACCAGCTGCAGCTCAATCTGAAGCTCGGCGATACACAGACCGTCTACGACAAGTCGCCCGAAGACTTGTGGCACGGTATCACTGAACATTTCACCGTCAGCGAGACAGCACCCAGCCGGGCTGTAGTCCCACTGGTAAAAGATGTCAACCGATTCAAGGTGTTGATACAGTCGGCGGACGACAAGCCTCTTACGGCCAACGACTATTCACTGGCCATAAAAGCGGCCAATCATACCTATGACTACCGCAACAACCTCACAGACTGCCCGGCGCTGGAATATCGCCCCTACAGCATGAAAGAGGCCGTTATAGATAATCAGACCGCTCCTACCAATAGCGCCCTATTGGCAGAGATGGCCACCCTCAGACTAACCACCGACAAAGCGTCGCGGTTCGTCGTACACAACCAAAAGACCAACCAGGATGTGTTCAACATCGACTTGGTGAAATACCTGGAGATGATGCGCCTAGACAAATACAAGGACATGTCTCTACAGGAGTATCTCGACCGTGAGAACAACTATCAAATCATACTGCTTATCGGCCGTGACAGAAACAACGCCGAAGTGGTGCTGTCGCTGCAAATCAACAGATGGCGAATAGTGTTCAACGACAACGATCTGTAAAAAAGACAACTGCCATTATGAGAAAGTATATTTTGTTATTATTCAACATAGCCATCCTACTGATGACAACAGGATGTTCGGACTGCGGGTTTGGACCTGACGGCCCGACACATTCCGTGACTGTATATATCCCCTACAGCAATGTCACACGAGAAGGCACTACCGACGGTGACGATATTTCGGCCAACGAAGCTGACATTTCGGCCAACGAAGGAGTCATAACCGACCTTTGGTTCTTCGCCTATCCCATCGGAAAAGGTGAGGCCGTGGTGCGCAGAATAGACATCGACCAACTCTCATCCGACAACAACTATCGAGTGTTCTACTGCGACCTCAAGCAAGGGGAATACAAAATATATCTGACGGCCAACATTCCGGGCATAAGCATATACACAACAGAAGATCAACTCAAGGCAAAAATGCTCGACTTCAGCAACGGCCATTTGCCGGTGCAAGGTGAGCTGCCACTACTATACGAATACAAAAATAACGAAGATAACAATAAGCTGGAAGTGAGCCCAAACACCTCGGCCACCATAACAGCCAACATGATCTTTGTTTGCTCCAAGGTGAAGTTCTCGTTGCGTTTCGACAACACTGATTTCTCCAAAAACTCTTTCGGATCCAACCGGTTGAAGATTACATCAATCACGGTGAAAGACATTGTAACCAAAGGGGGACTGTTTGACGGAAAGAAAAACGATGGAACACAAGAACAGACGCTCACGGTCAAAAATGTTGACTTCAACACAGACCAATGGAGCTATACCGACTTCCTCTATCTACCGGAGAACTATACCGGTAAAAACACCTATCTTGAGATTAAAGGTACAGAACTTACTCCCGCCGGAGACGAGACCACAATCACCCACACCTACAAACTGCTCTTGGGAGGCGAAGCAGGGAATAAATCGGGAGGTAACTTGGAACGTGGTACGTTCTACGACATGATTGCCCGCATCAAAGGCAAGGGTAAAATGGATATGGATATCAATATGAGTGTCTTTAAGTGGGATTTGATGGATGTCTATGCCGACTTCAGCCAAACATCGCTATGGGTGTCGCGCACAGGAAAGTCCGACTACACCAACTTTGACCATGACAACAAAACCGGCCAACAGATACTCGTCACCTCACAATACAACGACTCTATCGGATATAAAACAAACGCCAAAGAGGTAAGTGTGGAATGCGTGAGTAAAATCGGCGAGAACCCTCTTGTTCTGGCAACAGTCAACAAACAGAGCGGACAAATCCTCTTCACCGTCAATCCTGATATAGAGATAGACAAATATAATAAGTATAATAAGAATACTACCGGTACGGCAGTGGTAGCCATCCGTGCCAACAATCTCGTGAAATACATCGACGTGCAATACAATGTAACGCCTTTCCTCAACGTCACACCGCTCGAAGTGGAGATACACACGGAGGAAGGAGGTGCTGAGCAACGTACGTATGCCGTCTTGTACGAGACCAA
>ERZ1031467.399-NODE-399-length-13220-cov-4.897076_pt1 | contig 13220 bp, 9 predicted proteins | sample MGYA00517105_ERZ1031467 | MGnify/ENA primary metagenome ERZ1031467 (study PRJEB33719, sample SAMN04261155) | wastewater metagenome | biome: rural village; feature: human; material: feces | host: Homo sapiens | place: El Salvador | collected 2013-01-07 ...
TTAAACCGCTGATACAGCTTAACAGCTTCATACAGCTTGAGGTTCCGTGTTTCTCATAGCTTGCCCGCCCGGAAACCCCGATCCTGTGCCCGCCTTCCAGCGTAAAATACCCCTGTCGCAGTTCTTCTTCCAGTGCATACACGGAATATCCACTCAGATAATTCAGTACCTCCCGCATATGTGCTTCCGAAAGCAGCCCAATCTCTTTTTCTTTCTCATCCGCATATAAAATTTCCAGCGGTTGTCCGACCCGAAGCCGGATTTCTTCTGCCCCGCACAACGTTTCTGCTTCCATCTGCGTTCGAAAATCTACCGGAAGATATTCTGTAATCTCCATTCTGTCACTTCCTCCATGTTTCTTTCCATAAAAAATGAGCCATAAGGACAAATCCCTATGACTCATTTATATGTTTTATATGTGATTTTAGAACATCCGATTTACATACGGTCCGGTGCGGAAAAACCAAGCACATCGATACAGGTCTCAAGAATATTTTTGGTCAGTACCAAAAGACCGATATAAGAAGCCTGTACCTTAAAATCTTCCTCGGAAAGAATCTTTGTCTCATGATAAAATCCGTTGAATGCATTGGCCAGTTCATAAATATATGCACAGATCTTGTGCGGTGCTTTCTCTTCATATGCATTTTCCATCATGGCATTGAAACGTGACAATACAAGCATCAGGTTCTTCTCACTTGCAGAATGTGCCCCAAGAATCGGTGCATCCGGCAGCGAATTTTTTGCAGTGTATTTCTTTAAAATGGATTTGATACGCACAATCGTATATAAAATATACGGTCCTGTATTCCCTTCAAAAGAAGTAAAACGCTCAATATCAAAACAGTAGTCCTTGCTTGCCTGATTGGACAGATCTCCGTATTTGACTGCTGCCAGAGCAACCGTTTTTGCAGTCTGCTTTGCCTCTTCCTCGGAAATATCGAGGTTTTCCTTTTCTTTCTGGTTCTCTGTAATCTTTTTGAGCATCTCCTCATTGATCTCATCAAGCAGATATTCCAGACGCATAACGCCGCCATCTCTTGTCTTAAACGGTTTGCCGTCTTTTCCGTTCATGGTACCGAATCCGATATGGGTCAGTTCCACATCCGGTCCGACGAGTCCGGTCTTTCTTGCACAGCGGAATACCTGTACGAAATGCATGCTCTGACGCTGATCCGTCAGGTAAATAATGGCATCCGGGTTGTAATCCTGCATACGCATCACAATCGTAGCAAGATCTGTCGTACTGTATAACGAAGCTCCGTCTGACTTTAAGATGATACATGGCGGAATCTCTTTTGTATCCGTATCCTCTTTGACATCCACAACCAGAGCCCCTTCGCTCATGTAGGCAAAGCCCTTGTCCTTCATCATCTGTACCATATCCGGAATATACGGCTGTGCATCCGACTCTCCCTTCCAGAGCTCAAAAGAGACATTCAGATTATCATAGTTCTTCTTTAAATCTGTCACGGAAACATCCAGAATGTGTGCAAGAAGTGCACGGTATCCCCGTCTGCCGGCCTGCAGCTGGCTGGTTGCCTCCATGGCAGCCTCACGGAACGCTTCGTCTTCCTTACTCTTTTTGCTGGCAGTCGGATAGATATCCTCCAGTTCGGAAATGGTAAACGGCGCCTCTTTCGGATATTCTCCGGTATAGCTTTCATCATAGTATACCAGATCCGGCTTACGCTCTTTTAATTCTACAATGATCAGTCCCATCTGCAGACCCCAGTCTCCCAGATGCACATCACCGATCATGTGATGTCCCATAAATTTGCCGATCCGCTTGATACTCTCTCCAATGACAGCAGAGCGCAGATGTCCGACATGCAATGGCTTGGCAACATTGGCCCCGCCGTAATCTACAATAATGGTCTTCGGATGTGCCGCTTTGTCACAGCCAAATCTTCCCTCATCTGCTTTCATATCGCTGACATATTTCGCCAGATAGGCAGGACTTACTTTCATATTGATAAATCCCGGTTTTACAGACTCTACGCTCTCAAACAATTCGTTTTCTGCCAGCGCCTGCGCAATCTTATCCGAAATCATGAATGGTGCACACTTGTACTCCTTTGCTGCAGCCATTGCTCCGTTACACTGGTATTCACACAGGTCCGGACGATTGGAAAGTGTAACTTTCCCGTATTTTGCATCATATCCCTGACCGGTAAATGCATTTGTCACCTGCTCGGTGATCAGATCTATTAATGTCTTCATCCTAGGGTTCTCCTCTTTTTTTACTACAGATTATTGTATACATCATAGAGGAAAAAGTCAAACGCTTCTTCGTATCTGACATTTTTCTTCATACAAAAACGGCTGCCACATTACGCGGCAGCCGTCTCCACTTTTATCAGTTCTATCCGTTATTGTCTAATTGTTCTTTCCGGAAAGGTACTCATCAATACCCTTTGCAGCTGCCTTACCTGCTCCCATTGCAAGGATAACGGTAGCGGCACCTGTTACGGCATCTCCACCTGCATAAACACCGTCTTTGCTTGTTGCACCGGTATCTTCGGTTGCAACGATACACTTGCGGCGGTTTGTCTCAAGCCCCTTGGTGGTAGAAGAAATGAGTGGGTTTGGAGAGGTACCGAGTGACATGATCACGGTATCACAATCCATCTCATACTCAGAACCAGGAATCTCCACCGGACTTCTTCTTCCGGACGCATCCGGCTCACCGAGTTCCATCTTGATGATGCGCACACCCTTTACCCAGCCATTCTCATCGACAAGAATTTCCGTCGGATTCTGCAACAGATCAAAAATGATTCCCTCTTCTTTTGCGTGATGTACTTCTTCCTTACGTGCCGGAAGTTCTTCCTCACCACGACGGTATACAATATGTACCTCTGCGCCGAGACGGAGTGCGGTTCTTGCAGCATCCATGGCTACATTACCACCACCGACAACGACAACTTTCTTTCCATGGGAAATCGGGGTTTCATATTCTTCCTCAAATGCTTTCATGAGGTTGTTTCTTGTCAGGAATTCGTTTGCAGAGAATACTCCGTTTGCCTGCTCGCCAGGGATTCCCATGAAACGTGGAAGTCCTGCTCCGGAACCGATAAATACAGCCTCAAAGCCTTCCTTTTCCATCAGCTCATCGATCTTTACGGATTTACCGATGACAACGTTGGTCTCGATATCCACACCGAGTGCTTTTACGTTTTCTACCTCGGCTGCTACAACCTTGTCCTTTGGAAGACGGAACTCCGGAATACCGTAGCTTAACACACCACCGGCACGATGCAGTGCTTCAAAAATGGTCACATCGTAGCCAAGCTTTGCCAGATCTCCGGCACAGGTCAGACCTGCAGGGCCGGAACCGATCACAGCTACTTTGTGTCCGTTTAACTTCTCTGCTTTCTTTGGCTTGATACCGTGCTCGCGTGCCCAGTCTGCAACGAAACGCTCTAATTTACCGATGGCAACCGGATCACCCTTGAAACCGCGGATACATTTACCTTCACACTGGCTCTCCTGTGGGCAGACACGTCCACAGACAGCCGGAAGTGCGGAAGACTCGGAGATAATATGATAAGCCTCCTCAAAATTGCGCTCCTTGACCTGTGCGATAAATGCCGGAATATTGATAGAAACCGGACATCCCTTCATACACTGTGCGTTTTTACAATTTAAGCAACGGGAAGCCTCTGCAACTGCCTCTTCCTCGTTGTATCCATAACATACTTCCTCAAAATTCGTAGCACGAACCTTTGGTTCCTGCTCACGAACCGGTACTCTGACTAATCCTTCCATTACTTGTCACCTCCGCAATGGCCGCATCCACCGTGATGGGTAGCGCCCTCTTCATATGCGAGCTTTGCTCTGCCTTCTTCTGTCTTATACTGCTGCTGACGCTTCATTGCCTGATCAAAGTCAACGAGATGTCCGTCGAACTCCGGTCCGTCAACACATGCGAATTTTACTTCTCCGCCAACCATCAGACGGCATGCTCCACACATACCGGTTCCGTCTACCATGATCGGGTTCATGGATACAACGGTAGGAATCTCAAGCTTCTTGGTAAGGATTGTAACGAATTTCATCATGATCATCGGTCCGATTGCGACACATACATCATAATGTTTTCCCTCATCGATCAATGCCTGTAACTGCTGGCAGCCATTTCCGTGAAATCCATAAGTACCGTCATCCGTACATACATATACATTTCCCGCTACTGCCTTCATCTCATCCATATAAAAAAGCAGATCCTTGGTACGGGAACCCATGATCACGTCTGCATCAATTCCGTGCTCATGCAGCCATTTTACCTGTGGGTATACCGGTGCGGTTCCCAGACCTCCTGCGATAAATACAATTTTCTTTTTTCTGGTCTCCTCAAGGTTCTCCTCCTCACAGAGTTCGGACGGACATCCCAAAGGTCCAACGAAATCTTCGAGAGCATCGCCCTCATTTAAGGCCATCATACGCTCGGTTCCTGCGCCAATCGTCTGTACCACGATGGTGACAGTCTCCTTCTCTCTGTCATAGTCACAGATCGTAAGCGGAATACGCTCTCCTACTTCATCTGTCTTTGCAATGATAAACTGTCCCGGCAGACACTCATTGGCCACACGCGGTGCCTTGATGTCCATCAGGATAATGTTATCTGCCAATGTTTCTTTTCGAACAATCGGGTACATAAACTGCCTCCTGTATGTAATATATAATCTAATCCTTTTTCTCTTTCTGTCTGCTGACTACAAAAAGAGGTGTATAGCACACCTCTTTATTGTATATGACTTCTTCACTTTTCGCAACGACTTTTTTACGAAAAATATACAAGCTCATCTTCCGGTTTCTGGGCTTTTTCGATGGAAACCGGGTAAAGAACCGGTCCTTTTCCCTTATATTCCCGTGCAAATTCGACACGGATCTCTGCCGTAATTGTAATCCATGACTTGTGCGGAAGTTCCTCTTCCCTGTCATATTTACATTTGAAACCGATAAATGTCACATCCTCAATGCAGCAGGTCATCGCAAACCGTCCCGGAACAAACACGCCTTTCTTGAGTTTATCCGGATTATATACCAGAGCCAGGAATTTTACTTTCTTGCGATCGTATTTCTTGTAATTTTCCATGGCATCCATGTACCAGATAGCATAATCCGCATCGGTCAGCTCAATCACATCCTGATTGATATCAAACGGTAATTCCTCCGGACGCTCATCAATCGTTCCGTCCTTGCGCTCATAGACAATCTGTGCTTTCCGATTGATGTTCTTAATGGTACGGCGCAGATGTCCGCGATCGGTATCATCATCTGTACGGTTAAAAATAACCACATCACTGGAAAAAACCTGTTCCTGCATCATTGCACGCATATTATTCATATACAGATCATACGTCGTGGAATCTACGGTTGCCAGTGACTGTACAATCACCCAGCCCTCCGGCATTTTTGCCTCAAGCAGCTTGTCCATCCCCCAGGTGCCGTTGTACTCGATAAAAATTTGTTCCGGCTGATAGGTGTCCTGGATTTCCTGCAGTTTTGCAGGCGTAAAATCCTCTTCCTCTTCGACCGTTACCAGCTTGAAGTTGATGGTTGCCAGTTTTGCTTCGTCATATTCTTTCTCGCCGTCTTCGCACATGATGATAATTCCTTTCGAACCATCACCGAAGTTATTCTCAAACAGCGTTTCTTCTACGAGAGTTGTTTTTCCGCTGTCCATAAATCCTGTAAATAAATATACCGGAATATCCTGTGCCATAATTGCTCTCCTTACATTTTTATTGGGGTTTACAGCATTTTAAAGACCAAATGTCTTCAGTAATTCATCCTCATGAATCTCCGTTCCGATTACCACGATACGTCCGGTGTAATCCGGCTCACCCTCACGGATCTCATACTCGCCCGGAACCATATCAAAGTACAGCCAGGTACCATCGGTACTCTCCACCATACCTTTGGAGCGGAGGATATTGTCAGAATCGACAAACTTCTTAAGTACTTCCTCAAGTTTTGCACGCTCGAATTTGTGCGGTGTCTCCTTGCCCCAGCTGGTAAATACATCATCTGCATGATGATGGTGATGGTGCTCATGGTCATGGCAGCCACAGGTACAGTTTTCATCATGCTCATGGTCATGATGATGCTCATGGTCTTCGTGGTCATGGTCATGATGATGCTCATGGTCTTCGTGGTCATGGTCATGATGATGGTGCTCATGCTCATGTTCTGCCTCTTCCTTTGCATGATGTGCCTCGGCAAGAGCCTTCATCTCCAGATTATCCTGTCCTTCCATTACCTTAAGGATCTGTTCTCCGGATAATTTTGCCCAGTCTGTTGTAATAATGGCAGCCTTTGGATTCAATTCCTGAATTTTATTGACACAAAACTCCAGCTGTTCCGGTGTTGCATTCTGGCTGCGGCTTAAAATGACAGTTGTCGCATACTCGATCTGGTTGTTGAAAAACTCACCGAACGCCTTCATCTGCTTGCTCGCCTTAAGCGCGTTTACAACCGTTACCAGTGCGTTTAATTTTACATCCTGCTCTTTTTCAATATCAATCACGGACTTCATAACATCGGAAAGCTTACCGACTCCGGATGGCTCAATCAAAATACGATCCGGATGATACTTGGTGATGACTTCATTTAAGTTCTTTCCGAAATCACCAACTAAAGAACAGCAGATGCATCCGGAATTCATCTCTGTAATCTGGATTCCAGCATCCTTTAAAAAACCACCGTCAATGCCGACCTCGCCAAATTCATTCTCGATAAGGACAATCTTTTCCCCGGTAAATGCCTCATCAATCATCTTTTTGATAAAAGTTGTTTTTCCGGCTCCTAAGAATCCGGAGATAATATCTATTTTTGTCATGATAATCCACTCCTTTTTGTTTTTTCAAAATCTATTCTATTTTACTCGTTTTTTTATAATAATGCAAGTTGTGACACAGCCGGTCTAATAATGCATATGATAAAGTTTTTCATACACACCGCCCCGTGCCAGCAGTTCTTCATGGGAACCGGATTCCGCAATCCCGTCTTCTGTCAGAACCAGAATTTTTTGTGCATTCTGGATCGTTGTCAGACGGTGGGCGATCACAAATGTCGTACGGTTCTTTGCCAGTTTCTCCAATGATTCCTGTACGACCCTCTCGCTCTCGTTATCCAGCGCGGAAGTTGCCTCATCAAAAATCAGAACCGGTGGATTTTTCAAAAAAACACGGGCTATGGAAAGCCGCTGCTTCTGCCCTCCGGAGAGCTTGATTCCACGCTGTCCGATATCTGTATCATATCCATCGGGAAATGCCATGATAAATTCGTGGGCATTGGCATTTTTTGCAGCGGCAATCACTTCTTCCCTTGTCGCATCTGGCTTTCCATATCGTATATTTTCAAAAATTGTTCCCGCAAACAGGTATACATCCTGCTGCACCATTCCGATGTGGTCACGCAGGCTCTTTAACGTCACCTTACGGACATCTTTCCCATCCACGCGGATACATCCCCCGGTTACATCATAGAATCGCGGAATCAGGGAACAAAGCGTTGTCTTTCCGGCACCGGATGATCCCACCAGTGCCATATATGCCCCTGCAGGCACATGCAGATTGATCCGGTTAAGCACCTTCTCCTGATTGTCTTTGTACTGAAAAGAAACATTTTCAAAATCAATGGTTCCTTTCACATCGGTCAGTGCTACCGCATCGTTTGCATCCTGGATTTCCGGTTCGATATTCATAATTTCCTGAAACCGTTCAAATCCCGTATAGCCATTCTGAAACTGCTCGGTAAAGTCCACCAGTGTCCGGATTGGATCCGTAAATACCCCAATATACAGCAAAAACGTAACCAGATCATTGACCGTGACCATTCCCTTTGCAATGAGAACCCCTCCGGCAAGGATGACATTTACCTGAATCAGTGTTGTAAAAACGCCAACCCCGGCCTGAAAACTACCCATGTAATGATAACTGTTCTTCTTTGCCGCAAGAAATCCGTCATTCCCATGACGAAATTTTTCGTTTTCAATTGCCTCATTGGCAAACGATTTCACCACACGGATACCTGACAGATTATCCTCGATCTGTTCATTAATCTCGGCAATTTTAATGCGGTTCTGCTGAAAGGCCCGGCGCATCCGCTTATTTAACGCAAATGCAAATACAAACATAACCGGAAGCACTGCAAACGCGGCAAGCGCAAGCCATCCATTAATGTTGAGCAGGATCACAAACGCTCCCACGATCTTTAATACCGACAGGATAATATTCTCCGGGCCATGGTGCAGCAGTTCTGTAATATCAAATAAATCTGCCGTCACACGGCTCATCAGCTGTCCGACTTTTGCATCATCATAAAAGGAAAAAGACAGCTTCTGCAGATGCCCAAACAATTCGGCCCGCATGTCATATTCCATCTTTGCCCCCATCACATGTCCATAATTTCCGATAAAAAACCGGCTGTAACAGTCCAATGCCAGAAGCACAAACAATCCGATGCCAATCAAAAAAAGTTTCCGCAACATCATCTGGGGCTGCTGATAAATCAGAGTCGATGTCACATACCGCACAACCAGTGGAATGGTCAGTGCCACTGCCGCAGAAAGTGTCGCAAATAACATGTCTGCCGCAAAAACTGCCCGGTAGGGTTTGTAATAGCTTATCATTTTTTTCAGATTTTGATTCATGGTTCACCTCATCCTGATCATTTTTGCAAAAAAAGCACCCCGCGAGTTGTCCCGCGGGGTTAAATACATTAGTTGTATTTTCTTTTTCTAGCAGCTTCAGATTTCTTCTTACGCTTTACGCTTGGCTTCTCGTAATGCTCTCTCTTACGAATCTCCTGCTGGATACCAGCCTTCGCACAGTTTCTCTTGAAACGACGTAATGCGCTATCTAAAGTCTCATTCTCTTTTACGATTACACTAGACATTCTTTCCTAACCTCCCTCCAGTTGCGATATTGTGCATCAACTGTAAGGTAATCTTAATTGCACTATCGATTATTTTAACAAAATATCCTGATTTGTCAATAGTTTTTCTGAAATTTGCATAGTTTTTTTCTTCCACATGCTTAAAGCTTTGTAAACACGGAAGTTTCTTTCTTCAATCCCTCTGCAATCGCAAAGTTCTCATCCATCTTCTTGGAAATTTTATCCATATCGGATACAAGAACCTGTGTGCTGTCCGCTGCCGAAACGACTCCACTGACGCCTTCCTCGATCGCATGGGAAATCGTATTTACGGAATTTGCAATCTCATCCATGGAATTCTGTAAAGAATCCGTCTTTGCCTCAAAATCTGCCATGACACCTTCGATAAATGTTGCCTTGTCATGATATGCGCCACCGGATTCCACAAACTTCTGGAATTCCGGCAGGATTTTTTCATTCATGTACTCTACCAGTCCGTTTGCATTGTCTGCAAGATTATGTACTGCAGTTATGACAATGGCATTGATGCTCTGGATATTGTTAGCCGCTTCCTGACTTGCGGCTGCCAGCTGACTGATTTCGGAGGCAACCACTGCAAATCCTTTTCCTGCATCCCCGGCACGGGCAGCCTCAATGGATGCGTTTAATGCAAGCAGGTTTGTCTGGCTTGCAATATTTAAGATGTCGTTTGTCAGATTGTCTACCTGGTTGACACTGTTGCTGTCCTCAATCGCCTGACTCAGCACGGAAACAATATCATTTACCTTCGCACCCGTTGTATCCATATTTTCACGCGCAGCATGTTCCATTGCCTCTGCATGCTCTTTCATTTCTTTGGTATACTGATTAATTTCAATCGTTTTCTCTGCAATTGACTTGACTTCACCGGCAACCGATTCGGTATTTTCATTAATCCGCGAAGCATTGTCGGAAATATCCTGCATCGTTGCAGAAAGTTCTTCCGTCAGTGCGGACAGATCGGATACACTTCCGTTAGAAGTCTGCACACTCTCACGCACTTCATTTACAACACCCTCAAGATCCCTGGAATTGCTGCTGATCATCCGGAAAATTTCCTGCAGCTTTGCCATAAAAGCATTGATGCCTCCACCGACAGATGCCACTTCTTTGTTGTTGGTAATGGTAACCCTGCGGGTCAGGTCACCCTGCTGGTTATCAATTCCGGAAATAATATCATTCATTTCCCTGTTCGTATTTGCAAGCGGATAAATTACCCACCGAAGCACTGCCACCATTGCTGAAAAAAGTGCCGCAATACTAATCAGAATCGTCACTATGCTTGTTCCGATTGAACTATGGTATGCAGATGTCAGTTTCTGTCTCTGTGCATTTGCATCCTGATTTACAATTTTCTTGATACTTTCGATATCCGACTCAATGGCATCTGCACACTTGCTGATCTTTCCATTGGCAAGTTCATAGGCATCTTCCTTTTTCCCTGCTGCGGAAAATGCCATAACATTGGCACATTCATACTTTAATTCTTCGTAATTTTTTTTGATGTCATTGTATTCTTTTTGGGTATCCGGTGTCACGTATGTCTTGTAACTTTCCAGATCTTTCTCCAATGCATCTTCCTGACTGCGGATTTTTTCCACCAGCTGGATCATGGAATCCAGATCCACCGCTATGATATGGGACAGTCCCAGATTATGCATGTCCTGCGTCTGTCTCTGGATTTCTGCCAGACCCGAAACATTCTTTAAAGATACTTCCGAAATCTGTACGGCACTCCGGTTAACGTTCTTGATATTAGAAACAGACATCACATTCGAGATGATACTGAATATTCCAAGTATAAATACCGGAATTAAAATGATAAGTTTGGTACTTAATTTCTTTTTCTGATTCATATGCTCCCACCTTTTAGCCTGCTACTGATTTTGTAATACCACTGACCAGATTATCCATCAGTTCCTGTAACTTTACGTGATTTGGATTTCCTGCTGCCATCGTATTCCCGAATGTCGTACATGCATCCCAGTAGCTGTTTCCGACACGCTGCAGTTTTCCGAATTCCGACTGTGCAATCACCGCCTGAATGGATGGGGAAGCCTTAACCGCATCCGAATCCGCCGCCTTTGTATTGGAAGGTCCCTGTCCGTTCATCTCAAACCGGACAGTCTGGTTCTGCTCATTGGTCATCCAGTCTGCCAGTTTTGCTGCCCACTGTGGATTTGCCGAATAAGCACTGACTCCCATCAGCTTATAGCCGGTAAAGGAAGCCATCTGTACCTGTTTTCCTGCCACGGTATAGGTTGGAAGCTTGGCTGCGCCAAGATCATCTCCCCAGATCTTTTTCAGTTCGGTCTCACTCCATACACCGCTTACCCCTGCAATTACACTGCCTTTTTTGGCATCTGTAATAAAATCTTCATTCACCGCATTTTTAAATCCACTGCTGGAACTGATATCAAGCATCGCCTGCGCAATATCCACGCCTTTGATCTCCCCTTCGGTGGAATTCCAGTCACAGTGGTTTGTCACATTGTCATCATTGACACCGAAATCCAGTCCTGTATTTCCGAAAAACGAATACAGATACCAGCCGGAAGACCAGTCCATCGTAAACTTCTTATGATTTTTTTCTGCTACTTTTAAAATGCCGTCAAGGGTTTTAACATCCGAATCGCTCAGGTACTTTTTGTTATAGTACAGAAAATACCCATTGTCCGCAGTCATGGGATATGCATAAAGCGTATCATCGACTGTGGCAGCGTCTATTGCGCCCTCCACATTTGCTTTTTTCACTTCGTCCGCATTCGGAACCGGATACAATGCACCGCCGGCCACCATAGAAGCCACCTGGTCATCTGCAAGGATAAACACATCAGCTGCGTTATGCACATCTCCAAGCACATTGTCACGCGTATCGGAATCCGCATTCTGTTCCAGGGTGATATCAAAAGTTGCCTGACCCTTATACTCTTCTTTGAAACTGTCGATCATCTTATTCAACGCATCATACGTTGATTCCTCTGCCCACACTCTCAGTTTTACCGTTCCGCTCGTCCTGTCCGTCTCCTGTGCACTGCCCTGCGTGGTCTCCGTTGCACCCTGAGGTACCGCCGATGCGCAGCCGCCCAGCATGGACACAGCAAAGATTCCTGCCAGCATGGCTGACAATAACCTCTTTCTCTTCATAAAGTCTCTCCCTTTCTTCATGTCGTTTCCACCTTTTGTTGTATATACACAAATTTCACCGTGGATTTACTGTTATTATACTATAAATATTTGCAAAAAACAGGCAAAATTGCATTTTTATTGCGCTTTTTTACCTGTTTTTTGCATTTTTATTATATTCTTTTAAGTGTTATCAGTTATAGATTATTTTAACATGTTTTCCAGTGCCGTCTTCGCCTGTGCAATGGCATCCGGAATCCCCGCCGGATTCTTTCCACCGGCCTGTGCCATATTCGGACGTCCGCCGCCGCCACCGCCGACGTTTCCGGCGATCGCCTTGATCAGATTACCGGCATGTGCCCCCTGCTTCATCGCTGCATCGGTTGCCATGGCAATCAGGTTTACCTTTCCGTCACAATCGGATGCGATCACTACGACGCCCTCACCGATCTTGTCCTTCAGCTGGTCACCGAGATCACGCAGACCATTCATATCCACACCGGATACGCTGGTTGCCAGAAGCTTCACACCTTTGACCTCCTGGATCTGATCCATGACATCCCCAAGTGCATCCTTGGCTGCCCTGCTCTTTAACGCCTCATTCTCACTCTGCAGCTCTTTCAGCTCCGCAGTCAGATGATCCAGGCGCTCTTTCAAGTTTGCAGGCGTAGATTTTACAACTTTAGCCGCTGCCTCAAATTCGTCTTCCATCTTTTTGTAATATGCAATGACATTGTCCCCAGTCAAAGCTTCGATACGACGTACTCCCGCTGCGACACCACTCTCCGAAAGGATCTTAAAGGTCTTGATCTCTGCAGTGTTCTTTACATGTGTACCACCACAGAATTCCTTCGAGAACTCGCCCATAGAAACGACGCGTACCTTTTCTCCGTACTTTTCGCCAAACAGAGCCATTGCCCCGGTCTTCTTTGCCTCATCAACGGTCATGATATCGGTACGGACTTCCATGCCCTCGTTGATCTTTTCATTGACCATGTCTTCCACTTTCTGTAACTCTTCCGGAGTCATGGCTGCAAAGTGTGTGAAATCGAATCTGGTACGTTCACTGTCCTGATAAGACCCCGCCTGCTCGACATGTGTACCCAGCACTTCACTATCCGGATACAGGGCCGACAAAGCATCATACTTCGCCTTCTCTACGATAGGAT
>ERZ1031467.407-NODE-407-length-13143-cov-6.022845_pt1 | contig 13143 bp, 8 predicted proteins | sample MGYA00517105_ERZ1031467 | MGnify/ENA primary metagenome ERZ1031467 (study PRJEB33719, sample SAMN04261155) | wastewater metagenome | biome: rural village; feature: human; material: feces | host: Homo sapiens | place: El Salvador | collected 2013-01-07 ...
ATTTATATTTATTTTTTAACAATATTGCCTTTAGTGTCAAACATATATTCTGTAGAACCCCATGCGGTGTTCATAGCGTCAATACGCTCTGCTAAGGTTGAATTAGTATTATTGTAACATTCAATAAATTCAGCATATTCTCCTCCATTCGTGAATTTTTTACCTTTAACCCAACAGTTATCCATCACAAAACCTGATTTAGATGCCGAACTAGCAATCAAACCAACATATTTTGTTTCTATCGACACAGAAGAATTCCAACATGACTTTATCAATAATAAGTCATTATTAGCACTACTTTGCATCATCTTTAGCAACTATTGTGTTATCTTTATTATAACAGCCAACAATCACAAAGTGATCCATCGGTGTTGGATGTGTTTTATCTGTCTTTATATTTGGATGGGCTATTACTCCACCAACAAATGTAGAACCAGAGGTTACACTGCTTGGTATTATATATGTATTTGTTATATCGCCAGTATTATAGCAAGCTTCAATTCGTGTTTCCAATTCTGATTTATACATATCAACATAAGCCTCACCTACAATGCCGCCAACAACACCTGCATTTGCTGTTATGTTGCCAATATTAGCACAATTCAAGATAGTTACATTTTTACGAATACGTCCTACGATACCTCCAACAAATGTAGACAAATGAGTAGATGCATCAACTGTGATATTAGCTTTATTGGTAAGATTCTTAATAACACCATTAGGACCAACACAGCCAAACAAACCTGCCATATCATTTTGCGCCAAAGAAGAGAACTTCATATTGCCAGTTATAGAATGACCATCACCATCAAATATACCACAGAACATCTTGGAGTTATCTCCAATAGGCTTCCATTCTCCATTTATAGTAATATCAGAGGTCATCTTGAAGTACTTACCATTATAATTTGTACCTTCAACATCCTTCTGCAACTTCATCAAATCGAAAATAGTAGCGATTTCATAAGGTGACGCTTCTGTACCTTTACCTTTAAAGTTTGTCGGAAGTTCGTTCTTGTTACCTATTTTTTGACCATCACGTCCAAACTGGTAGAAGAATCCATTATTAATTTGTACCTCCTTATTTGCCGGTATAACCTGGAATGTATAGATAGAACCATCAGCAAGCTCAGCCGAAATCTGAGTGTTCTTTATTTTCTGTGGAAACAATGCGAAATAAACAACAGCTTCACCTTTATCATTGATTGTTACGTTAGGGATATTGATAGAACCTGCATCAACAACCTTGTTTGTACCACCACCATTGTTGTATACTGTATTTATTCTTGACTTGCTTGCAAGTTTCTCACCGGTAATACACAATGAGGCTGTAGTTTTTGTAGTTACTCCAGGGAAACTCAAAGTCAGCTTAAAGAAAGCAGTCTTATAGCCGAACTTCAAATTAGGAATGTTGTCACCATCAGCAGCATTATAAGTGGCACTACCATAAAGCACACTCTTCTTTACAGCGCCCTGCCATGTACCATCTTGGTCTGAATAGTCCACCTCAATCTGGTTATCATTATTTACAGTAATAACATCGCCATTAGCTATATAGGCATTAACCATTTTACCATGTTCCAATTTGGTAGGAAGAGTACCAGTTAAAGTTGCCGACAATTGATTTGAGGACAAGGTAGAAACGGTGAATGCAGCTTTGTTTGCTGCATTGCTATTGCCAAATACAATAACTTTGTCATTGGCTTTATCCCATTTAGAAGTAATCACTTCATATTGTCCTCCTGTTTCAAGGCCATAAATGGTACGTGTACCATCCTCGCCACCAGTAGTAGCATTAATAGTCAGTGTTTGTCCTTGTGTAGTTGATTGATTATTCTCCACTACATCGTCCGACGAGCACGCAGCCAACAGCGCGAGTGCTAATGGCGCATACATCAAACTTGATAGTTTGTTTTTAATGTTCATGTTAGTAAAAATGTTTTTAGTTTGGTTATTTATAGTATTTAATTAGTATTCGGTAGTTTTGAAACAAATCTTTATATTTTTTTAAATTTTGCTTGTAAGATATAGGTTTATTTTGTATATTTGCGTAATACTTAGAAACAATCCATGTAAACGCACCGTTTATTTGGCTGCAAATTTAAAAAGACATTACCATAAAACAACAATAAATGCGTACAATTATATTCAAATTACGTACAAAGAATGAAGAAACATGCAGAAAACCGCTAAAAATGTTGATTATGTACACAATATGAACAATTATGTACATACATACACACGCACGAGACAAAACATGTTTAATTTTGCAAGCACAATTGCCTATGCAAGCAGTTTGACATGAAAACAAATGATTAATTCATTAAAGAACAACAATAAAAATCTTTAAACCTATCAAGAAATGAAAATTAGATTCAAGACCGAAACAGTCAAGTCATGGGCTATTTTGCTTCTGATGTTGATTTCCGTGTCCGTAGCTAATGCGCAAGACAAGGTATCGGGAGTTGTTAAAGACGACACTGGCGAAACTATGCCTGGTGTTAGCGTCACAGTGAAAGGCAGCAAGAGTGTTGGTGCCGTTACCGATATTGACGGTAACTTTACCATCAACGTAAGCCGCGGTGCTGTGCTTACTTTCTCTTTCCTTGGCTATAACCCACAAGAGGTTAAGGCTACTCCAGGAAAGCAGATGATTATCACCTTGCAGGAAGACAATAAGACCCTTAACGAGGTTGTCGTTGTGGGTTATCAGCCAGTTCGCCAGCGCGACCTCACCGGTGCTGTATCTAAAGCCGACGTTAAAGGCTTGACCAGCACTCCAGTATCATCATTCGACCAGACTCTTGGTGGACGCCTTGCTGGTGTAAACGTATCTTCTAACGAAGGTATGCCTGGTGGTAAGATGAATATGGTGATTCGTGGTAACAACTCGCTTACTCAAGAGAACTCTCCTCTGTACGTTGTAGACGGTTTCCCAGTGGAAGACGCTTCTGTTGCATCAAGCATCAACCCGCTTGACATCCAGTCGGTAAACGTATTGAAGGATGCCTCGGCTACCGCTATCTATGGTGCACGTGGCGCTAATGGTGTTGTTATCATCACTACAAAGAGTGGTCAGGAAGGCAAGCCAAAGGTTACATACGATGGCAGCTACGGATGGCAGAAAATCTCTAACAACATCGATATGATGAATGCTTACCAGTTTGTTGAGCTTCAGAACGAGATGTATTCTAAGGAGATGCAGACAAAGTATCTTGCCAACTATGAGGGCAAGCAGTGGACATTGGACGATTACAAGAACATCGCTCAGTACAACTGGCAGGACATGATTTTCCAGACAGCTCCTATCCAGAACCACAGCATCGGCCTTACCGGTGGTAGCAAGGAGGTACGCTACAACGCTTCTATCTCTTACTTCGATCAGGACGGTATCGTTATCAACTCTAACTATAACCGTTTACAGGGTCGTATGGGTAGCACATACAAGAAGGACAAGTTGAAGATTAACCTCAACGTTAACTACTCGCGTACAAACCAGGATGGTGCTTCGCCTTCGCAGCAGTCGTACACTGGTATGAACAACCTCTTCTATAGTGTATGGGGTTATCGTCCGGTAACACAGCCAGGTTTGCCTCTTACTTCATTGCTCGAGAATGCAACTGACGACGACGTAAATGGTACAAACGACTATCGTTTCAACCCGTACATGGACCTCAACAATGCTTACAACCACACATTGAACCAGTACACACAGTTCAACGGATACTTGGAGTATGAGTTTATGAAGGGATTGAAGCTTAAGGTTTCGGGTGGTTTCACCGACAGCCGTTACAACAACGACAACTTCAACAACTCGAAGACTCGTTACGGTAGCCGCCTCTCTAATGATAAGGTAAACGCGCGCGTGGTACGCTCGTCTCGTGCTACATGGCTTAACGAGAACACCCTTACTTATCAGACAAACATCAAGAAGAAGCACTTCTTCAATACTCTCCTCGGATTCTCTTTGCAGAACTCTGACTACGACTACTATTCATTCAAGACTATCCACATTCCTAACGAGAGCTTAGGTATGGCAGGTATGAGCCAGGGTACTCCTACTACAACAGTATCAACCAAGAGCTCATGGTCTATGATTTCGTACTTCGGACGTTTCAACTACAACTACTACTCGAAGTATTACGCAACATTTACAATGCGTGCCGATGGTTCTTCTAAGTTCCGCAAGGGCAACCGCTTCGGTTACTTCCCTTCAGGTTCTTTGGCATGGAATGTGGCTGAGGAGAACTTTATGAAGCCTCTTCGCATGTATATTGACAATGCTAAGATTCGTCTCTCTTGGGGTCTCACCGGTAACAACCGTGTAAGCGAGTATGCATCATATGGTCTTATGGATGTACAGAAGTCTTGGAACGGTCAGGTAACTCTTGGCAGCATCCCAAGTGGTGTATATCCTTTGAACGGCAACCAGAGCAACGTAGGTATGGTACCTACTACAGTTCCTAACAAGGACCTTAAGTGGGAGACTACTGAGCAGTGGAACCTTGGTTTCGACCTCAGCTTCCTCCAGGAGCGTATTGGTTTGACAGTAGACCTCTATCGCAAGAACACCCGCGACCTGCTGCTTAACTCTAACTTGCCATTGTCTTCGGGCTTCGTAAGCGCAATGAAGAACATCGGTAAGGTGCGCAACCAGGGTATCGAGCTTACTATCAACACTACAAACATCAAGACTAAGAAGTTTGAGTGGACCAGCAACTTCAACATCGCATTCAACCAGAACCGCGTAACCGAGCTTGCTGAGGGACAGAACGCATTGCTTACTGCAGCACAGTTCGACCAGAACTTCAACCAGCAGTCAAGCTATATCGCTATCAAGGGCAAGTCGATGGGTACTATGTACGGCTACATCTACGACGGCACATACAAGCTGGACGACTTTGACAAGAGCGGCAATACATACACACTTAAGGCAAATGTGCCTCACTTCTCAGGCGAGAACAACACACAGCCAGGTATGCCTAAGTATCGCGACATCAACGGTGACGGCGTAGTTGACAGCAACGACTGCACAGTTATAGGTAACGGTCTGCCTACACATACAGGCGGTTTCACCAACAACTTTGCATATGCAGGCTTCGACTTGAGCATCTTCTTCCAGTGGTCGTATGGCAACGATATTCTCAACGCCAACCGCCTCTTCTTCGAGAGCTCATGGAACACATCACGCGACTTGAACCAGTTTGCAAGCTATGCCAACCGTTGGACATTCGAAAACCCAACAAGCGACATTCCACGTGCAATCAACTCAGCATCTAATAAGGTGTTCTCTTCACGTATCATCGAGGATGGCTCATTCTTGCGTCTCAAGACCTTGACATTGGGTTACACATTGCCTAAGGCAGTAGTTACACGTCTGCACATCGATAACCTCCGCGTTTACTTTGCAGCACAGAACCTCTTCACAATCACCAATTACAGTGGCTACGATCCTGAGGTTTCTATCCGTAACAACGCCCTTACACCGGGTCTCGACTTCTCTGCTTACCCACGTGCTCGCCAGTTCAGCTTCGGTTTGCACATCGGATTCTAATCTGAATAAAAACACGGGTTAAGACAGAAGAAAGAATACTGAATACATATATATAATGTATATACTAAACAAATTATGAAAGCATTAAAAACATCTATAATAGCTTGCGCAGCACTTCTCTCTCTCGGCAGCTGCGACTTCCTCGACAAGGAGCCAACCATCACCACGTCGGGAAGTTACTTTAACAACGAGTCAGAGGCTGAGTCGTTCCTCAGCGGCATCTATGCCACTTTAACACAGCCTACATTCTATGGCAACCAGTACTTCTACCTTGCAGGTGGCGACGATCTTGAAGCATATGGCGGTTCGGGCCGTGCTCCATCGAATGCAGGTATGATTTGTAACAACGCTACAACAAGTGACCCTTACGTAGCTGGCTTATGGTACACACTCTACAACGGTATCGACCGCGCCAACACTATGTTGGAGAATCTGCCTAAGGTACCAGGTTTGAGCGAGGCAAAGAACAAGTTGTTTACTGCACAGACACGCTTCTTGCGCGCATTCTACTACTTCAACCTTGTACAGTGCTGGGGTGATGTGCCTTTCAAGACCACATCTACACAGACAGTAGAAGGATTGCAGATAGCACGCACACCAAGAGCAGAGATATACGACTTTATCTGCAAAGAGATGGACGAGGCAGCTAACGACCTTCCAACAGCAGCAGAATTGAGCTATCTGCCAGGTAGCGTGTCGAAGTCGGCAGCTTGGGGTATCCTTGCACGTGTATATATGTTCCGTGCAGGCGAACACTTCCGCGAGAACAAGACAGCTAACGAGGCCGAGATAAAGGGCTACTTTACTAAGGCCGACGAGTATGCCAAGAAGGTTATGGGCGAAGGTCATGGTCTTGCACCTAAATATTGGGACTTCTTTATCGACCAGTGCTCTGACAAGTATAATACTACTGGTAAGGAGAGCATTTGGGAAGCTGAGTTTGCAGGTAACTATACTACCGACATCATCAGCGAGGGTCGTACTGGCAACATCATCGGTATCCAGGCTCCAGATCTTTCTAAGGACGAGTCGCTTGTAGGCAAGTCAGACCCAGGTTATGGATATGCCTTCTTCTGGAGCACACCTAAGCTCTACGAGTTGTACGAGGCAAACGGCGACATCGACCGTATGAACTGGAACATTGCTCCATTTACATACACTCAGTCGGTTAGCGGTAAGGGTGTTGATGGCCGTATGTTTGAGTTTGGCAAGCTTGCTGAGGTAAAGGGTCAGTATTGGGACAAGTCGTACCAGTATGGCGAAGGTGTTATTCTTGATGCAAAGAAAAACCTCTCTAAGGGCGACTGCGAGAAGACAACAGCATCAGAGAATTACGACCGCTCATGTGCCAAGTGGCGTCGCGAGTACGAGTCGGAAGGCTTGAAGAAGAACAAGAACTTCACCTCAATCAACTTCCCTATCTTGCGCTACTCTGACGTATTGCTTATGGTAGCCGAGTGTGAGAACGAGATTAACGGTGCTCCAACACAGCTGGCTTACGACTGCATCAACGAGGTTCGCAAGCGTGCCAATATCACAACAATCCCTGACATGTCAATGAATACAGAGACATTCCGCAAGGCAGTTAAGGACGAGCGCGCTATGGAGCTTTGCTTCGAGATGACACGTCGTTGGGACCTTATACGTTGGGGCGAGTTTGTTCCTACAATGAACGCACTTGTATCACGTGCCAAGGCAGGTACCAACTGGAAGTTCGGTCCAAGCAACGTATTCAACTACTTCAATGTATCTGACGCTTACCTCTACTTCCCAATTCCTTCGAGCGAGATGGCTGTTAACAAGCTTATCACATCTAACAACCCAGGTTGGTAATAAACTTAAGCGGGCTACGGTATAAAAAGCCGTAGCCTGCGAAAGCAAAAATCATAATATCTAAACAATTTTAAAACAATGAAACGAATTAAATATTATATATTCCTCCTCTTGGGCATGGCGTCGCTGGCAAGCTGCAGCGACGAGCTTAAGGAAAACGTATCGATGAATGTCGGCGTTCAGACTGAGGAAGGCGTAACCGTTCAGGGCAATGAGATTACTGTAAAGGCAGGTACACCAGTTGTATTCAACATCTCTGGCGATCCTGACAACATCTCATTCTGGAGTGGTGAGGAAGGTAGCGCATATGCCAACAAAGACCGTATTGTAGTAGACGCAAACGAAGTAGAGTCGTCAACACTCCACTTCAAGATATGGGCACGTTATGGAAATGGCGATTGCACAAAGGATGTTCTACATATGTATATGTCGGAAAACTTCCCAGGCATTGCAGGCAACGACTTTGAGGCAGATGCTAAGCTTATGAACGAATTCCAATGGACCGACTTTGCATCAAGACTTACCGACAAAGAAGGCAAGAACATCACACTGCCACAGGCTCCTGTAGGCAACATCAAACAGGCTCCTGAATATTCGGTAAACATCACCGACTTGCTTGGCAAGCGAATTGCTTTTGCATTCCACTACCAAGGCTTGAAGAATACAGCAGCACAGCCACGCTTTGAGTTCAGCCAGTTCTATATCGAGAACAAGATGAAGAACGGTACAACATCTAAGCTCTACGCTGGCGACTTAGGCTTTACTCCTATCAACATGCAGTGCAAGGAAAACCTTGAGGACCAGAGAGGAATGACAACAAACCGTGAGTATGGCTCGGTTACCAACAACGTGAGCGGTATATGGAACCTGACAGACATCAAGAATGGTAACTTCGCTATCCACAGCTCAGCTGCCAACAAGGCTTTGAAGAACTCATGGCTTGTATCTAACCTCTTTGTAGCCAACGCTTGCTCACCAGACAAGGGCTTGACAGTAAAGAACATGAGCCAGAGCACAGATTCGTACAAATATACTTACACAAAGCCGGGTAAGTATACTGCAACCTTCATCGGTACAAACAGCAACTACAAGCATGAGTCGCGCGTTATCCGCGAATTGACTATCAACGTTACTGAGTAAAGATTAGGTATATATAGCGTCGCCGGAGGCGGCGAACTATAAATAGTTTGCCTCCTTCGGCGATAGTTGTAAAAATGATATCTAAAAACCCATAATACTAATATGAATCAAAAAACTAAAAGTAGAATCTTAGCCGCTTTTGTTGGTATGGCAGGTTTATCTGTTTGCCAGAATGCAGCAGCTCAGATGTACGACGACCCTCGTATGTTCTCTTTTGAGAAACAAACGGAGTTGCAGTTCATCTCTGCAGAAAAGTCGGCTGTAGAGCTTAGCGGCACCCACTTTAAGAACGGCAACAAGTCGCTTCAGTGGACATTCCAGCCGGGAGCATCGCTACATATTAAAAAGGACCTTCAATTTGAGCCAAAGATTCAAGGCAGTCGCGATAATTATCTCGCTGCTTTCATTGTTTGGATATACAACGAGACCCCAGCACCTGGCAAGCAGATTCAGGTAAACTTCCTTAAAGACGGCAAGCAATGTACTACATTCCCTATCAACATCAACTTCAAGGGTTGGCGTGGTGTTTGGGTGTGCTACGAGCGTGATATGAAGGGCAAGCCACAGGTTGGCATGAACGAGATTCGCATCGACGCTCCTGACGTTAAGGGCAAGCTCTACTTCGACCACCTTATTACTGCTATCAAGGTAGACCCACGTCAGCAGACAGCCGACGAGCAGGTACCTTTCGTAAACGTACGCTCAACCAACCACTGGTTGCAGGTAAGAAAGTTCTACAACATCAAGCCAGATATCGAGCTTACACCGCTTACCGATCAGCAGCGTGCCGAGATAAAGGTTATTGAGCAGCGTTTCCGCGATATCATCTACACTCCTGCAAAGCTTTATCCTAAGCAGATGAACGAGATTCGCGCCAAGTTTGCCAAGTATGGCATCAGCAAGAAGAAGGGAGTTATCACTGGTAAGGCTATATGGTTTGTGCGTCATGCCGAGGCTTACGAGCGTATGATCTCGCCTTGGGACAAGCGCATCCTTACACGTACTGGATATGAAATGACCGACTACTTCACCCTCATGCAGCGTATAGCTATCGCTTATAACAACGCTGTAGAGGATGCCGACAAGGACGAGCTTAAGAAGATGTTCCTCCTTATGTACGAGCACATCACCGATCAGGGTGTTTGCTGGGGAAGCTGCTGGGGAAACATCCACCACTATGGCTACTCAGTGCGCAACATGTATGCTGCCTACTTCCTTATGAAGAATGTATTGAAAGAGGCAGGCAAGCTGGACGAGGCTGTACAGACTATGCTTTGGTACTCGCAGACCAACGAGCTATATACAAAGCCTGTTGAGAACGGTATCGACATGGACACATTCAATACTGCATCTATCGGTTGTATGAGTTCTATCCTTCTAATGGACGACTCACCAGAGAAGGTACGCTACTTGCGCTCTTGCGGTCGTTGGCTTGACTGGGGTTGTCGCCCTGCAAAGGGATTGGACGACTCATTTAAGATTGACGGCTCGGGCTATCATCACTGTAATAACTATCCTGGCTACTCGGTAGGTGGTTTGAACGGTGCAACTCAGATGATATACATCCTCAGCGGAACAGAGTTTGGTGTAGGACAGCTTGCTCATCAAACTGTTAAGAACGCTCTTATGGCAATGCGCTTCTTCTGCAACAAGATTCACTTCCCATTAGCTCTATCTGGCCGTCACCCTAACGGCACTGGTAAGCTTACACCTATCCACTATGCTTTCATGACATTGGCAGGTACACCTGACGGTACACAGCAGTATGACAAGGAGATGGGTAATATGTACATGCGCCTGGCAGATGGAGCCAACTCAACTCTCGATAAGAAGATGAAGCTCAAGATACAGATGCTTGGCTGTGCACCAGAAGACGATCCTCAAGGAAACCTTGCACTAAGCTATGGATGTACATCAGTACAACGTCGCGACAACTGGTCGGCTGTTGTACGTGGAACAAGCCGCTATCTGTGGGGAGCAGAACACTATGTAGGCGAGAACCTATATGGTCGTTACCTTGGTTACGGCAGTATGCAGATACTCACCGCTCCTAAGGGCGAGAATGTAACACCAAAGTCAAGCGGTTGGGTACAGAATGGTTTCGACTGGAACCACATTCCTGGCACAACAGCAATCGTATTGCCTTTGGAAGACTTGAAGGCAAAGATTCGCAACGTGGACATTTCATCAGGTGTTGAGGAGATGCTCTACTCGGACGAGGCTTTTGCTGGTGGTTTGTCACAGCGCGGTGTTAACGGCAACTTCGGTATGAAGCTGCACGAGCACGACAAATATAACGGTTCGATGCGCGCACGCAAGTCGTACCACTTCTTCGACAATACTATCGTTTGTCTTGGTACTGGCATTGAGAACATCGTTGACCAGCATCCTACAGAGACTACAGTATTCCAGGTTGCTGCTACCGACTCTAAGGCAGAGAACTACTGGAAGGATTATAAGGTAGGCGATGGAAAGTCATGGCTTGACAACCTTGGCACTGGCTACTACACACCACAGCCAGTTAAGTTCTCAGGTTTGGTTAAGCAGGAATCGCGTACAGAAGATACCGACAAGCCAACTGAGGGAATGTGGGCATCGCTCGTATTCGACCATGGCAAGGCACCTAAGAACGCTTCGTACGAGTATGCTGTTATACCTAACACAACTCGCGAGCAGATTGATGCCTTTGCAGCAGCACCTACGTATAAGGTATTGCGTGCCGACAACCAGGCTCACATCGTAAGCTCGGACGCTACTCACACTGTATCGTACGTTCTCTTCGAAACTCCTAAGGATATGCTTCCTGGAGGTCCGCTGTTGAAGACAGACACTACATGTTTGGCAATGGTACGTATGGTTAGCGCAAAGAAGATGCTTCTGACAGTAGCACAGCCAGACCTTGCATTGTATCGCGGTCCAAGCGACGACGTATACAAGGATGGCAAGCGTGTTGAGCGCAGTGTATACAGCCGCCCATGGCGTCATAACCCAAGCTTGGAGATTCCGGTTCGCGTAACATTGTTGGGCAAGTGGAACTTCGAAGGCAACGAGGCTATAAAGCTCGTTGAGCAGACAAACAAGACAACAACAATAGAGTTTGTATGTAAGGACGGACTTAGCTTCAATGTTGAGCTTGAGAAATAATAAATAATGTAGGAGGTACATCTTTTAGGCATACAGCTATATAAAGAAAACTTACGTGGAGGAGTGTCAGATAACTCCTATTCTGACACTCCCCCATCTATAAATAGAAATTTAATAAAAACTAATAACAAAACAAATGAATAACATTAACAAGACAATCGCTGCCCTATTCATGGCAGCAACATTCCTCCCGATGTCTGCACAGACAACAGCCAAGAAAGAGTGCTGCAAGCAGAAGACAGAATGCAGCAAGAAAAAATGCTGCAAGACTGGCTGCGAGAAGATGAAAGAGCGTATGGACAAGTTGGCAAGCGACGATGTAAACTTTGCCACTCGTCAGTATACATTGATGCTTGACCAGGTAGGTCGCAAGGGTAAGGTGAACAACCCACGTACTATCGACAAGATGGGTCGTTTGGTATGTGTTCCCATCGACGACTGGTGCTCAGGCTTCTTTGCAGGCGACCTCTGGGAAATGTACAAGCTTACAAACGACAAGCAGTGGGCAGAGCAGGCAAAGCGCTTTACCGAGAACCTCGACTCTATACAGTACCTTACATGGCACCACGACGTAGGCTTCATGATTGGCAGCAGCTACCTTAACGGTTATCGCATCAACCCAACAAAGGCTTACAAGAAGGTTATCGTTCAGACAGCTAAGTCGCTCAGCACACGTTTCCGCAAGGGAGCTGGCGTTATTCAGTCATGGAACGTAGACCGCGGATGGCAGTCGAAGCGTGGATGGACATGTCCTGTTATTATCGACAACATGATGAACCTTGAGCTTTTGTTCGAGGCTACAAAGCTTAGCGGTGACTCTACATATTGGAAGGTTGCTACAAGCCATGCAGACGCAACATTGAAGAATCACTTCCGTGAGGATGGCAGTTGCTACCACGTAATCGACTACAATCCAAATACTGGTGAGGTTTTGCACAAGCACACAGCCCAGGGTTATGCTCATGAGAGTGTATGGGCACGCGGTCAGGCATGGGCTATCTATGGCTTCACAGTATGCTATCGCTATACCAAGGACAAGAAGTATCTCGACCAGGCTGTACGTACACTCAACATGATGTTGCGTCATCCGAACATGCCAAACGACCTTGTTCCTTACTGGGATCTCAACGCTCCTAATATTCCTAACGAGCCACGCGACGTTTCTACAGCAGCTTGTATCGCTTCAGCTCTGTACGAGATGGACAAGTACTTGCCAGAGAATGGCTATCATGCTCTTGCCGACCGCATCATGACATCTCTCTCATCACCAGCTTACCTTGCTGAGCTTGGAAAGAACGGTTGCTGGTTGCTTATGCACTCAGTAGGAAGTATTCCTCACGGTGCCGAGATTGACGTTCCTCTGAACTATGCTGACTACTACTTCTTGGAGGCATTGAACAGAAGATAATATCAAAACAAAGAGGGTGTGTCAAAATAGGAGTTAACGGAAGTTTGGGCTTCGCCCGAAGTTA
>ERZ1031467.423-NODE-423-length-12894-cov-6.904899_pt1 | contig 12894 bp, 10 predicted proteins | sample MGYA00517105_ERZ1031467 | MGnify/ENA primary metagenome ERZ1031467 (study PRJEB33719, sample SAMN04261155) | wastewater metagenome | biome: rural village; feature: human; material: feces | host: Homo sapiens | place: El Salvador | collected 2013-01-07 ...
CACTCCTATGAGAGCTGCAAGTCCCTCGCGGCAGATGGAACGCGAAAATGAGATGATCGTTATTTCACATCGCCTTTTTGGCTGAAGGCGCAGCCGGCGCCGGTCGCAAGGGCGAGATATCGGCTGCCTGCCGAACCTTGCCCTGAAAACCGTTCCGAAAATTTTTTCAAAAATCCCCTTGCAAAATACGGCGGAATCGTATATAATACTTTTCGTCGCACAGCGAGAGTGCTGACAGCGAAATGAATATCTTGACTGAATGAAAATTTCCTGTTGACACGAAGTAAACGATATGATACAATATCAAGCGTCGCTGAAATGCCAAGACTTACATCGGCTCGATCCGAAAAAATAAGACTTGACAAAAGACAAAACTGTGATATAATAATATCGCTGTTAAGCAAATGCGGAAGTAGCTCAGTGGTAGAGCACAACCTTGCCAAGGTTGGGGTCGCGGGTTCGAGTCCCGTTTTCCGCTCCATAGTTAGTTACATCGTAAGATGTTTCTATAGATTCCTGAATAGCTCAGCCGGTAGAGCGCGTGACTGTTAATCACGATGTCGCAGGTTCGAACCCTGCTTCAGGAGCCAATAGGGGTATCGCCAAGCGGTAAGGCAACGGACTCTGACTCCGTCATGCGTAGGTTCGAATCCTACTACCCCTGCCAAATGATCCACTAGCTCAGTCGGTAGAGCACTTGACTTTTAATCAAGGTGTCCCGCGTTCGAGTCGCGGGTGGATCACCATATGTGGCCTGTTCGTCAAGCGGTTAAGACACCGCCCTTTCACGGCGGGTTCGGGGGTTCGAATCCCCCACAGGTCACCAATGTGGGCGATTAGCTCAGCTGGGAGAGCGTCTGCCTTACAAGCAGAATGTCAGCAGTTCGATCCTGTTATCGCCCACCAAAAGGCCCGGTGGTGTAGTGGTCTAACATGCCGCCCTGTCACGGCGGAGATCGTCAGTTCAAATCTGATCCGGGTCGCCACTTTTATTTGCCTCGGTAGCTCAGTTGGTAGAGCAAAGGACTGAAAATCCTTGTGTCAACGGTTCGATTCCGTTCTGAGGCACCATTCCTGCGGCTGTGGCGGAATGGCAGACGCGCTACTTTGAGGGGGTAGTGATCTTTCGATCGTGTGAGTTCAAGTCTCACCAGCCGCACCACTCTTTTTTCTACTTGATTCCCTCAATTTAATTTTATATGCGGTCGTGGCGGAACTGGCAGACGCGCTATCTTCAGGCGGTAGTGGAGTAATCCGTGAGAGTTCAAATCTCTCCGACCGCACCACTAAAATGAGAAAAAGCTCATCCAATGGATGAGCTTTTTTATTGCGCTTGCCGGAATGGAGCGTGGGGCTGCTTTCTCTGGCGGCGTGCCTTGCGCCGTCCTGCGGCAGGTATTTTTGTATCGGTATTCTAAGGAAAGAGGAGATCTTTTTCATTCGCCGCGTGACGAAGAATGTGTACCCCTCAAAATGGGAAGCCTGTTTGCCCGGCGCGATTATGGTATAATATATACTACGATGTCTGCCCCTTTTGCAAGGCGGTGGATGACGCATTGGGGATCGGCACCGCGATGTCATTCGTGCGATGCACCATCCTTCAAAGCTTATAACCCTTTGAACCTGTTGCCCATCGGCATGGGGCTTTGGCATTGATTGGCACGCGAATGCGTACCCTCATGGAGTTTACTATGGAAAAGAAATTGGTCATCATTGATGGCAGCAGCCTTTTATACCGCGCGTTCTATGCGCTGCCGCCCACTATGACATCGCCGGATGGGATCCCGACGAATGCGGTCTATGGATTTCTGCGGATGCTGCTCGGTCTCTATCGCGATCTGGATCCGGAATATATGGCAGTGACCTTCGACAAGGATCGACACACCTTCCGCACGGAGATGTACGAGGGATACAAGGCCACGAGAAAGCCGGCACCGGATGAGCTGGTGCCGCAGTTTGAACTCATCCGCGACGTGATGCAGGTGATGGGTGTCGCGGTGTACAGTCTTGACGGCTACGAGGGAGATGACATCTTAGGGACGCTCTCTCTTCGCTATGAAAAGGAAATGCCGGTCAATATCGTGACGGGCGACCGCGATGCGCTGCAGCTCTCAAGCAGCCGGACGACGGTCTTCCTCACGCAGAAGGGCATCACGAATATGGCAGCCATGACGCCGGAAGCGGTCTTCGAAAAGTACCACATAGAGCCGCGTCAGGTGATCGACATGAAGGCGCTCATGGGGGATACCGCAGACAATATCCCCGGCGTGCCGGGGATCGGCGAGAAGACGGCTTTGAAGCTCATCACGCAGTATGATGATCTGAATAATCTGTATGCCCATGTCGAAGAGATCAAAGGCGCGCAGGGAAAGAAGCTCATCGCGAATAAAGAGCTGGCCTATCTTTCCTATGACCTGGCGACCATCAAGCGTGACGTGCCGCTCAAGACGTCTCTGGAAGAGATGCATCAGCCCGTTCATTTTGAGGAAATGCGTGTCCTTTTCCAGAAGCTTGGGATCAATCTTTTGCAGCAGTTCGCCGGCCTTCCGCGCTTCCGTGCGTTGGCGGAAGCAAAGAAAGAGGAGAGCCAGAGAGAGCTTGTAAAGGCTGAACCTTGGCAGGGAGAGGCATTTGACGAAAAGATCGCAGCCCTTGTGATCGATCGCTCCGGGATCGCGCCTTTCTTCACGGCAAGGTCTGCGGTCGTTGTGAGTGAGGGACGGGCGTACACGGCGGTGCCGGCACAGTATGAGAAGCTCGCAGAGGCCCTCGCGAAAGCGAAAGCTGTGGTGACAGTCGATGCGAAAGCCCTCATGGAGTCTAATTTCCCCTCGGAGCATCTGCCGCTCTTTGATGTGCAGCTCGCCTCCTACCTGCTGGATCCGGCGCGCGTGACGTACCCCTTATCGTACATGGCAGGACTCTATGGAGTGCCCGAAGTCTTTGCGGATGAGATGGAAGATTTCGCAGACAAGGGCAGTCTCATCGGAGATTTCCTGTCGAAGATCTATGGGCCGTGCTGCCGCAAGCTCGAGGAAAATGGAGTGATGTCACTTTTCACAGACGTGGAAGAGCCGCTCGTCAAGGTGCTTTCCACGATGGAGAAGGCCGGCATCGCGACAGACCAGCAGCGCTGGCAGGAGGTCAAGGCGGACATGGAGAGTGAGCTGCGCCTCCTCGTGAAGGATATCTACACCGAGGCAGGGGAACCATTCAATATCAATTCGCCCAAACAGCTCGGACATATCCTTTTCGAGAAGCTGGGGATGCCGGCGGGCAAGAAGACGAAGACCGGCTACTCGACTGCTGCGGACGTGCTGGAGAATCTGGCAGTCAGCTATCCCTTTGTGGGGAAGATCCTTCGCTACCGCACGCTCTCGAAGCTGATCTCCACTTACCTCGAAGCGCTGCCGAAGCTCATCCGTAAGGAAACGGGCCGCATTCATGGCTCCTTCAACCAGACGGTGACGGCTACGGGCCGTCTTTCAAGCTCGGATCCGAACCTGCAGAATATCCCTGTCCGCACGGAGGAAGGGAAGAAGATACGCTCCCTTTTTGTACCGGGCGAGGGCTATGACTGCTTCATCTCTTCGGACTACTCGCAGGTCGAGCTCCGTATTCTTGCGCATATGTGCGGTGATGAGAGCCTGATCGCGGCCTTTGCGAACCATGAGGACATCCACCGCCGCACCGCGGCCGAAGTGCTGGGCATCCCCTTCGAAGAAGTCACCGATGAGCAGCGAAGCCATGCGAAGGCTGTCAATTTCGGCATCATCTACGGCATCAGCGGATTCGGACTTTCCAAGCAGCTCGGCATCACGCCCAAGCAGGCGCAGGACTATATCGACAGGTACAATGCCCGCTACCCGAAGATCCTGGGCTTCATGCAGCGTATGATCGAAGAGGCCAGGGAGACGGGACGTGCCGTCACGCTTTTTGGTCGCTATCGCGAGCTTCCGGACATCCGCAGCAAGAATTTCATGCGCCGTTCACTCGCAGAACGCATGGCGATGAATACACCGATCCAGGGTACGGCCGCAGATATCATGAAGATGGCGATGATCGCTGTCTATGACAAGCTGAGGAAGGGCCACTATAAGAGCCGCGTTCTTCTGCAGGTCCATGATGAATTGGTCGCAGAGGTGGTGGCGGAGGAAAAAGAGGAGATCGCTGCTCTTTTAAAAGAAACGATGGAATCCGTCGTCACGCTCAAAGTCCCGCTCCTCGCCGACGTCCATGCGGGGAAGAACTGGGCGGAGACGAAGTGAGCGGAAAGGCTGGAGACTAGGGATTAGTAGCTAGGGATTAGGGAAACACTGATTAAATCGTTGTCAGATTTTACTCTTGAATTTTTATGCATAGCGAGGAATAGCCTGACGCGAATAGCGAGCTATTTAAGGAAGGTTATGACGAAGCTATGTATAAAAATTCTTGTAAAATCTGACTCTGCGATTTAATCAGCGTTTCCTTATGTTTGCGATACGAGAAAACCGCTAATTTCAAACCTTCGCATCGCTTCATATGTAATTGAAGCAAAGCTGCCACCACAACCCTGAACCTTGAACCCTTATCCCTTTTCTCATTATCATTCAAAGGAAGTTATCTCATTATGTATCGTATCGGATTATCCGGCGGCGTAGGCTGCGGGAAAAGCACAGTCTCCTCCTACCTGAAGGAGCTGGGGATCCCCATCATCGATGGGGACATGCTCGCGCGCGAGGCAGTGCGGCCGGGCAGTGCGGCCATGGAAGACATCCGGCGCGCCTTTGGCGAGGCCATTTTCAATAAGGATGGGACGCTCGATCGGCTGAAAACGGCAGAGATCGTTTTCACGCAGGAAGAGAAACGCCAGCAGCTGAATGCCATCATCCATCCCTTCATCTGGCACCGCACGCAGGAAGAGCTTCTGAAGGCCCAGGAGGAAGGTCATGACCTTGTTGTACTCGACATGCCGCTCCTGCTGGAGATCTCCTGGCAGCTGCGTGTGGAAGAGGTCTGGATCGTCAAGGTACCGCTGGAAATGCAGATCGAGCGTGTCACGCTCCGCGACGGCTTCACCAGAGAGCAGGTCCTTGACCGCATCCATAAGCAGATGCCGACGGACAATAAGCTGAACTATGCGGATGTCATCATCGACAACAGCCGCTCCGTCGAAGACACCCGCCGCCAGGTGAGAGAAGCCCTCGCGAAGGCGAAGGAACGGATGAGGAATATTAGGGACTAGTGGCTGGTGACTGGTAACTAGGGATTAGACTAGGAGACTACAGATTTTCTTGTATCGTCGTTTTAAGCGAAGCGGGAGATCTTTTTCGTTCGCGGTCAGGGACTCACGCTTTCCCCACATGTACCACGTATCTCTCCGCTTTCCTCATCTGTCTTTCATACCGCCAGTGCCCTATCCGCCCCTGCGGGGCACCTTCCCCTAGAGGGGAAGGCTGACGATACGAGGGAAACCTGCTGTCAAAAGGCCTTTGGGTATCGCCACATATATATTCGCGGCGAAGCCGCCACCACACCCCTGAACCCTGAACCCCGCATCATTTTTGCCTGAAAGGAGCTGAATCCATGAGAACCTCTTTGAAACGGAAAAAGAGAGAAGTCCACAGACATCAGGGAAATACGGGGGCCATGCTCTTCACCCTTCTTCTGGCTATTCTGTGCGGTCTTGCGGTCTACATCCTTTCGGACATTTCCTTCATGCGTCCCTCGCGGGAGATCTCTCTCCTCATTTCAGCGAGCGCGAAGAAGGAGGAGATCTCGCCGGCTCTTTTAGAAGCCGTCATCCTGACGGAGAGTAAATTCGATAAAAAGGCGGTCTCCCATGTGGGCGCGATCGGCATGATGCAGCTCATGCCGGATACCGCAGAGTGGATCTCCGAGGAAAGCGGCCTTCCGGCGAACCGTCTGGAGCGTCCCGAGGAAAATATCCCGCTGGGCGCCTGGTATATCAATTACCTGTTAAAGGAGTATCACAACAATGAAATCCTTGCGCTGGCCGCGTACAATGCGGGCCGCGGCAATGTGGACCAGTGGATGAAGGACTATGGCTGGAAGGAAGGCTTCTCCGACATGAACCAGATCCCTTTCCCTGAAACGCGGGAATTTGTGAAGTCCGTCACCGCATCCAGAGACAGGCTTGAGGCAGAACAGGCGGAGAAGTGACTGGGGACTAGTGACTAGGAATCAGAAGTCAAAGGTTAGAAGTCAGAAGTCAGAAGTCTAATGTCTAACATCTCCTAGTCTTCCAGTCTCATAGTCTCATTTAGAAAGGAGTCACCATGGCTGACGTGGATGAAAAAACAAAGAAGGCGCGTGCGGAGCGCCGCGAGAAGCTGCTTGCCTGGTACGAGGAGAAGGATCTTCCCCCGGTCATCGGCGACTATGAGCTTCGCATCATTGATGAGCAGCACGACCGTATTTATTATGCCTTCGGCTGGTTTCACAAGTCGAATGGATGGAAGATCCGCGTCTTATATGATGAGGAAACGGCGGATTACATGGTGAAGATGGATCTGCACATGATCACGCTGACGGAGATCGAATGCATCACGGGCGATCTTGAGGAATTTAAACGCCTCGTGAAGCTGCTGACACCGGAGGCGATCGAGAAGGAGCTCATCCATCGCGAGAAGGTCTCCATTCTGGTCGAGGGCAAGGGCTTCATGGTCTGGGACTATGAAGAGCTGCTGCCGGAGAAGCTCGGGCACTATGTGCGCGTTATTGCACCGAAAATGCCGCTCCTTGGGCTGAACGGCTCCTACATCATCGCTGCCTATGAGTGTGAAGAAAAGGATACAGGGATCCTTTTCTTCTATAACATGTATCGCGATGAGTACTACGGCGAGCTTCGCGCCAAGGGCATCCCGGGCATCATTCATCAGTATGATGCCAAATCCATCGAAGCACTTGAAGCTGCGATCGAGAAGCACTTGGAAAAGGATCTGAAGGAGCTCTATGAGCATCCGGTGATCGAGGATTAGAGGGTTCAAGGTTCAGGTTGATGGGTTCAGGGTTCGCCCGTGGGGCAGCTCACTCCTTGATTACGTTTGAAAGCCTCGATTGAATGAGAAATTAGGGAAACGCTGATTAAATCTGACAACGATTGAATCAGTGTTTCCCTAGGAATGAAGCTGGCGGCTCCGCCGCAAATATATATTGCAGCGAAGCTGCCACCACAACCCTGAACCCTGAACCCTGAACCCTGAACCCTGAACCCTGAACCCTGAACCTTGAACCTTGAACCTTTTTTATTGCTTTCCCTTTACAACGTATGGTATAATAGTATCGCAAGTTATGTGTATAGAATTTCCTGGTGAGTGAGCTGCGGCTCACTTTTTCTTATATATGGAACAGTTTCGTGAACGGACGCATGCGCATCGGGGAAGGGACATATTTTTATCGCGCGGATGCTGCGATCTATGGAGCCCTTGCTCTTTTAGGAGCACTTCGGCGTTCACGTTTGATTGATTTCAAGGAGGCTTATCATGGCACATAAAGCAATCGAAGAAGCCGTAGAAGCTTTGCTGGAACCGATCCTAGATGCGGACGGCATCGAACTTGTCGATGTCGAGTATGTCCGTGAAAGGAATTGGATCCTTCGCATTTTCATTGACAAGGAAGGCGGCGTGGATCTCGCAGACTGCCAGAGCATCAGTGAGAAGGCCGGCGAGATCCTGGATGAGAAGGATATCATCCCGGATAACTACATGCTGGAGGTCTCTTCTCCGGGGCTCGATCGTGTATTGAAGAAGGATAAGGATTTCCGCCGCTATGCGGGAAGCGATGTGGACGTGAAGCTGTTTGCTCCGCTCGAAGAGGCAGGCGGCGGCAAAGCGTTCACCGCGCATCTGGAAGGGCTCACCGAGGAGGGTGATCTGGCGCTGACGCTCGCAGACGGTAAGGAAATCGCATTGCATAGAGATAAAATTTCACAAGTAAGACTTCATTTTTCGTTTTAATCGAGGAGGAATAGTTCATCGTGGACGGCAAGGTATTATTGGAAGCAGTAGAAGCCCTGGTCAAGATCAAAAAAGTTGACAGAAATATGGTATTTGATGCACTGGAAATGGTGCTTCTGACCGCTTACAAAAAGGAAAGCGGCAGCAATGCCAAGGCTTCGGTCTCTCTTAATCGTGAAACCGGCGAATATAAAATTTATGAAGAAAAGACCGTCGTGGACGAGATCCATGAGGACTCTGAAAATGCGATCAATGAGATCACGGTGGAAGAGGCAAAGAAGATCGACCGCAGCTATGAAGCAGGCGACATGCTCCGCATCGATGTGACACCGAAGAATTTCGGCCGTGTCGCAGCGCAGGCCGCCAAGCAGGTCATGATCCAGAAGCTGCGTGAAGCAGAGAGAGGCTCCATCTATGACGAATTCTCCGGTCGTGAAGGGGATGTGATCACCGGCGTAGTGAAATGGAATGAATCCCGCACCATTTTTGTAGACCTCGGCCGCGTAGAAGGGATCCTGCCTTTCGCAGAACAGATCGAAGGCGAAGAATTCCAGCCGAACGATAAGATCAAGTGCTATGTCCTCGAAGTCAGAAAGACCACGAAGGGACCGGAGATCATCCTCTCGAGGACCCATCCGGGCCTGCTGAAGAGACTTTTCGAGCTGGAGGTACCGGAAATTTACAGCGGCACCGTGGAGATCAAGAGTGTCGTCCGTGAAGCGGGCTCCCGCTCCAAGATCGCCGTATATGCGATGGATCCGGCTGTCGATCCGGTCGGCGCGTGCGTCGGGCCGAAGGGACAGCGTGTACAGAATATCGTGAACGAGCTGCATGATGAAAAGATCGATATCGTCCGCTGGGACGAAGATCCGGCGATCTACATTGCCAATGCCCTCTCCCCGGCAAAGGTCGTTTCCGTTTCCGTATGGGAAGAAGAGAAATCCTCCTATGTCATCGTACCGGACTACCAGCTGTCGCTTGCCATCGGCAAAGCAGGCCAGAATGCCCGCCTGGCTGCCAAGCTGACGAACTGGAAGATCGATATCAAGAGCGAAACGCAGGCGAATGAGGAAGGCTTCGGCGAGACCGACAGCGCCGATCTCGATGACGACATTCTGGGAGATATCGAAAGCGATATGGGGGAGGAAGCTAAGGAATGAAAGTAAAAAAGATCCCCATGCGCATGTGCGTAGGCTGCAAGGAGCTGAAACCGAAGAAGGAGCTGCTCCGTATCGTGGCTCTGCCGACGGGGCTCATCGAGCTCGATCGTACGGGCAAGAAATCCGGCCGCGGCGTCTACGTGTGTGACGATATCGAGTGCTTTACCAAGGCCTACGAGTCCCATGGTCTTGAGAGATCCCTGAAGCGTCCGGTATCCAAGGATGTATACGATGCGCTGAAGGAACAGATCGAGAATGGATGAGCCGGTATACCGCATGCTTGGCCTTTGTATGAAGGCAGGTCGTCTGCTTTCGGGAAATGAACAGGTGGCAGAAGGGCTGAAAAATGTAAAAGCTCCGAAAGGGGCCCTTCTCATTATCACGGAAGACAGCTCCCCAAGAACAAAGGATGAGTACAGAAATGCTGCAGAAAGAGCGCATATCTCCTACAGACTGTTTGGAGAAAAGGAAAGGCTGGGCAGCGCCCTCGGCAAAGGGGTGCGCACAGCGGCGCTCATCACAGACAAAGGCTTCAGCCGCGCGATCGCTGAAAAGATCGACAAGGCGCTGGCTGAAAGATAGCTGCCAGGGGCAGATGGAAATGGGTCTTAGAGCCGCTCGTCGACAGAGAGCGGCCGCCGAATAGGAGTCCCATTTCTGCGATAATAAACCATGAATCAAATTGACATACACTTGGGAGGCTGCTTATGCAGAAAAAGAAGTATAGAGTTTATGAACTTGCCAAGGAATTTGGCAAGACAGATAAAGAGGTCATTGAAATTTTGAAAGCCGGTCATGTCGATGTGACGAACCGTCTCTCCGGTGTGGATGACAATGGCAAGTCCATCCTCGCGCGTCACGTCGCTCAAGAAAAGAAGAAAGCGGCAAAGCGCCCGGTGATGCGTACCGTCCGTTTTGACCAGGCAGGTCAGCCGAATGGCAAGAAGGGCAATGCCCGCCAGTCCTCCTACTCCTCCTACTCCACGGAAGAAGCAGCGCCGGCAGAAGCTCCGAAACCGGCTCAGAAACCGGCTCCGAAGGCAGAAGCTCCGCAGAAGGAAGCGCCGAAGGCAGAGCCGGCCAAGGCGGCAGAACGCCCGTCCCGTCCGGCGAGAGAGGCATCCCGTCAGGATGGGCGCCGTGACGGAAGAAGAGAAGGCCAGAGACGCGATGGAAGAAGCGAAGGCAGAAATGATAGAAACGGTGAACGTCGTGACGGGGGAAGCCGCTCTCAGGGAAGAGACGGTCAGAGAAACGATCGCTTCAATCGCACCGGCGACCGCCCGCAGGGAGCAAGAAATGGACAGAGTGGCGGCAATGGAAGAAATGACCGTTTCAAGAATGACAGAAACGGTGACCGCCCGAAGACCGATCGTCCAGCTCGTCCGCAGCGCCCGGCAGCTGCTGCCAAGGCTCCGGTAGAAGAGACCGCGCAGAAGCCGGTCACCAGAAGAGCGGAAAAACCGGCTAAGAAAAAGACGAAGAAGGACTGGGAAAGAAGCCGCAGAGAGAAGGAAGGCGGTTCCCTCATGGCCCGTTCTTTGAGCCAGAGCAAGAAGAAGAAACACACGAATGAAAAGAAAGTGGCTGCGTACCCGACAGAAGTCGAGCTGCCGCCGAGCGTTACCGTCAAGGAGCTGGCTGAGCTTTTCGGACGTGAAGTCAGCGAGATCATCAAAGCACTCATGATGGACGGCGTCATGGCGACCATCAACCAGAACCTGGACCGCGACACCATCGAGATCCTGGCAGAAGAATTCGGCATCACCCTGATCGAAGCAGAAGCTCCGGCGGATCCGACCGAGTATATCCCTGCAGAGGATGATCCGCGCTTCCTGAAGCCAAGACCGGCTGTCGTCACCATCATGGGCCACGTCGACCATGGCAAGACCACCCTGCTCGATGCCCTTCGTCAGACGAATGTCGCGCTCCACGAAGCCGGCGGCATCACCCAGCGCATCGGTGCATACCAGATCCGTTATAAAAATCACAAGATCACCTTCCTCGATACCCCGGGCCATGAAGCCTTTACCGCGATGCGTTCCCGCGGCGCGCAGCTGACCGATATCGCTGTCCTCATCGTAGCAGCCGATGACGGCGTCATGCCGCAGACCATTGAAGCGATCCATCACGCGAAGAATGCCGGTGTACCGATCATGGTCGCGATCAACAAGATCGATAAACCGGGCGCCAACCCGGACCGCATCAAGGAAGAGCTCGCCAAAGAAGGCCTGCTCGCCGAAGACTGGGGCGGCGATGTCATCATGACACCGATCTCCGCGAAGAAAAAGATCGGGCTCGATGATCTTTTGGAAAACATCCTCCTCGTTGCTGAAATGCAGGAGCTCAAGGCCAATCCGAACCGCGAAGCATACGGCGTCGTCGTCGAAGCCCAGCTGGATAAAGGCAGAGGCCCGGTCATGAGCGTCCTTGTCCAGAACGGTACCCTCCATATCGGTGACGGCATCCTGGCCGGCAAGAGCTGGGGCCGCGTCCGCGCGATGAACAATGAAAACGGCCGCAAGATGAAGAGTGCGGAACCGTCTGTCCCGGTCGAGATCCTCGGCATGGACAGCGTGCCGGAAGCCGGCGATCACTTCTTCGTCATGGATGAAAAGAAGGCTAGAAATATTGCTGAGATCCGCGCATCCCGTGCGAAGGAAGAGGAACAGAGAAGCGTCCAGAAGGTCACCCTTGACAACATCTTCGAAAAGATCAAGGAAGGCGAAATGAAGGAACTCGACGTCATCATCAAAGCGGATGTCCAGGGCTCTGTCGAAGCGCTCGTACAGTCCCTGCAGGCCATCAAGAGCGAAGAGGTCCGCATCTCCATCGTTCACTCCGCCGTCGGTGCGATCAATGAATCCGATGTCATGCTCGCTTCCGCATCGAATGCACTCATCATCGGCTTTAACGTCCGTCCGGATGCCAATGCACGCGCCATGGCGGAAAAGGACGGCGTCGATGTCCGTCTCTACCGTGTCATCTATGACTGCATCGATGATGTCAAGGCGGCGATGGCAGGCATGCTCTCGCCGACCATCCGCGAAGTGGTCCTCGGCCATGCGGAGATCCGTCAGGTCATCCACACACCGAAGGTCATCGTTGCCGGCTCCTACGTGCAGGACGGCAAGATCACCAGCAATTGCCAGCTGCGCCTGATCCGTGACGGCATCGTTATCCATGAAGGCAAGATCGCATCGCTGCGCCGCTTCAAGGATGACGTGAAGGAAGTCGCTGCCGGCTTCGAATGCGGCATCGCCATCGACAGCTATCGTGACGTCAAAGAGGGAGACCAGCTGGAATCCTTCGAACTGAAAGAAGAAGCTGCTGAACTGAAATAATGCATACATCGTTCGCCTTTACAATTTCATAAGGGCGAACGATTTTGTTTTGGGGGCTAGGGACTGGAGACTAGGAGACTGGAAGACCAGGAGACTACAGACTCTCTCGTATCGTCATTTCGAGCGAAGCGAGAAATCTTTCTTGCAGACCGCTAAACGAAGGATGTGTGAAAGCAGAAATACGTAGCACCAAGGCGTTGTTTCCCTGCCGGTGCTTATGTGATACTGAACGCAGTGCAAGATCCCTCGGCTACGCTCGGGATGACGATACGGGAAAGGGATACCCCCAGAAAGTTTGAAAGCAGGGATGAGTAGTTGGGGATCAGTGGCTAGGGATTAGGTGTCGCAAGTGACTAGTGACTGGCATGCCAGCTCAGGGCATCGCCATTATTTATGCTTCGCGGCGCATTTCGTCATCCTGAGCGGAGTGAA